>VFQQ010001884.1_pt1 | contig 26475 bp, 48 predicted proteins | sample 3512341 | NCBI WGS metagenome assembly VFQQ01 (sample SAMN10412373, study PRJNA504923) | tailings metagenome | isolation source: Relicate 2 Philex TSF1 revegetated site | place: Philippines: Tuba, Benguet | collected 2017-08-29
CGTTAGCGGCGCCGCGCCTGCAGGGCAATACAGAATGCAAAGCTGATGGCAGGCTACAGCCAGGATGCCGGACTCCTGACCGCAGGTAACTACAGCTGTTTCAAACGCAAAAATCCGTAGTTTGTGCCCTAAGCGCAGCACCTTCAACCGGATTGTGGAAGGAAACTTGAGTAAATGAAAGCTGCCCACCTGTCGCCGTACTTGGCCCCCTTGAGGCAGCGCTGCAGCAGCGTCTGCACCGTGGACTCCACAAACGCAGAGTCGCCCTGCAGCGCCTGCGGCAAGGTGTGAGCTCAGGAGATGCGATCAAGGAGGTGTCAGAGATTTAAACGAGGGAGGGCTGGGCATTTCAAGGAGGTCAAACGAGGCATCGCCCTGCAGCGCCTGCAAAAAAATGATTCAGTCGCAGGGACGTCCTATCAAGCTGTTCTGGAAAGACGTGAGCCGCGATGGCTGATGTTAGTGGGGAGCTGACGAAACCTCGTGCTTGGCTGATGTACCAGGGTTGGAGAGGTGTGTGGGCGGTCTCAAGGCCTCAATTTGCTCAGAACGCAATCGCAGCACCACCGCACACAAACAACACACGCACAAGCAGGCAGGGCGGCAGCCGAAACCAAAACAACCACAGCTTGCCTGCATGAGGGCGGGCAGGCAGTCGGAGACGCCGCGCTGCACGCTCTCGCTGGGGGTGGTCAGCACCTCCAGGAGGGTGCCCACAATCGACCGGACCTGCGGCGGGGCGGTTTTGGGCACTATATTACGCCGGCGGCCGGGCTATACAGCTGTCCTTTGGTGCGCGTGTGCCGCGCAGACGGCACTTGGCTACTTCTATCAGTCACTGATTTGCGCCCAGATGCCACAATAATCACCTTGGGGTTCTCGGGGTCCAGGTGGCGCGCCAGGGTGCCCAGGAACACCACGGCGCCGCCCCGTACCGCGTCGTACTCGCTCTCAGACAGCCCCGCCAGGCCCGCCTGCATATCATGAATAGTTGGGCAAAGAAGCGCTGGTTAAAGTATCGCAAGGCGCCCGCACTGATCGTACTCGCTCTCGGACAGCCCCGTCAGGCCAGCCTGCACACCATAGGCAGTCAGTTGAGTGTAATGGATGCTGGTCGGGAAGAAAGGGTGCGGATCGGGTGCAGCAGTGTAGCTGCCACCACCATGCCTTGACCAGGCTCGCCCGAACCCTCACCTGCTTGTCCAAATAGGACTCGAACAGCGGCAGCATTTGCCTCCAGGTTGGCCCCTCCATGCATGTCCCATTCCCTCACTTTATTCAACTCTTCAACCGACACTTTACTCCTCACCTGCTTGTCCAGGTAGGACTCGAACAGCGGCAGCATGGCCTCGGAATTGGCCCCGCCGTGCGCATCCACGATCGCCACGCCCGCCGCCACCATCCCCTCCCGAATCACGCTGTTCCCATCGGCCAGGCAGCGGCTGAGCAGGAATTCGAGGGCGGAGGTCAGCTGGGCGCCGGACAGGCCGGGCGCAAGCGCCTGAAGCGCCACGGCGGCGCCTGCGGGGGGCGGGGCGGGGGCGGGGCAAAGGATGAGAGGCGGGTGGGATACTTGACAAGGGGGGCCATCAGGCCTGGGTGTGTGCTCAGGATCCCCTCCTGTCATTCCGCTGCTCTGTCGTTCCACAGCCACATCATTGCCAGAAACTATGCTATGAACACAGTCCCAATGCGATCCCAAGTAGTGAAACAAGGCTCAGCATGCGCATCCATCAGTCCTTCTCACCTGCCCGGGCCGCCTCGTCGCCGCCTGCACCGTTGTACAGTGCGATTGTGCGCTCCAGTGCATCGCCCACCACTTGCGGGTGCAGCTCGCTACCCTCTGCCAGGGCCACGGCTGCCGCCATGCGTACGTCTGTGTAAAAACGAGGCCAAGTGTGGGCACAAATGTTAGGAGGTAACTGGAGCATAGAGATAAGGTGCAGCTCGCTGCCTTCTACCAGCGCCACAGCGGCCGCCATGCGCAAGTCTGCGGACAAGGACACATGGAGTGGGGATGGAAGGCAGGGAGGTTGAGAAGCGGGGAGGAAATGGGATGGGGTGGCGTGGGAGGGAGGTGAGCAGCGGCCGGCACTTTCTTTTTGACTGGCACCTTCGGCATCATGGTTCAGCCGGTGCCACGAACCCAGTGTGTGGCAGGACGCGGCAGGAAACAGCACAGAAGCCCACGCCCAGGCTTACCAGAGTGCTGGTGGCCGAGGCGCGAGAGGCAGCGCTTTCAACCAAGCACACCCGACAAAAAAAATCTCAAAGCAGGCGCACCAGAGTGCTGGGAGCTGAGGCGCTCCATCAGTGCGGGGCGCAAAGCCGCAGCATACACAGCAGACGGTCTGAAACCGCAAATCCCAGCTGTAAGCAAAGAGCTCACCAGAGTGCTGGGAGCTGAGGTGCTCCATGAGCGCGGGGGCAAAGCTGGGGGGCAGGCTGCAGCCCGCCTCCTCCCACAGGCCCTGGGCCACCTCTGCAACATAAAAAGCACGAAGAACCAAGTTGATCAGCGCAACAAGAGATATGGGACGTCAGGCTGCTGCCTGCATGCCGTCATACACCCCGGGCTCCCTCTGCAAGCGAGGAAGCAGCACAGAGGGGCGGCAAACCGCCTGCATGCAGCACAATGCAACCATCGACCCCTGCAACTGGCCTGCGTTGGCTTCCGAGGGGTCGCAGCGCGCCAGCCACATCAGCGCCAGCACAGCGTCCTCAGCAGGCACTGCGGGCACAACAGGCACAGCAGGGGGAGCAGCGGATACAGAGGTGAAGCGCCTGACCAGGGCCTTGTGCTTGAAACGCATGGCAAGCACGGCAGAGTTGGGCGCTGGGCCCCAAGCAATATGAATGAGCAGCTGCACCATGAACACAACAGGTCGGCTGCACAGTAGCACAGGCACGAGGCATCCAGCGGGCCAGCCCGTCTACCCACCTGTGCCATCATTGACAGCAGGCGAATGGTCAAGCGCTTGCAGCGCCGCGCCACGCACGTGCGGCTGACCCGCCACCAGGCCCTGTGGTGAGGCAAAAAGCACAGGTGGGATTGGTCAGGAAAAGAAGTCTGTGAGGCCTGCCATAAAGCGAGAACCCAGCTGCTTGCAGCCGGCCGAGCAGCAGAACACGGTCGCCCGCTGTCAGCCTTGATCCAAACACGGGAGCTGCAAACCAAGCAGAAGCCAGCGGTCGCACCTGCAGCGCCGCGGTAAAGCCCTCCACGTCATCGGCGGGCGTGGAGGCGCACAGCATGCGCAGCAGGGGCTGCACCCGGTCCCTGCACGCATTTTGGCACGGGAAGGACATGGCACCTGCCAATAAGTTAAGTAGTCAGGGCACCAGGCTGGAGTACTCGACACAGCTGCAAGCCTGGAGGGCAGTGTAGGGTGGCCGCCGCAATGATGCCGTATCCCGTGCCATGCATGCTGTGGTCGTGCCGTGCAAGCTGTGGTCATGCTGTGCATGCTGTGGTCGTGCTGTGCGCTTGCCTGTAGGCGGGGATGATCTCCAGCACATGGTACAGCAGGCGGAACGACTCCACCTTGCTCACGCTGCAAGGAAGGAGGTGATGAATGGACAAAAAGATCTTAATTTAGGTGACTCATGTGGTGTGAATGATACAGCAGGTGGAGGACCCCACCTTGCTCACGCTGCAGGACAACAAAAGAGGTGTGCAAGAACTGAAACCACGCAGACTAATGCAGTCTCGCCAGTGGCAAAGGCAGCCCCGCAGGCGCAATCAGACAGCAGGGGCTCAGCAAAGGCTTACTTTGCGGCAGGACCGACGTGCAGCGCCACAACTCCCAGAGCGGCCTCGTGCAGCGGGGTGGGCTCGGGGCAGCTGCTCAGTGAAGGGCGGACAAGAAGGGGTAAACACATGGGCTGGGAAACAGTTGTGGGGCTACAGGCAGACGCAGTGCTTGATGGCAGATCAGATGGCAGCCCAACAGCTGCACAATTCGACAGTCTGGGCGGCGTGCTGCTTTTTTTCTGTGCAGCACCAGTCTGTGCCTACCGCCCACTCCCAGACATTCACACAACCGGATGCCCGCACCTCATCACAGCCCGCAGGATGGGGAAGGCAAACATGTAGGCCGGCCCCGGCAGCGGGCGGCGCAGCGCAGCCGGCACAGGTTCCTCTCCGGGTGCAGAACCGCCGGTGGCTGCGGCCAGTGCGGCCACCGCCTCACCCACGCACTGCCGGCCCGACAGGTGCTGCCAGTCGGCGGCGGCTCCCTCCTGTCATTGGGGGAGGGCAGGAGGGAGGCAGCATGATGAGGGGCATGATGAGGGGGAAGGGAAGCAAAGATAGCTGGCATGCTGAGCAAGGACGGATGCAAATTGGTCCAAGTGCAGCGGCGGAGCATACAGTACAGGCTGGAAGATGCCCAAAACAGGTGCAGGATCACAAAAAACCACCGTGGAACTTGCCTTTTGCGTCAGCAAGACCAGGCGCAGCGAGCAGGCGGCAGGCAGTACCCACCCCACCAAGCATAACTACACACTTGCAACAACAAAGCACCTTGCAACCTACCTTTTGCGTCAGCATGACCAGGCGCAGTGAGCAGGCGATGGGCAGCGCCGCACCGCTGAGTTCGGCCACTGGCAGGCAGCTGGCCAGGGTGCGGCAGGCATCAAAGGCGGCGGTGGCTCCGACCAGGGGCGAGGTGAGCAGGGGGAAGGCCAGGGGGCGGAAAACGTCCAGCTGCAGACAGAGGGAGAGGGGAGGCGGTTGGGCACAGATATGCGCAGGCAAGCCACCTTGGTGCCACCGACCGACGGCATATACGGTAGCAGCCGCAGGCAGCGTACGGTGACAGGTGCCCTGAATGGATGCAGGGCAGCTGAGCCGCACCGCCAAACTGTGCAGCCACTTGGGCAGCCCAACCCCGCCCTCACCTGCTCAGCCGTGAAGCCCGGGTTGCCGGCCGCCACTGCAGCCAGCGCGGCCAGCCCTCGCCTCAGCCCATCGCGCACAGCCACCACCTTGGCCCGCACTTCCGCCTCCCCGGCCAGCTGCTTCTGCCGCGCCTCGGCCGCGGCGTTGCTCTTGGGCGCGGCGGCGCCGCCGCCGCGCCCCGGCGCAGGCCGCCCGCCCGCCGGCTTGCGCGCAGCCGCCGCCGGCGGGCCGTTGGCCGCTGCGGCGGGCGCTGCAGGCGCCTCGGCGGCGGCGGCGGGGCCACGCTCCTCGGGGCAGTCGGGCAGCTGGTGCGGCGGCGGGATGGGGCGGTACAACAGCAGCTGCTGCTGGAAGATCTCCTCGGCCATGATGGTGCCGTCCTCGTTCTCAAAAGAAAGCTTGTCTGTGGGAGGGGGAGGTGAGGCGAGATGAAACTGATGGATTGCTTGATTGGTGAGCGCGGTTTGATTTCATAAGGTCCATCGCGGCTGCTTCCTCGCTGGTGACATCTGCTGGGCGCGCAGCCGTCGTGGCAGCCCCTGTGCAACTTTAAAAATCCCGCCACCCGCCCCCCAAACCGCCAAACACAGCCTGCAAGATAACAAAGCTCACCGGCGGGGGTGAAGTAAATCTTGACCTCGCGCGCGCTGAGCGCGTCGTGCGCTGAGCTGTCCAGCAGCGGGCGCAGCGCGGCCATCACCTCGCCAAACAGCGGTCCTGCGGCCAGGGCCATGGCCGCTCGCAGCGCGCCCGCTGCAGCCGACTGCTGCGCCGCCTCGGGGCAGGCTGCGCCAGAGGTAGGGCTGCTGACCAGAGCGGCCGCCACGTCAGCAGGCGCGCTGGCAAGCACGTCTGCCGCTGGCCCCAGCTTGTGGGCGACTGCCGCCCAGGTGGAACTGCTGCCGCCCGCCCCCGCAACGCTGGGATGGTGTGCCAGCAGCAGCAGGGCGCTGACCAAGCCAGCCGACAGCTGAACAGAGCCCTCAGCAGGCGCAGCAGCAACCACAGCGGCGGCAAAGCGTGCCTGCGCTGCGCCTGCTGCCTCGCCCAGCACAGCGAGCACCTCGGGCGCAACGGGGCTGCTGACCCAGTGCTGCAGGCCGGCCACAAGTGTCGCAGCCAGCTCGGGGCTTGCTGCCGACACAGAGGCGGCCGCGGTGGCGGCCGCCGACCGTGGCGCCGCAGAGGGGTGCAGCAGCAGCAGCGCCAGGGTGCGGGCTGCGGCCACCGCCGCGGGGCTGCTCTCGCCGCCCAGGTGGCGGGCGTGCTGCAGAGGGGACGAGAGCGGCAGTGGAAGTGCACGGTTGACTTGTGTGCTAATGTGTGCAACCAAGCTGCAACCAAGCTGCTACCAAGTTGCACCGTTGGCAAGGCAGTGCTGCAGGGCGCAGCGAAGCATGCACAGCAGCTTCCAACGCTGACCAATCCAGGGGCTCTACTGCTCATCACACACCCGTACCATCACCCTTCAACAACCAGCTTGCGGCTTGCCTGGGTCAGCAGCACGGCGGCCGCCTCGGCAGCTGCGCCCGCATCCTCCGCTGCCAGCTTGGACGCGGTGGCAGGTGCCAGTAGCTGGCTGTCGGCCGCGCAGGCCGCGTCCCAGACCTGCCAGTGAGCGAACGAGAACGGCGAGTTGAGTGGAGTTGGGTTGAGCAAGCAGTGCAGGGCAAAGCAGATCGTGCCTGTGCCTGACGCAAGCACTGGAGTTGCAAGGCGGGCTAGCTACACAAGTCGCCAGGTTGAGCTTGAAAGCCGCCCGGTTGTGGGGCCGGTAGGTTCTACCCTAGATCAGCACTCTGCGCACCTTGTCAGCACCCAGAGCCTCGTCGGCCTTCAGGTCCGCAGCCGCAATGTAGGCAGCGGAGGTGAGGGCGAGCAGTCCGTCCAGCCGGGCTGCGCAGGCAGAGGGTGCGCAAATAAACAAGCGCAGTGAACAGCGGAGGATGAGGCCCAGCAGGTCGGTCTGGGACATGGGCAGCTTCAGAATAAATCATTTAACAAGCAACATGCCTGGCTGGCTGCTGCTGCCCAGCGCAGCTTTGCATCGCGTCATGAAGCCCCTGCAGTATATTCAAATGAGCACTGCGCACCTGCCGCCTTGGCGCAGCCCTCCAGTGCGAGGTTGCCCAGCAGCACTGTACAAGCCACCCAACAAGATATACAACGAAAAAAGGGCCTAACTACGTTTTACTGCGTACCTGCCGCCTTGGCGCAGCCCTCCAGTGCCAGCTTGCCCAGCGGCGCCGCCAACTGGGCGGCCGCCGAACGCGCTTCAGGGCTGCAGCGCAGCGTGGCTGCCAGGCCGCGCAGGTGCGCGCGCCGCAGGGCCTCCTTTTCCTTGAGGGAATCTGTGCAGGAAGAAAGCGTGTGAAGGTAAGGTATCTCAGAGGCGCTGTGTGTGCAGCTGACACACGGGTGCATACACCCCGCTCCCTTCTCCATTCGCAATGCAGACCCAAGGCTATCCTCCTGCTGTTACTCCAGCCCCAGCAGCCACTCGCACTGCAAGCGCGCAGCACTGACGGCCACTGCACTGCAACAAGCTGACCAGCAGCCCACCTGCGATGCGCGCGAGGGCGGGCTCCGGCATGCCGCCGCAGCGGGGCAGCCAGGCGGCCAGGGCGGCCGCCAGCGCAACCTTCACGTCTTCGCTCAGCTCCTCCTGCAGGCAAGCAACCACAGAAGCATGACTTTGCGAGTGTGTGTTGGATGCGTAATACTTGCAGACACGATGGCCTGCCCGCCACAACATAACCCAAAAAATAAGGCAACCCATTCACCACTGCAGGAGATATAACCACCGCCTACCTTGTAGTACTTGCAGACAAACTCCACTGCCTGCCCAGCCACACGCGCCACCGAGGGCCCGCGGCCAGGGGCGGCGGCCAGTGCGGCAATGACGCCAGCCAGGCTGGCGCGCTCCGCAACTGCCTTCACTTTGCCCTCTGCACGGAGGTTGATTGGATGGGTAGTGGAACGCGAGTTGGAGGGTGCAGCATAGCATGTGGGTCAGCGGCCTCAGATTGCTCGGTCCCATTTCTCAGAACCCTCCGGCACACAACCGCAACTGCTCCCCTTCACTCCGCCCTGCCCGCCCACGCCGATGCCTCGCGTACGAATGCAACGTCACACATGCAATGCCTGTGCATGCATATACACACACACACGTATGCATGTGCAAAGCACGTGCACGCACCGCCCCCAAGCCCACCTGCGCTGCCGTCCAGCACGCGGCACGTGGCCCCCAGCTGCTCGCCCGTCACTCCAGAGTCGCTAATGTGTGCCGACATGGCCGCCACACTTTCAACAGCCAGCGACCTGCGTGCAAATGGAAGGAGAAGGGGTGCGCTGCTGATGAGAGCTGTCAGCAGCAAGACGGCTGGTTTGACGCGACATGGCCACACACACCGGGGAAGCACATTTTGAGCCAGCCCACCCAGTGCCTAGCCCCCGCCTAAAACCCACGCCTGCAAGCCACAAAGCAGCCCAGCCCCACCTGACCGCCTCTTTGGCGTGCCGGCTCTGCTGCAGCAGGGCGGGCCACAGCTCGCCCACGTGGCCGCTCAGGTCCAGCCTGGTGAGATGGGGCAGCAGGGAATGGGACCCACTAACTAAACAATGAATACAAACACAAACAAACAGCTCTGCCACGTGGCCGCTCAGGTCCAGCCTGGGAGGAAACATTATGTGACAGTAGGCAGCAGGGCATGGGAAGCATCTACAGCAAAGGACCCCAGGCTGGCGTCCAAGTGACTCAACCCAACAAGCCAAGCAACCAGTCTGCTGGGCGTCAGCACAGGCGCCCTCCCAGCCCGCTGCCCGCCCGCCCGCCCGCACCTCAGCGCGGCCAGCATGGGGGCGGCCGCCGCGAGCGCAGGTTCAGGGTTGCGCTTGGTCATGCGCACGACTGTGGGCAGCAGCGTGGCGGTAACCTGTTCCTCGCTGGCTGCCGCCGCCAGGGCGCCCCAGCAGGCCAGGGCCGCGGGGCTGCCGCGCTCCTTGGCCGACAGGACCTTATCACAATACACTGGGAGCAGGTCCGACAGCAGGGCCGCCTGGCGCTCGGAATCGCCGACAGCCGAGTCCAGCAGCGCGCGTGCCAGTGCGCCGGAGGCTGAAGGAAATGATGGGGGAGGGATGAAAGGCAGATCTGGTCGGTCCGGGTGCAAACCACAGCTGTGCTTGATCCCCAGCCGCATTCCTCACCCCAGCCGCTGTTGCTGAACCGCTCCAACCTGCATACATAACCCCAGGCCTGCTCACCTTTGGACTTGGCCAGCGTGGCCGTCTCAGCTGCCAACTGCTCACCCGTCCCAACCTGTGCAAAACCGCTACTGCAAGCCCAGGTTTCCTTGCAGAGCGCCAGGAGACTCACCCTTGGACTTGGCCAGCACGGCCGCCTCTGCCGCCAGCTCCGGCTTACGGCGCAGCAGCGGCGCCACCGCCGCCTCGCCGGCCGCCCACCCCTCTTCGCCCTCGGCAGCGAGTGCTTCCAGAAAAGCGGCCTGCAGCAGTGAAAAGGAGGAACGCAGTGGACGAGGGGATGTGCATGTCGCGTCGCACACCGCTGCACCGGTTGAAAGACCTGCACAAAGGTGGCTGCTGCCACGCTTGGTTGTCCGGCGGCGCACCAACCCATGTTCTCCTGCCCACCTGGCACTCCAGCAGCTTCACCACGGCCTTCTTAGTCGCCTCCACATCCAACTCACGCAGAATGGCGGCCGCCCAGTCCACCAGCGCCCGGGCCTCCTGCACAGCAGAAGCCAGTTAGAGAGCATTCATGGAGTGCTCAGCACAACGGGTGCTTAGTGTGCATGCCCTGGACTGTAGGAGGCCACGTGCGCAGGGGCAAATCGAGTGCACATTGCAACAGCGGCAGTGGCAGTGCAGTGTAGCCATGGAAGGCGAGCGCAAGGCTGCACTGGGGCACGGCAGCAACCATGATGACTGGGCGGCAACTGATCAACACCACGTCAGCAGCGCGTCATCGACATCTCAGCAGCAGCAGGCCAGCCGAATAACAGCAACATGTTTTTCGCTCACGTGTGGCTTCAGCTTGGCTTTTTCCTGCTTCACCACCCCGCCCGCCAGCGCCTTGAGGAAGGCGTCCGTCTTCACGCCCGCATCCACCAGCTGCTGCACCGCTGCTTGAGAACCTGCATGCGCAGTACAGAGCCGTGGGGAATTTAGTCATGAGCAGGTGGCTGGCAGCCCACATCCACCAACTGCTGCACCGCGGCCTGGGAGCCTGCAGTCGTGGCAGCAAGGCAGCCGGGCAGGTGGCATGAGGAGCTTGGTCATGCGCAGGTACGAGGCATGGGCGGCAAGCTGCTGGCATGGCGCTTCCCTCTAGGCAGCCGTGTCGCTGCCGCATGCATGGCATCAAGCCCCAGCTGACTGCACAGCACTGCACAGCACAGTAGGATCGCTGTCGCACCGCTGTCTGTGTAGTCGGGCAGTGTTTTGACCACCAGCTGAGCCAGCTCAGCGGCAGAGCCCTCCACAAAGCCTGCAGCAGCCGATGGGCCGGCGCAGGCAGGAGCATGGCGGTCTAATGAGGGCCAACTTCAGTAGACTGGTGTCATCCTTCCCACTGCTGCATTTCAACCATGATTCAGCAGCCATGGCACTTCCTGGCAGGCGCAGGGGAATGCAAACGCACCGGCGTCCGCGGCAGCCGCCGCTGCGAGCTCCGCCCAGGCGGCGGCTCTGTCTGCGGCGGCAGCGCCGGCGCCCAGAGCTTGGACGCGCTCCAGGGCTTGTGCCATGGTTGTGCACGCCCCAGCCGCCGCTGCTACCAGCTGTATGCTCGCCGCAAAGACTGGCTGGCTAGTGCGCTGCGGCCATCGCCTGGAGCAAGGTCTGGATGGTGCTGACCAATTGTTGATCCGTCGATCTGCAATGCACCACGCCGAGCAGCGCCATGCGACGCCCACTCCCCGCATGCAGGACTCCTTTCTTGGCGCCCCTGAGGGCCTTGCTGTCGTTCCAGCTCAAGACCAACCTACTAGACAGCCATCCAAGCCAGCATCAGCCCCGCAGAGCTTGGCCACTCGAGCAGCCCCCGCGAGCGTGCAGCCGGCAGCATGGCGACCGCTACACAACCCACGGTCAGTGGCTGGGAACGGGTCTAGCTAGGCGACGCGCTCGCCCGAGCGCCGTTCAGCGGCGATGGCTGCCGTCCTGCCTGTGGGAGCGGTGTCTGAAGCCAGCGCGTGTTCTGTTGTGTCGTCCATCAGCCACGCGATGTTGAACGCAGCGCCGCGGGGCTGCCGCCGCACGTCCCCCCTGCCGCCGCTCTCCGCCTTGCCGCTGCCGCCGCACCTTGCCCGTTTCACCGCTGTTGGGCTGTGCTGCTCTGGCAACCAACCAAAAGGCTGCTGTGGTTGATTAAGTTGGTCCGCAAGCATGGATCCATGCCGCTGCATCTGCTTCTCCGCTCCCACTCTGTCCCATGGCTCTCGCTCGCCGCCGCAGCTGGCGCCCTGCTCGTCCGGTGCCGCCGCCTGACGGAATGTCTGCCACTGCCGGCTGCTGCCTTCTTCTCTGCAGGTTGATGAGCTGGAGCGGAAGGAGGAGGAGCTGTTCCGCACCGGCCCGCTGTCTGTGCTGACCACCAGCGTCAAGACCAACAGCCAGGCGAGCAATGGAGGGCAGCGGGGTTTGTGGGGGGAGGGCAGCGAGTTTCCATGGCGAGCGCACCTGGCTGACTGAAAGCTGGAACCACCAGCGTCAAGAACAACAGCCAGGCAAGGGAGGCGGCAGCGCTGGCGGGGCGCGATGGCAGGGGGACCACGCAGCTGCTGGAGGCGCAATCGTCGCACCGGGGTGTCGCTGCTGTGCTACGCTATGCTCACTGCACCCTGGTTACAGTCCTTGAGGCCTCCGTGTTGTCCCAACAATGCGCAGGTGCCTGATCAAGTGCCGCAACACCTGCGTGCTGAGCCCAATGCAGGTGCTGACCCACTGCCGCCATCCGTATTCCCAACCATGCGCAGGTGCTGATCAACTGCCGCAACAACCGCAAGCTGCTGGGCCGCGTCAAGGCGTTTGACCGGCACTGCAACATGGTGCTGGAGAATGTGAAGGAGTTTTGGACAGAGGTGCGGATAGCTAAAAGGAGGGCGGTGTTTTGTTTTTGTTTGAAACAGAAAGCGGACTGCAACATGGTGCTGGAGAATGTGAAGGAGTTTTGGACAGAGGTGCGCGCGAGTCGGGGTTTCGCAGCCAATTTGCGGTTGCGAATGAACCCGGGTTGCTGCTAGAAAACCGGCAGTTGCTGTTGTTGTTAGGAAGCATGCCCGCACCGGCTTGCAGCCTGAGCGTATCGCGCCCTCAGTCGGTACACAATGCCCTGCCCATGTGCCTGCCCCTTCAGATCCCCAAGACCGGCAAGGGCGCTCGCAAGTGGCGCAGCCTGTCTTTTCTAATTGACAATCAGTCTTAATCTATGTATTATGAATTGTGTCCAATCCCCCACCCCGCAGATCCCCAAGACCGGCAAGGGCGCCAAGGCGAGCAAGCCGGTGAACAAGGACCGCTTCATCAGGTGGGCCGGCTTTTGATCATTTGCTGCTGCTGATGACAGGGTGCTTTGTCACGCGGACCGCTGCTGCTGCTGCCGCTGCCGCTGTTGCTGCCGCTGCTGCTGCTGCGCAGATCACCGCATCACCGCCGCTGCTTCCGCTCTTGCCGCCCTCCTCTGCTCACACTCCCTCCCGGCTGCTCCTGCTCTTCCCCACCGCTCGTGGCCTGCAGCAAGATGTTCCTCCGAGGCGACTCCGTCATCCTTGTGCTGCGTGAGTGGCCCTGCTGTGTCGTGTGCTGTGTGCATGTGTTGCTTTGCTGTGCACGTGCTGCTGGGCTGTGTGTGGAAGCATAGCACACGTGCTTGCTTGACCGGCGAGGGGTGTGCTGGCCAAAAAGCGAACTGCCCAGCCGCCGTGGGCGCAATGCACGAAGCACCAGGACCGGTCTAGCTGACGCGCTGTTTGCTTGACGCTGTTCTCCCTGGGCTGCAGGCAACCCCAAGTAAAGCGGCATGCGCCCCCAGGAGCCGCCGCACCAGCCAGCCCTAGGGTCGGCCACTTCCATGTGGGACCATCACCAGCTGCTACGCGCTGCCGCGGCTCCGCTGCCTTAGTCCAGACGTTGCTCCTTTCGCTGCCCTCTCCCCGCTGCCTCTCCCTGCTGTTGTCTTCCTTCCACTTGTGACCATCCTGAGCCACTGTTCGCACCCACCAAGTGTAACCTGACCACACGCAAGTGCGCTTACAAGCAAGCAGCCAGTGCACAGGATCCGATCAACAAAGAGCGCGTTTTGGGGTGCAAACGCAGCATGCACAACATCTGGTTTTGGATGCTAGCTGGTGGACAACTGGTGGCTTGGCTGGCAGCCTTGCTGAGCTGTGCAAGCCGACATTGGAGCTTGCCTGCATGCCAGCCAGTACACAGCTGCCGGAGGGGCGCTGCTCACAGCGCACAGCTGCCGCAAGCGCAACCTTGTGAGGTAGAGCTCCTCACAGCTGGCCGCGGGCAATGTCGCCCATGCCCTGGCGGCGCTCGTCACCGATGGCTCCGCCTGCAGCAGGAAGGAACAAGAGTCTTTTCAGGCAGAGGAGCGTGGCAAGGCCGCGCAGTGGCACACAGGGAAGTGAGGTTTCGCACAGCATTCTTTCTTCGCCAAGTTGCATCAGCGCTCCGTGCCAGCCCGTTGCAGCATCTGATGGGCAGCTGTGCAAGCTGCAACACACGGTCAGTAGCCACTCAATAGCACACAGCACAGACCTGCCGCCAGTCCTCCCGTCATGGCTTCGGTCGTGCCGCCGGTGCCGCCGCCGCGGGCGGCGGTGCCGGCGTCGTACCCGGCTGGCATCATGGCAGAGGGAGGGTACCAGTAGGGGAGTGGGAGCATTGCGCAGCAGCCCCCGTGCGCGCATTGGGCAGGCATGCTAAGCACAGACATCGTGCATGCTGGGCCTGGCGCATAACGCATGTTTCTGCTCCCTAGCATGGATTGCGCTCCCGCCCACCTGTGTTGTCGGCTGAGATGCGCGTCTTCTCCACCTGCGAGCAAAGGAGATTTTCCAAGACCAGCAGAGAAGCTGTGGGTTACCAGCAGGGGTGGGGTGAACGGAGCAGCGGGGAAGCTGTGGGCTGCAAGCAGCATTTCGGTTGCGAGCAGGGGTGGGTTCGGGAGGAGAGCGAAGGTAGATCAAACACACACAAAGCGCAGCAAGCGCTGGGCTAAGCTGACGTCAACTTGCCTCCACTCAACTTGCCTCCACGGGCAAGGCTTGTGCATCGTGCCAGGCAGCATCTCCCAGCCCTTCAAGTATGAATCACACATGATGCTCCGAAACAATGCATCAAGCAGTGACTCACCTCCACAGGTGAGGGCTTGTCCATTGTGCCGGGCAGCATCTCCCGGCTCTCGCGCGCCAGGCTGGGCCGGTCCGAGTACAGCTGCCAACAAGCGGAAGGGGTTGGGGATGTGGCTGTAGTCCGCAAGCCTGGGATCCCCAGGCTTGGCCGGTCCGCAGGCTGCCGCACTCGAGACAAACAGGCGCTGGCTGAGCCTTCCCACCCGCTGCCCGATGCAGCATGGCAGCAGCTCTGCACTGCGCCGAACACCATGACCAAGCACAATCAGCGCACCTCGGGGCCAGACCGGCACTCCCACAGCGGGCTCACATCTTGCACACAGCATGCTCAGCAGACTGGCTGGCACAAAGCGCACCTCAGGACCGGAGCGGTACTCCACAGCAGGCTCGCCATGGGTGCGCCCCGCAGCAGGCTGCCCCACGGCGCCGCCCTCCCGGCCAGCCGTGTGCACCGGCGCAGCGCCAGTGGTCCTGACGGTGGTGGCGGCCGTGGGGACAGCAGAGATGCCTCCGCCCTTGATCGCAGCAGCTTGCTGCGCCTGGGCGGCCGCCACGGCGGCGCCCACTGTGGCTGGCACTGGGGTGGGGCCGGTGCCGGGGGAAGCCTGAGGAGACAGGTCCTCCTGCACCTGCAGATTTTGCAGGCGGCGGCCGAATGGTCTTGATGAGCCATGTTGGGTTGCAGGCTGAGGGCGGGCGTCCAAGGGCAGTCGCAGCACCGCCAACAGCCTGCCTAGCGGCCTGCCTAGCCTGCCTCGCATGCGCGTGCTGCGCCCTCCTGCCTCGACCTACTAGCCTTGTACTTTACAAAGTCCTGGCGGCGGTGGCGGTCGTCGGCGGGCGCGAGGCGCGACACGCCGCCGCCGCCTCGGGCCACCGGCAGCTCGCCGCTGCCGCTGCGCTCGGCCTGCATGGCCACCCCCCTGCCGCCGTGCAGGGTCACCGGGCTGTCACGCTTCAGGCTCATGGTGCTGTGGCGCTTGGGAGAGCCGGGCAGACGGGCAGAAGCTGGGGGACGAGCCTGGAGGGCGGCAGGCAGGGAGCAACTGCCCTGTGTGCAGCAGCTGGGCAGCTTGTGCCAAGGCCCCCAGCAGGCTGCAGACGGGCAGGGCCCCCGTCCAAGGCAGCTGCTCACTTACTAGGCTGATCAGCCTTGGAAATGGTGCAGGATGGTTGGACGTGTGAAGCAGAAGGGCGGGTGCACTAGACAGTTGGAAAGCATGAGCGGCGGCATGGGCGGCGGCAGCCGCTGCCCGCGCTGCGCCTAGCTGGCCCAACGCGTGAAGTGGCCCTGCCTGCTCCCTGCACCGCATTCCTCGGCTGCCCACATACACGGGCGGTTGCACGGCGCTTCTCCAGGTGCGACAGACGCTGCGGGCCGCCCCCGACCGCACCCGCCTGGCGCGGCAACGTCCTGGCGCGGCTGCAGGCGGCCAGCGCAGCTTGCAGAGCCACAGATGGCGCCATGATCGGCCTGTTTGCGCTGCCGCCCCCATCGCAGGCGTCCAGTCACCAACGGCTCTTGGGTAGTTGGAGCCTTGAACCATGACCCGGCACCTGCTGCTCGCGGTGCTGCTGGCCTCGGCCGCCGCCCTGGCTGCAGGTGCGCAAGGGCGCGGGGCCAGCGGGTGGCCGGGCAGCCCGATGCCAACCCAGCAAGCGCCGCCGCCGGCGGTGCCGCCTCCGCCCCTGCGCCCAGCTGTGGGCCGGTTGGTGGTGGGTTTTGAACGCCACGCGGCTCACCTTGCGCCGCTCCGGCTCTGCTGCCCCGCCTGCAGCCCAGGACAATGGCCTGGTCACCACCGCCACCTACAAGTGCGACCCCGCCACCTGCCAGCTGCCCGAGTGCCAGTGCGCAACCAACAAGCCCCCCGGCGGCCTGAGCCCCGACCAGATCCCCCAGTTCGTGCTGGTGCGCTTGCCTTGTCAAGATATGGCTGCAGGCTGGCTTGGAACCGCTGCATGTGACTGCACGTCCAGCATACACCACCGGCATCAGGACCGTGCCCACCGTTCTCCTGCCTGCACCGACCGCCGCTCTCCGGGCGGCTGCTTCCCGCCCCTCGCCTCACCCTCCTCTCCTCGCCCGCCTCACCCTTCCCCTGTGCGCAGCTCTCCCACGACAACGCGCTGGACGGCCTGCCCTACAAGCTGGTGCAGGGCATCCTGGGCAAGAAGGAGCAGTCCAACGGCTGCCCCGTCCCCGTCACCTGGTGCGCAGCTGCATTTCTGGCCTGATGCTGTGGAGCGTGGCTGGTTGTGCGTTGCGCATGGCGGCAGCACGCGGCAGCATGCTATGGGTCAGCTGCCTTTGCTCATGTGCGCCTGCCCACGTGCTGACCAACGCTCGACCTCTACTCCCCACCATACTTCCCTCTTCCCAGGTTCGCCATGTTCTACCACTCTGGTGCGCCCCGGCTAGCGTTTTGGTCGGGGAGTTGCGGTCTGAGGTGGTGCACAGCGCCTGTGTCCAGCAATGGGGCTACCTGGTAGCACCGCCGCTCTGCCCACCCAACCTGCCCGCCCGCTCCCTCTGTCGCTGCAGACTGCAATGTGGCGCAGGACGCCATTGCCCGCGGTGACGAGGTGGCCATGCAGACCAACCGCTTCGACCCCACCGACCCCTTCACCGCCACCGACCCCGCCCCCAAGTGCGCGCGCGCTTCTGGTGCACTGAACAGCGACTGCATGGCCGCATGACCGGACCTTCGCGCAACAAAGCTGGCAGTCTGGCTGCCGCCCAAACCAGCCTGCCTGGGCATGCTGGGGCCACCCTCACCGCTGCTCCACCGCTGCATCCCCAACCTTCTGCCTTCACAACTCGACCGTTTGCCCTCCTGAACCACGGTTGCAGGTACGACAGCCGCGACCCCAAGACCGGCAAGCCGTCTGTGGAGATTGAGATCACCATGAGCCGCAAGTGAGCACCTGGTGCCGTGCTGACCCTGCTGCGCGCGCTGGGCCGTCAGTGGGAATGCAGCTGTGGATGCCGACCCTGCTACGGCTCAAGCTGCTGCATGCCCCCATCGGATTCAACAGCCATTGCTCCCCGAGCACCTGAACTGCACCACGACTTACAGCAGCAAAGCTTGCCCGCTCACTTTCATCATGCTCATGTCCCGACCCACCACCATGCCCGCCGCCCCTCTACCCTCCCACAGGCACTGGAACGAGGTTTGCAACATCTCCTACTCCGACATGGTCGGCTTCCGCGCCCCCAACTACTACAACAACCCCCCCATCCGCAAGGTGAGAGAGCTGGGCGGGGCGGCGGGCTGGCTTGGGGGTGAGAGATGGAGCTGGCCTCAACCAATCTGCACTCAGTGTGTGCACCGTCCCGCCTGCAAGTCAAGTAATCTCACATGTGCACTGATCCTTGTTCTTCCTGTCTCGTTTGTCGCTCCCTGCTCAGGCCCTGGCCAAGAACGGTTACCTGTACGACTCCACCATCATCGAGCGCTGGTGCGCAGCATCAGGCACACTGCATGTCATGTTGGGGTGGCTGCTGTTTGACGTGCCGCACCAGACCGAGCGCTGACTTTGGCGCAGCGGCATCGCGGGTGCCATGATTGATTTGTTTGCTGCCGCTGCGCAGCTGCACATGCCTCTGAAGCTGCGCATGCATCACAGTTCTTGCCCGCTTGCAGGCCCTCTGAAATCACCCCGCCCTCCTCAACCGCTGCCGCCCGCAGGTACCCCAACAACCCCACCTCGCCCTCCCAGGACCGCGTGCTGTGGCCCTACACCATGGACGCCGGTATCCCCCAGGTGTGTTAGGGTGTCTGGGGTCAACACTTGCTCTGACGCACCTTCCCAATCGGTGTTGATGGGCAGACCACGCACGATGCCCTGACTTCCCCTTGCTTTGTCCACTCATTTCTGGCCAGTTGTTTTCGATGTTATCTACTGCCTGGCTGCCGTCCTTTGTCCCCGCAGGAGTGCGGCTTCATGGGCCCCGAGGTCGGCAAGTGCCAGGAGGGCGAGAAGTACGAGGTGGGCTGGGGATGGGGAGGCTTGGGTGGCAGGCTGGCAGGGGGATAGGAGAGGCATTGTGCCGACTTGCACTGCACCGCGACGCAGGGGCTCCCACGGGGGCAATCCTCTGAAACGCAGCGCTGACAGGCTGGTTTGCACCGTAACCCCTCCCCATGTCCTGTGCAGGGCCTGTGGGAGGTGCCCCTGTACCAGGCTCAGGAGGGCGACACCATGTTCGGCGTGGGCAGTGAGTGCCGCTGCTCCTCTGCCGGCTGCTGCCGCCCTTGTGGCTCCTGCTGGTTCTGCTGCGCCGGGCTGCGTCCAGCTAGGTGCATGCGCATGTCTGCCCTGCTGAGCTGGGCCCTTGAAGCTGCTGTGCAAGGTCTGCTCCACCCCGCCTCACTATCCCTTTTCTGCTGCCCTGTTCCATTGTTTCCTCCCCAGGCCTGGGCGACACCGAGGCAGGCCTGCCCCCCATCGCTGACATGAACCAGGTACGCTGGGTTGAAGGATGAAGCCGCCAGCAAAGCACCCGCGTGAAGTGCGAAGCCAAGTGTGGTGCCCGCCTGTTGGGCTGTTCTTCGTCAGCACCAGGAGACAGCTCCAAGCTGCTCAGCTGTAACCGTGGCCTTGCCCTGCTGCTTGTCCTGCGCCTCACCGCAGTTCCTGAAGGACCAGCTGGACGGCCACCTGAAGAACGGCCGCACCCCCATGCAGCTGTCCATGCACTACGGCTGGTGAGCGGTTGGGTGGGTGCCGGGCTGAGCCTGGCCTTGGCTGACTGTATGGCATCTCAGCTGCTGCCGCTGCGTGGGGTATGCAGACTGCCTTCACTGCCGGCGCACGGGCGCCTGAGCGGACATGCCAGCCTTCCCCCCTCAAAGACCACCCAACAACCAACTCACATGCAGGCTGACCAACAAGGAGGACAAGGTGGACCCCAGCTGCAGCGATGCCGGCTGCGAGCTGTTCCCCAACGAGAACGCAAAGGTGAGCAGGCTGAAGGCTGCGATAGACCCTGCAAGTGTGCTGCTTGATGCCACCACGCTGTGCGCTACCTGCTGCTGCTGCCAAAAGGGCTGCTGTGCTGCCGCCTTGCCTACCAGCTCCCAACCAACCTGCCACTGTTTGCCGCTGCCCCACCCAACCCCCCTCCAGGCCGTGGGCAAGTTCCTGGACTACGCGCTGAAGCAGGAGGCGGTGCGCTTCGTCACCTACTCCGACTTCATCCGCTGGATGCAGGTGGGTGCAGTGCTATATGCAGTAGGGTGTTGTTGCGTACTGGGTTTGCACAGAGCAGGGTTGCGGGGCGGGCAGGGGCGCCTACTCCGACTTCATCCGCTGGATGCAGGTGGGCGGGCTGGTTTGGTTCCGGGGTTGTGGCTGTGCTCGGGGAGCGGCATGAGTGCGCGTCCCTGTGGTTGGTTTCCAGTGGTGGGTGCTCTGGTGAGCATCCCTGTGGTTGGTTTCCAGTGGTGGGTGCTCTGGTGAGCAAGTTTGCTTGTCAGAGGCCTTTATGGCTCTGTGAGCAGGCCCGTGCCCGCTGCCCTCCTCAACCCACTGCCATCACTACCTGCCCCCACAGGACCCCGTGCCCCTGGACAAGTTCGACGAGTGGATCGACTGCAAGACCCCCGGCGTCAAGGCCGACCTGTCCAGTGAGTGGTGCAAGCCGGGGGCAGAGCGGTTGGGCGGAGCGGCATGACAAATCATGAGCAACAGCCTGCCGCATGCCTTCAGCCATTCTGCCCCCACTTACCCCGCCCGTCTCCCCCCGCCTGGCCACCCATCTCCTGCAGCCGTCAAGCTGACCGATGAGCAGAAGGCCAACGCCTACTACCTGCGCAAGATGGAGGAGGCGGTGGCAGCTGCCTCCCCCGCCCCCGCCCCCGTGGCCGCCCCCACCCCCGCCATGTCTGAGGAGGAGCAGCCCGCGGCCGAGGAGCCCACGCAGCAGCCCGGCGAGACCGCCACCGAGCAGCCGACCGGCGGCGAGACGACCAACACAGCGCCCGCCCCCGTGGAGGTGCCCAAGGATGGCGCTGCCACCCTGGGCAAGGCCGCCGTGGCCGTCGCCGCCGTGCTGGGAGCTGCCCTGCTGGCGCTGTGAGCGTCGTAAGGCACGCTCTCATCCAAACAGCCCGTCGCCTCCTTCAGTTTTGCGACCGGGGCTGGCCAGCCGTGCCCCTGGCCGCACCCGTTTTTCAACCCGTTCAGGTTGCCGTTTCTCAACCCTGGCTGTTGGACAGCTAGGCAGATGAAGAACTCAACCCTGCACACTCTCCCTCCTGACCGGTAGAGCAGAGCAAACCTTGCATGCTTGTTATCTAGCCTTGCAGCCTACCTACCCTTCAGTTGCACCCGTCAGCTGCCCTGCATGCACCGTGTGCTGTAATAACCACACGCGCTCGCTGGCTGAGAGGTGGCAGAAGTGCAGACACAGCTTGTAGTGCATCAAGTGCCACAATGGCGGAGGTCGCTGGTGGTGCTGGTCTGTGCTAAGCTGGCGCCAACTTACAGCTCGATATTTCAGTCTGAATCTTGATCTTTGTGAGCAGATGGGTGTGGGAGCAATGATCTATCATTTCAGCGAGCAGTAGCTGTGGCTCACATTACTGCTTGCATCACCGGTCAGTAGTAGGCAAGAAAATCTGAGGGGAAACTGCGGTCGGCAAGTGGGTAGCAACCAGGTGTGCTGCAACAAGGTGTGCTGCTAGTGTGACCCATCTTGGCGGGCCATGAGCCAAGGATGTGCACTGTTGTTGGCAACGTCATTTGTGTGCTTCCGAAGGCTGGCCGGCTCACAGCAACGGCGCTGCATCACGTGCCGGGAGCCCCCATTTCCTTTTTTGTGGCTGGCCGGCTCACAGGAACTGGCGCCGCATGCTCTCCACAAACTCCACCACCTGCATGGGTCAGGTAGGGTCAGCGTCGCAAGGCGGCTTGCAGGCAGGCAGCTCGCATGACGAGTAGAGATTGCAGCCCTGCCCAGCAACGCGCCGGCCAATATCCTCCTCAGCACTGCCCTTAGACCACCAACCACCACTGCCACCCTTCGACATCACGCACCTCGGCTACGCAGTGCCGCATGGCGTCGCACGGCATCAGTATCCAGCATACGAACATAGAACCGCACCCACCTCTGCCACGCTGTTGTTGCCTTCCCGGTACAACCAGTCCTCGATGGCACGGCGCTCTGCAGAACGGGGGCAGGTAATGTCGGGGGCAGGTAATTTTCTCACTACTGAAGGGACCTCGGCCTCCAGGTACAGCCAGCCCTCGATGGCACGCCGCTCTGCAGAGGAAAATATTCAACCGGAGCGGGGCGGAACTGCAGCAGGCGAGCGCTGCCATTCTCCAAATGCTCGAAACGACCAGGTCGGAGGAGAGCTGGAGCATCCAACATGACACTCAGCACGCGGGCATGTGACTTGCATAACCAGTCAACCACTGCACAGCTTGCAAGTGACCCACTTGGCTGGCTGGTCAGGGACGCTGCACGCTTCACGGCGCCTCCATGTTGCGGTGTGCACGGCAACCTGGTGCAGGCACCCTTGCAGCAACCGCATTGCACCAGTTTGTCAGCACAAGCTCACCGTAGATGCGGCCGTCCGCGGCCACCACCGGATCCTCAAACGGCTCCAGAGTGATGGGGCTGCATAGAGGCAGTGAGTGGCGGGACATGGATTGTTCACGGGATGCAGGATCAGTCAATACTTGCAGCCCGCCACACCTTGCCCACCGCAGCCCTGCAGCACGGTACCTTGCCTGGCGCTGCTGGGCCGCACATTTGCATTTGGACTATGCGGCAGCAGCCAGCACCACTCCATCCTCTCACCAGAGCAGGCTATTGAAGCGGCGGTGCATCAGATCCCGCATCATCTCGCTGATGACGAGCGGAGGCCTGCCGCCGCTGCCGCTGGCCCCAGCCGAACCGCTGGCCTCGCCCTGCTGCTCCCCCGCCTTGCTGGCCTTGCCTGTCGGCTGCACCCGCTGCGGCAGGGCGCCTGCATCAGCACCCAGCAAGGGCGCAGAGGGCCCCGGCAGAGCCGCCGGGCTGGGTGCTGCTGCTGAGGCCTGCCTCTCCTGCCCGCTGCTGCCACTGCCGCTGGGCTGCTGCTGCCGCGGCGGCGGCGGCGGCGGTGGCGATGCCTGCTGCTGCTGCTGCTGCTGCTGCTGCAGGAACGTGCCTTGGAGCAGAGCTGTGATCTCCTCTTGCTGCCTGGCATACTGCGCTGACGTGGCCTGGGGGCCATAAGGCAGCACAAGCTGCTGCACGCCGCCACTGCTGCTGCTTGTGCTGTTGCTGCCGTTGCTCTGTGGCAGGTCCCCATGCCAGTACTGGCAGTTGTCCTTCTGTAGGCAGAACAGGGCAACGCAAAGCTCTGAAACGGGTCAGAAGAGGCTGCCAAGAACAGGTGGACAGGGCAGCGCAGCACAGAGTTTTGCGAGTGAGAGGAAGCTGACATGGGTGGCTGGCTGTGCACAAGCAGCGGGCTGTCCTGCCCATGCAAGGCAAAGTGGGCTGGCCTGCCCCAATACAACAGGCAATCCCAGAAGTGCCACCGCTCGCTTGCCTTGCAGTGCCCGGCGCGCCAGTACGGGCGCAAGCTGTCGGGCAGTCCGCGCAGCTGGTGTGAACCATGCGCATAGTTGCAGCGGTCGCCCATTGCGCAGTGGCCGTTGCGCGCAAAGGCCCTGCATGGGGGAGGAGGGGAGGGCAGCAACCAGGCAGCAGGTGTGGGGTGTGCCTCGTCGAGCACATGCGGCCGGAGCCAGGGAGGCAGCATGGGTTGGATTGGCCTGTCAAAGCGCAGGCTGGCCGCAGCGAGCAGGCCGTGCAACCATGCAAAGGCAGGCAGCCTGAATTGACAACCTTTATTGCAGGTAAGTACTGTACGCGGGAAGATGTTGCAAGTTGCGCAAGTGCTGCTCACCAGCAAAGCTTGGTGCGGTATAGAGCGGGCCGCTGCTGCTGCCCCGCCGATGCCGGCCGCTCTGCTGCTGCTGCGCTGCCGCTGCGGGCCGCTGCGGCTGCGGCGGCGACTGCGGCGGGCGTGGCACCACAAGCACATGTGGCGAGCGTGCGGCAGCGCTCAGGCTGGGCGGTGCTTCAGGTGACTGCTGTGGTGTGGCGACCCCTGCTGCACGCTGCCGCTGGAGGGCCTCCGCCTCTTCCAAGCCATGCGCCTGCGAGCGGCGCAGAGGCAGGCAATGAGACGACAAGCTCTGTCCTCACCTTGCCGTGCAAGCATGTCGAGCTTTTGCGTGCTGCTGCAATCCATGCAATTGCCAGGGTGCAGATGCGCTCAGCTGCCATGCTGCATCCACGCACCCCCATCTGCTCACCATCTTGCACAGCTCTCCTTTGCCGCACGACCCGGTCTTGGCAAACACGGGGCAGAGCAGGGTGAGGGAGAGGGCGGGCCGCAGCGCCGGCTCGGCCGCCGTTTGCTGCCGCGGCGGCGGCGAGGGCGAGGGTGCAAGGCTCCACTGCCCCGCCACAGCAGCAGGGTCATACTGCGTTGGTTGATCCGGCAGGCAGCAGCAGGGTGAAGCAGCTGCACTCTTCGAGCGGAGGTGTGCGCCACCGCGTCGCAAGGCGGGAGGCAGGCGGCAAGTGGGAGGTACCATTGCGCACTTGGGCCGTTGCAGCACGCGATGCCCAGCTAGGTGACCATGCTGAGCGCCTCGAAAGCAGGCTGAGGCACGCGCTTGGCACCCTTGCCACCACTGCGGCGCTTGGCTCGCACCGCACCTTGCGCATGTTTGCACACCTCCCGATATGCTAGTGTGGCGGGGCGAGACCCAGCAGCGCGAGACCCAGCAGCGCGTATCGGGCGAGTGCCTGGGGAGGCAAACACGGGCTGGGCGCAGGCTAGCCTTCTGCAGGGCTCTGAATGCCTGAGGCAGGCAAGGTCTGCTTACAATGAGCGGCCATGGCTCAAGGGTGCGCGGAAGATGGGTGCAGGGGGCCGCGGCAAGCACGGCAAGCGGAGCACATGTGCGCACCACACATGGAACATGCTGATTGCGCTCGGCAGGGCAGAAGGGCACACGTTGGCTGAGAAATCATGAATGGAAAACTGGGCTAGTATACACACATGCACACGGTGTCAGGGAAGCGAGTATGGCACACACTGGTCGGGTACGTACGGTTCAGCACTCCGCACACACGCAGCTCGTGGGACGATGATCGCGAGCGGTGCAGCTCATCGCGCCTGCTCCAGCTCTGCTCCGTCTGCAGGCACGGCTGCGGGCACGGCCACGGGCTGCAGCCGGCGCAGGCGCTCCTGCCGCTCCGCCTCTCGCTGCCGGTTGAGCTGCTCAATCTTCTCAGCCTGCAATTGTTTCAACATGAGGGAGAGAGGCATGTGTTGCTGTGTTGCCTCATTTGAGCCAGTGGCCAGCATGAGGTGGGCGGGCCACGTGCGCCCAGCATGGCCCCTGGGCTTCGCAGCTGCGGTTAAAGCTGCCTCCCATATGCCGCTCTTAGCCACGCACAGGCTGCGCCGCATGGCCGCTGGAAGGCAGCACCACAGTGCCCACTGCCGCAGATGCACCGCCGCGTGTCCGCACCTGGATGCGCGCTCGCCGCAGGCCCAACCAGGTCCAGGCAGTGTAGAAACAGACGAAGCTGGTCAGGAAGTGGAGCGAAGCCGCTCCTTCGGCGCGCACTGCCACCGCCACTCGCCGCTGTGGCCGCAGGCGGCTGGCGGCACGGCGGGGCTGCAGGCGGGCGCCGGCGACGGCAGCCCGCGCGGTCAGGGGCGATCCTGCTCGCGCCACCGGCATATATCGTTGCTGACAGGCGCAGGCAGGCATCGGCGCAGTCTGTGGGAGGGAAGGCGTAGGCTTGGCGCGCGTGGGAGACTGCTCGAGGCAAGCGGGGGTCGCGTTTGAGAGGTCGATAAGGTGCACAAGCGGTAGTAAGGCTGGAATACGAGGCGCTTGCTTGCGAACGCGACCTGGAGACCCGCCGCCGCCGCCACCGCTGCGCCACGCTGCGAGTGCCGCCGTGCGTGGCGGTCGCTCCGAGTCCCAGCGGCCCAGCCTTGAGCCCAACCTTTTCTGTGCCATCCCAACCCTGCAGTGACGTGAACATCAGCCTCCCGTTCAACACGTGGAGGTTCACTACGCAGTGCAGCATGGCCATGTCCTCGCCATCCGCCTCCCTGTGGCCCTGCGCAGCAAGCCGTGCAAACAAGCACTGTTGCAGGCGAGGCAGATGCTGGTGCAGCTCAACTGATGATGCTCAGTCCTGATGACAACAGCATCTATCAAGACATTGCGATAAAGGAAGTCAAAGCAACATCAACACCCAGCCATTGGGCCGCAGCGGCAGGGTGCAAATGTGCTTCCGCCGGCTCCTGCTCTGTCTTTTGTCTCCTGGCCCACCCTGAGCCACAACGCGCATGTGACCAGCTGCCTAGAACACCCTGTTCAAGCCAGCCTGGTGGATGAGGCACAGGGCGACGACCGAGTTGCTGCAGTCCAGCATTAAGCATCGGCATTCACTACTTCTTGAAGCCCGAATGCACATGTGCAAGCCCCCCACCGCCCCGAACGATATAACTCGCACACCATGCAAGCTGGCATAGTCAAGACGGACTGTGTGGTGCAGTGATGAAGGGCACATGTATCTAGCGGTTGAGGCAGGCAAAGAAGTGTCATGATGCATCCATCATCACCAGCGGCGGCGGCGGCAGCGGCGGTGGCCGGGCGTGTAGGCCAGCACAGCCTCCTCCGTCCCCATCCTCCATCCCACTGAGCTTGCACCATGCCCCTAGCATCCCGCCAGTTTGAGATTGCGCGAGTTAGAGGCCCGGATTTTGAATGGAGGGCTCCCTGCCAGGGTTGAAGGGCACACCCCCAAAAGCTGCACCCAGCCCCCTCTGGTGCTCTCCCCGCAAGCTTGCAACGTGCTGCCACCCCGCTTTTCCACAATCAAAGCCGCCCAGTGATCAATCTGGGCCCAGCAAGATGGATGAGAGAGTGGGGGAGACCCATCCACCCCAGGCAAGTGGTGCATGGCAGGTGGGTGCTCAGCACCCACCTGCCAACCCCGGCCTCCCGCCTACAAATACGGCTTGCAAGTCCCTCCTCGCCATTCTCACACCCTCTCAACCCTCTTGCAAGTAAATTGGCACCCCCTGCAACCATGTCTGGCCGCGGCAAGGGCAAGACCTCCGGCAAGAAGGCCGTGAGCAA
>VFQQ010001885.1_pt1 | contig 26474 bp, 17 predicted proteins | sample 3512341 | NCBI WGS metagenome assembly VFQQ01 (sample SAMN10412373, study PRJNA504923) | tailings metagenome | isolation source: Relicate 2 Philex TSF1 revegetated site | place: Philippines: Tuba, Benguet | collected 2017-08-29
GCCGATTGTGTTCTTTTCCCAGGTCGCCGAATTCTTTGCGGCTTCCATCGGAGTGATATTGCCGTCCCGATCCGAGTCGAACCGAAGGAACGTCATCACCAAATCTTCTCGGAAGGAAAGGACAAGCTCATCGAGCGTGGCGAAGCCGTCCTTGTTCCGGTCCATCTGCTCAACGAACTGTTTTCCCGCGGCCGCTTTGTCGGGCTGCCAAAGGGAGACATACTCCTCCTTCGTCAGGCGGTTGTCGTGGTTGGCATCGAGATAGGCGAGATCGAGGTTCTTGAGGAGGTGGCCGGACGGAAGCCGGATGACGGCTCCGTCCGCGCGGCGGATCCCGAGTGCGGTCTCGACCGTCCGCCGAACTTCCTCCGCGGTGATGTTCCCATCCTTGTCCCCGTCCAGGTTGGCGTGCGCCAGCTGCGTCAAGTCTGGACTGATCGCGTTCCAGTCGATCCCCTTCCAGCCGTCGGGCGAGAGTGCCTTCCGATCTCCAAGGATCAGCGCCAGGACGCGTTCTGCCTCCTCCAGGATCGGATCTGGAATCGGTTCGGTCGTCGACGCGCCCGAAAGTGACGTCCGATAGCGGCCATCGAGGTACTCCATTTTCGACAGCCCACCGCTACGGTCCGTATCCATTGCCTCGAACGCGAGCCGGCTTCGAATCAGCCGGCCATGGAAATCTCCGGTTCCAGGGACGTCCTTCTCATCTGGCTTCATCCGGGTGAACAACTCGGCATGAGACAACTCTCCGCTGCCATCTTTGTCTTGAAGCTCGAAGGCGATCTGTGGAGATGCCTTCGCGATGTCCATGTCGAACGGATACTCGTCGTAGGAGAGGAATCCGTCATGATCGACGTCGCGGAGCCGGAACGCCCGCCGCATATGCATGCTGGCGAACAGGTCGGGCCCGAGCCGGAACTCCTCATAGGAGAGCTTCGAGTCGCCATTGAGGTCCTGTCGGCGGCGGTTCCACTCCACGACACGGGTCTGCAAAGGAGTCCAGCCGAACTCGCGATATGAAAGACTTCCGTCTCTATCGGCGTCGTAGCCCGGAATCAGACCGGGGATGACGTTCTTCTCCCATAGCTCGGAGTGCTTCGCGATCTCCGCCGGAGTGATCTTTCCATCCTGGTCGGCGTCGTACCGCAGGAAGGTGCCGACCAGGTCATCCCGCATCAGCCGCATCGCCTCCGCCGGCGTGAGGAGTCCGTCCTTGTCCTGGTCCAGCAGCGTGAAGTTCTCGAGAGCCTTCTCGCGGCTCGGCTGAAACTTCGCGATGTACTCCGCCTGCGTCAGCTTTCCGTCTTGGTTCTCATCAAGGTAACCGAAGTCGACGTTCTTCAGCGCGACCCCCTGGGGCAGCCGGATCACTGTCCCGTCCGACAGGCGCACCCCCAGCGCGATCTCGACGACCCGCCGAGCTTCTTCTCGCGAGATCTGCCCGTCGCCGTTCCGATCCGGCTTCTGCTCCGCGGTTGTCGACCAATCGGGACCGAGGGCGCCCCACTTGGCCTCAGGCCACGCCTCGGCGGCGAGAGTCTCCTGACCGGCGGGAAGCAAGGTCGCTAGGACCCGCTCAATCTCCTCCAAGACCACGTCCGGCAGGGGGCCTTCGGCATCATTCCCCGCAAGCGAGCGAGTGAAGGGACTCTTCAGAAACTCCGTCTCCGAAAGCCCGCCACTGCGGTCGATATCCGCCCCCTCGAACGCCAACCGGCTTCGCAGCGCAGACCAGGGACTGGGGACGGGGGCGGGGGCGGGAAGCGCCGACTGCGGGGCCGCTGGTTTCGATGGCGGAACAATCTCCGCGGCCGAACACTCCCCGTTGTGGTCGCGATCGAGCAGGGAGAACAGAATCTTCGGCGAAAGTTCCGAAAACTCCTTCTCAGAGAGCTTTCCGTTGTGATCGACGTCTGACGTATCGAAGAGTTCGGTTCCCCCGGCTCGATCCCGTTCGTGAAGGGCCTCTAAAAACAGGGCCTTCGACAACTGCCCGTCGGGATCGCGGCTCAGCGAATGGAAGACCAGCTTCGCAAGCTGCGAGAACGTCGGCTCTCGATCTTGAGCCGTGGCGACTGCATGCCCGGCGAACATCAACGATACGGCAATCATCCGGTAAGCGGCGGCGCGACGCTTCACGGTAGGCCCTTTCTGTGGGGGACTGAGAGCAACGGGGAATGCGAAGAAGGGCTTACATCATTTGTCATCCGGATCAGAGGGGATGGGATGGAAAGGGGCTTGGCGATTGGCTTGGTTCATTCCGCATTGTCTGAAGAGCCCAGACGGCGCGAGCGAACGCACTCCTTGACGACGAGTTGGGAGCCGAGCTGATACCAGTCGTAGAATGCTTCGTCCCGGATGTCGACCCAAGGTCGGGGGAGCGTCACGCGGGACGTCCCTCCCGTCCAGTTCACCGCGTCGATGACCCAGATTCGATCGGTGGGCCATTCGGAGACTTCGTCAGGGGTGGCGTAATCGCTGTCTCGCATCACTGCCGTTCCCTGGAAGTAGGGGAACTCGGAGCTGGCGGAGAGAACTTTCACAGGAGTGTCGGGGTCCGCGTAGGCCGCTGCCGTGATTTGGATCATCGGGTTGGCGACGAAGATTGGCTCGCCAGGCTGCCGGATTTCATCGATGTAGGCGACCGCGGATTGAAATCCGGGGCGCGACGCCCAGCGGTCGCGCCGCGCGATGACTGAAAAGCTCAACCAGCTCGCTCCGAGCAGGAACACACCGGCAACGATCCCCTTCAACCAGTTCGTCGGAACTCGCTGAATCCCGGTAGCGAGGCCGCAGACGGCCAGGGTCTGCGCGAAAATGAAGTACCGAGGAGAGATGATGTTTCGACCGGCCAGAGATGCTCCCGTCGCCAGCGCGAAAGTCGCCAGCGGCGCCAGTGCCAGAAGCCGCTGGCCACGGCCGAACGCGAATTGTCCAAGCCAAACAACGAGGCTGATCCAAGCGACCGTCCACGCCGCGCGGCCATTGCCGGCCCATTCATTCCAGGTCCCGCCCCACATCTGAAAGCAGGCGGAAACAAGGTTCTGAACTTCGAGAGGCCGAGTCCAGAACGATCGCTCGACTTGCTGTCGATGGGCGAAAAACTCGGGGGCCCAAGGCGACCACAGCATGGCGATTGCCAGATAGGCTATGCCGGCGTAAATCCAGGAATCCGAACTGCTCTGCTCCGATCTCCTGCGGAACAGCAGCGTTCCCAGGCAATACAGGCCTTGCGCCGCCACCAGAAACAAGCCGTAGTAGTGAGTGTAGGCAAGTCCTGCCCCACCGAGGACGTAGAATGTCCAACGACGCGCGGGATGCCCCGACGGCTGAAGAGCGCGCACCAGAGCGTAACTCGACCAGACGGTCAGGGCGGCACCCAGCGAGTACATCCGCAACTGCTGCGACCACTCGATTTGCATCGGAGCGAGCGCCAGCCCTGCCGCTGCGAGAAGGCCCGTGATCGTCCCCGCTTGAGGGCGATCCGGCCGGCACTCCCGTTCGAGTTCAGCAACCAGGCAGTATCCACCCACAATCGTCAACACGCCGCAGGCGACGCTCAGCCCGCGAGTCGCCAGCGGAGTGTCACCGAAGACGCCGACCCACGCCTTCAATAGATAGAAGTAGAGAGGGGGATGATTATCGAGCGCTACGCGTTCCCACTGTTCTCCCCAGGAGAATGTGGTCATCTTCCAACAGAAGCTCTCGTCGAACCAGTAGCTGATCTCGTCCAGCCGATGACAGCGCACTAACAGACCCAACACCACGATCACGCCCAGAAGCAACCAAGCGACAGGTCCGTTGGCCGGCGAATGGAGCTTCGTCTGATCGGCAGGCGGAAGTACGGAAGACAACGTCTTTCAACCTTCTCCGGAGGGGACCTCGAGAGATCACAACAACCGAGTGGAATCTCGCAGCGTTGCATGCTGCCGGGTTTCTATTCGCCCAACCCCGAAATAAGCGTCTGCTGAAGCGGCGACATCTCCAGAAGGCGTCCCTGCGGACTGGCTAGAGCGGCGTAGGTCGGACCGTCGAGCTGTTCATTGACGAACTGAACGCGTCCATCCCCGAAAGCCATGTTGACCCCGCCATCGTGGAACGAATTCGGAACGGCCGCGTTGCCTTCCGGAGAGGTCAAACCCGAGTTGATCGCGGATGTTCCGGAATTGCACAGGCCGTAATTGACCATCCCCGGCGAGCAGTTTCCGCCAGGGCAGGGAAGACCGATATAGAAACTCGTACGATAGGGGTTGGAGTTGGCCCAATTGTTCGTGTTCGGGTCGGACGGATCGTACCCGACCCTCACATTCTCGGAGAAAGTCAGTGTCTGCGAGAGGCCATCGGTGACAGTCGCCGTTCTGTGATGCCGAGTGGTGATGTCCCACTTCCATGTCTCATTGAAAAACAGCCCCATCCGAAAAAACAGCTCGCGGTCCGAAGGCATTCCGTCCGGCTCGTCACTCGAAACGCAGGTTTGTCCGTTGCCGTTCAGGTCGAGCTTTCCGCCCACTGGTGCGACCGGGCAGTCGTGGATCCCGCCGACCTGGGCAGTGAACCCGACACCGCCGTTGACGACATAGCTCAGGTCGCCAAAACCCTCCACACTGATATCGCTCGGACAGACGAGGATCGGCAAGTGGGTCTGCGCCAGCTGCTGATTTGGCGGATAGCTCAGACCGGCGTCCTGGTTCCACTTGTTGTAGAGATTGTTCTGATCGAGATCCGGAAGAAGGTCTAATACCCAGCTGTGATGCATCCCAGCTTTGCCGAAATTGCCGCAAGCTGGAAATCTATCACGCCGATCAGTCACCGCCAGCATGGCGATGTTGAGAGTGCGCATGTTGTTTATGCATGCTGAGCGTTTTGCCGTAGCTCGAGCACGGCCCAACGCGGGGAGAGACAGCGCCAACAGGAGCGAGATAATCGCGAGCGTGACTAACAACTCAGCGATTGTAAATCCCGCCCAACTCCGCGCTCGTAACTTCGTTATCCGCCGATTCCTTGTCCGCACGAGACAGATCTCCCTTTCGATCAGGGACTCAGAATTCCCCGACCACTTCGCGCCCGGACTTAGTGAACAGGGCTGAGAAGGTTGCCGGATCGACCGCTTCTGAAACGAACTTGACTGCTCCATCGCACATCACAAAATTCGCACCGCCAGTGTGAAGGCTGCCGAAACTTCCCCCCGCGTTCGGCGGCGAACTCCCGCTTCCCAGCCCGGGGAGAACCCAGGCGTGATCAGTGTCGATCTCGCCCATGGCAACGGTCGTGCTCTCCCCGTCATGAACGTCCGTGGGTTTAGTCTTCTTGGTGAAGAGCTCACTATTTCCACGATACGCAGATCGGCCAAAGCCCGAGTCGAGGCGTTCTTCACTCGCCAACGTGGGGCAGAGAAACACCGCCACAACAGCATCGGTCAGGCCGGGCTGGGCCATCGTCGACGACGGAATCGTCTTCGCGAGCGGCTCGATCTTGCCGAACAGTCCGGACTCGCCAAGAGCGGGAAGTAGGAATGCTCCAATTCCCCAGCCGTTCACCCCGTCCTTCGGAAACACTCCCCACTGGCTCGTGTGGTTGTGCAGTCCGACGCCAATCTGGCGGAGATGGTTCTTGCACTCCGCGTTGCGAGAGGCCTCTCTCGCGCGGCCGATGGCCGGCAGCGCCAGAGCCAGGAGTAGGCCGATGATAGAGATCGCGACAAGCAACTCGATCAGCGAGAACGCGGCTCGGCTAATGGTGGCGTCGCAACTCGCTCGAACGCGAGAAGGACGACCACCAATCGAGACACGACGTGTCTTCAGAAATTCCTTCAGTGAGCGCATCCAAGGCCCAAACACGTTCCAATGAAGCCATCAGGCATCTGAGGGGAAGTCATCAGCATGCCGCCCTACGTATCGTGCCGCAAGATAGCCGCCGAATCCAGCGAGAACGATCGCATCCGTTAGAAAGAATGCATACTGGTTCGACGAGCATCGCCCCCAGAAAGGAAAGATCTCCGTCTGCGCGACCGAGACGGACCGTTCTGGAAATCGTTGCACCTGCAGTTCCGACCAGGAAAGGATTCCAATCGCCGTCAGGTTGGCAAAAAGCAGGGCGCCACCCCATCGCAGAGCTACGGCGCCCACGCCCGGGAAGTAGACCCGAGACCAGAACGACGGCCCTTGCGCATTCTCTCGGGAAACATCTCTTGACTCGGCCTCATCCATCGCGGCATCGATGGCGGATTGCATCACCAGGGAAACACCGGATGCCGCTCCAGTGACGAGCCCCCCGTCGATCGAGTTGAAAGCAGCGGCCTCGCCCCCCCCTTCCCGTGATTCGATGCCCTGCGCCGCTGGCGTGAGGACGCTGAGGGCCTCGCGGGGTGCTGTCGCCGGCTGGAGCCCCAAAAGAAGATTCAGGTCTTCGGCCGTCGCAACCGAGAGGCTACCGTCCACAGCATTCTCGCGGACATCGACAGACCCTGCCTCAAGTTGGGCCGCTTCTTGACGAACGGCTGCCTGTTCGGCGGCGAGTTTCTCCGCTTCCCATTTTGCCAGCACATCAGCGCGTCCGGCCATCTTAAACAGCCCAACCACCGTTGCGGCCGGTCGCCAGACGTCTTCCCAATCCGCTTTGACGAGATCGTCAGCACCTAGCTCGTCAGCCCGAACCAATTGCACCAACTCACGGAACCGTGCCTGACCTGTCAGTCCCGACTCCCGTCGGTAAGTCCACGCCACCGCCATGGCCCTGCCTCAGTCTCGAAGTGAAGGACCACGATGTTACCTCGACGAGCAGAACAGGGGAATTCCCTTCAGCAAAAAACAAATCAGGGAGAACTCGGAATGCCAAGAGCAAAGTGGTGAAGCCGGTGGCCATCGACGGGACAAGCAATAATACTCGCGGGATGGGACGACGACCTTCACTGAACTCTTCGAGGTCACCAGCTCCGAGATGTTCATGGCACGGTGGGGCCCCACGCGGAAGCCGCCTGGTGGCACCCCGCATTCCCAGAAACAACGCAGCAATAGTGACCAAGCTTCTATCAGTAGTTCCACGGATACTGGAATCTCCCCGCAAAGCCTGACTGTTGCAAAATCGAGAGGGGTAGGTCGGCGACCTCGCTTGCACACATCGCCGTGGACGCATACAAAGAACTTCAGCGAGGGCCGTCAATTTCCGAGAGTGTTGCCTTGAGGCGTACGAGACGCTGGCACATCAGTTTCCGCGGGCGGGCGTGATCGAGCGGTCGACGAACATTCCTCAATTTGAAAAATGCTGGATTCGTTGCAACTACCCGCGAAGAACAAAGATTCGCCGCGACAAGCTGGCCGCGTCGAAAAGAGCGTAGTGGTTCTCCTCATCGCCACTCAGGCAACTCTGATTGCATGGTCCGCGTGGCATTACAGCCCAACTCATCTTGAGCCGGCCTGCTTGGCGGCAGGAGTGAGCCACTGGGAACTCGGCAGGCGTGAATTGTATCGCGTGAATCCGCCATTGGTCCGAATGGTCGCGGCCGTGCCTGTCATGATCAGTGGATACAGGTCCGACTGGACCCGACTGCAAGTCGGGCCCCGATCAAGGTCCGAATTTCTGGTCGGCGACGACTTTGTTGCAGCGAACGGAGTTAGATCCTGCTTTTTGATCTTTCTCGCTCGCTGCGCCTGCATTCCGTTCAGCACCACCGGCGCATTCATAGCCTACCTATGGGCAAAAAGGCTCTACGGAGGCGCAAGTGGCATCACAGCGCTTGCGATTTACACATTTGAGCCGAACTTGTTGGCCCACGGATCTCTGATTACCTCTGACGCGGCTTGCACGGCGATCGGACTTATGGCGGGCTACGCATATTGGAGCTGGTTGCGGAACCCGCGATGGGGCCAAACATTCATTGCAGGCATCGCGCTCGGGTTGGCCCAGATGACAAAGATGAGCTGGCTCATCCTGTTCGCACTATGGCCCGTTATCTTCGTGGCTTGGCGCATGCTTCCGTCGGCCGCATCTCACGATTCGACGGCGAATCCTCCCAGGGTATCTCAGCTGGCGGTCATCCTGACGATCGCCATTTACGTCATCTGCATGGGGTACGGATTTGAGGGGGTTGGACACCAGCTGAAGGATTTCGACTTCTGCAGCCAGGCCCTCAGTGGACGGAGCACAGCGGGGCTCATCGGCAATCGCTTCCGCGGCAGCCCACTCGGTATCATCCCAGTTCCGCTTCCGGCCCAGTATCTACTGGGACTTGATAGCCAGAAGGTAGACCTCGAAGGCTTCGGTGAACTCTCCTACCTACGTGGTTCGTGGAGCGACCACGGGTGGTGGTACTATTATCTCTACGGGCTTCTGGTCAAACTACCACTCGGACTGTGGGCCATCTTCGTGCTAGTAATCATGTGTCGCGCTGGTGGCGTTTTGAAGTCCGTATCCGCTAGAGACGAAATTGCCTTGATCCTTCCGGGAGTCTCCCTGTTAGCGATTGTCAGCTCCCAGACGGCATTCTCGATACATTTGCGATATGCTCTTCCTTTCGTCGCAGTCTTGGCCGTATTCTGCGCGCAAGTAACATCGTCACTCATCAACAGGTCCCGCCCACTATTTCTCATCGCGGTGGTCGCGCTCTCGTGGATGGCCTGCAGCTCGATGAGATGCTTTCCTGATTTGTTGACGTACTTCAACGAAGCCGCCGGCGGATCCAAGAACGGCCACAATCACCTATTGGGCAGCAGCTTGGATTGGGGACAGGCGACTGGCCAGGCAATGGCTTGGATAAATCAGCATTACCCTGAATCAACCGTTCAACTGCAAACCCCCTCCAAGGCTGTTGCTCGCGTACTCCTTAAGGAATGGATGCCAAATTCCGAGCCGGCCATCACCTTGACTGTGTACAGCGCCGACACATTTTACTCCGAAAAGCGGATGCGGCATCTTCGCAAGGACGGCAACGCAGGCGGAGATGTAGTCTGGTCCATGTCAGGGATGTTCGTAGTGCGACCAAGAACCGAAGCCGACCAGCAATGAGAAGCGCCTCCACTGAACCCTCAGCTGGATTTCAAGATCGCTTCCACATTTATTGAGACGCAACTTTCGTTAGGGCATAAAATGATGTCAGTGGTCTTTCGAACAGCGAGTGTCGTTCTCATTGCCGTATGGCTGGCACAAGCCACCGCGGTTGCGGCGGACACACCGGACACTGCCGCAGAGAAGCTGAGCACGGCTGAAGAAGAGTTCCTGCGGACGGCATCCGAATCTTTTGAAAAAGGGGATTTCGATGACGCCGATCTCAGCTTGGAGAGGTTTCGATTGCTGGCAGGGCCCCGCCAACTGCCGGCGCCCGTCACAATGGCCGTGCTAGATTTGGGGTTTCGAATCAGCTTGGCGAAAGCGAGACATCAAGTCGCCGTAAATAAAGACACAGCAGCTTGGCGTCTAGCAGACTCCAAAGCGTGGTCACTTGTCGAACAACGAACTGTCGAACTCGTAATGTACCTCGATCAGGAGATCTTCCGAAGCCTTGAAAGGAAGAATCCGTCTACGGCAGTCGTGGTTGCAGGACGCCAGCAAAGGGTCAGGCTGGACCGCGCGTCAATGCTACGCATGGGGCATGCATTTAAGGAGGCTCTGGCGGAAATTGATCTGGCGATGCAGTTGTACGAAAAATATGAAAAGGAGTCACAGCAGATAATCAATGTTCAGACGAGAATGCCGAGCGGCATCGAAACGCTCCAGCGCACTCGCGGAGATGCCGCGGGTTTCTCTGGTCGGTCACCACTGAAGCAGGAGCGAATTGCGGTTTTGACGGAATGGTCGCAGAAGAATTCGAGTAGCCAAGACGTCACAAAGGAACTCGCGGACTCCTACTGGGATTTTGTGAATACATATCCATCTGACGAAAGAAGCTTCAAGTATGCACTCCAAGCAATGCAACTAGCCAATCAGATCGACGTAGACAAATTGGCAAAAATCCAGATAGCCTCTGGCAACAAGGAGTCGACGCAATACATCAGCAATCAGATTGCCGTCGCGAATTACTACCTCGGCGAGAAGCGCCGGGACGAGGCACTTGGATTATATAGCCAGGCGGTAAAATCGGGTCTTTGTCCCCCACGACGCCTGCCGGAAGCATATGTCCAGATGGCGGATATTTATGCTGCAAATGGTAACAAGGAGCGGGCCCTTGAGTACTACAGATTGGCATCTAGCTTGACTGACCAGTTTGCGCATATTCCGTCGGCCGTTCGTCGATTGGAGCGTGAATCTGATTCAATGTCGTCGAATCCAGTCGAGTCTCGCGACACGACGCGGTTAGTTAAAGTGATGTTTTGGGGTAATCTTGCCTTCGTGACGAGCGTTGCGATCTACTTCACTTGGAAGTGGATTCGCCGCGCCAAACAACCCTAGGAGTGCATGCATGCGCGTGACAATTTGGGCATTGACTTTGAGTATGGCGGCCATCTGGAATCCGGCGGCACAAGCGGGTTACGAATGGTATCACCACAATGTCGACATGAGCTACTACTTGTATGTTTGTATGGACACCTGTTTTCATACTGACAACACAGGCGCGTACGAGGTCACCAAGGATTACGAGGACAGCAACATACTTCTGAGGACTCTCAACCTTGAGACGACTTTGGAACAGACCTGTTATGACGCTCATACAGTTCCGTTCAGCGCGTCGGTCAGTGTGACCCAGTCACTTGCCGTAGCTGCTAGTGATTCAAACGGCGGAACTCTGACCTTTAATGCTGGTGGAGCCTGGGATATCGGCGAAGCGGCGAAGTCCCATGTGCAGACTTCGATCGGTTATAGTAAGAGCTGGGACTGGACGGTGACCGGCACGCATACCAACACGATCACGATCACTGGCGGTGTTTCGAAGTCATGGCCTCAGTCGGGAGAGCGGAAGGTGACTGGCCCAGCAAAAGTCTCTTGCCCCTTGAGCGTCTATGGCAATCGTGCCCAGTTCACGTTGAAGGCAAAGCGTCAGCACTTTTGCACGACCACGATCAAACACACCGTCTACACAAACGATCAAGGCCAGCATATTTGCAACAGCTGGATCGAGGGCGACATCGTCTATACGACCTACTCTGGTCATGGCGATGTCCGGTACAGCGGCACATCAAGTGGCGAAAATCCGCTGACGGTCAGTCTAGGTGAGATCGTCGAGGAAGGCGGCCCCATCCTGGAGAACTGCTCGCTGTAACGATTTCAGTATCCGCGTCAATCTCCCTCGGTTCAGAAAGGCGATTCGCTGTTCGCGTCCAGCCCCAGATTCAACTGGCCTGGACGCGACTTTCCAAACCGTGCTGAGCCGCAATTCCAATTTGCATACGGGCGGTAATGGCAGCCCTTGGGACGGCATCCTCGCGTCGTGGGGAAGCGCCAGCCGTGGTGGCCTCAACGCGAAGGCAGCCAGGCTGCAATCTCTTCTAGAGTCTTGTTGACTTCGATAGAGAGGCTTGCTCCATGAGTGATTGTCGCTCGGAGCGTGAGCTTGGAAATTCCAGGTTTCACCTGAACTGCCAGTACGACGTGAGCGGGATTGATGAGAACCGACTCACCCGACGCAAGTTCCACCAAAACGAACATACGTACACCCTTTCAAAGTCATGAGTTTCCAGAGAGCGACATCGGGCTGGTCGGCGAGCGATTTGTCGATGTCGCACTAAATTGCCAATTGAGGACAATAACCTCCGAGATGTGATCGCGAACAGGGTACGGGAAGGCCCGTTGACTTGGGGCCTCCCCTCCCTCCGATCTGTGCAATCGGTATGGTGCCCAGGCCGCACCTGGAGCGGAGATCCGTGATCTGTGCCAGAGGTGGTGTGGTTGGTCGGCGGCTGGACCAATTGGAAGCGCCGGCCAAGCGTGGCGAGCGATCCGGTATTGACGACAGACCCGTCTGACCGTCGAGGGCGTTTCAAGATGGCAACGATGAGGGGATGAGGAACTCCAGAGCGATCAGGGCCTGCGTTTGAATCGACGCTCCGGAGCATCCGAAGTCGAGCCGAGAGATCCGATTGAAAGCGAAGCGTCTTGCCGAAGCGTACTTGGACCACAAAATCACAACAGCCCGAGCGCTAGCATCCTGATTCTCCGGCCAGTTCCTTATCGTCGACCCGCAGCAGATGATCTCGGCCCCGCAATTGACTGCCCAGGTGCGATCTTTTCTGCGTATGGCGGATTCCCCGATCTCCGGAAGATTCTGCTTGGCGCGACGAACTCGACCCGGATGTACCGCGATAGCGTCACGCGGTGCGTTACTCCGCATCTAACCCCACCAATTCCGGGCGATGCCCGGTCCTGCTTCCCTTTCTGACTCACATCGTCTCACACTGCGAAACTAGCCTGCGAGAGCTTGAGCGACGGGGATAGAACATCCAGTGAGTCTCCGGATACGCCGCCGTCGACGGAATCGACTAGACGATGTGAATCGATTCTGACATTGGTTCTGACGATCCAGATTCGGGAACGGCCCCCGGATGACCGGATTGTCCGCCGGCTGATGACCGCCGCGCCGGCCGCAGGGCGTCCAGTGCCGACGACGTTTCCCGCCGCCAGCGAGGAACTCGGCGCGACCGCGGCCCGGCAGTACCGCAGCCTGCTGGCCCTGACCGACCGGGACCGGGATGGCGCTCTGAGCACTCCCGCACGGGATCGCAGGCTCGCGCTCCAGACCCGGATCGCCAAAGGCCAGATCCAGCTAACGTTGCTTGACCACGGATCGGGACTGCTCGACGCCGACCAGAACGGCGCTCTGTCGCTGCGGGAATTCCGGACCGTCTGGGACCGCGTCGAGAAGGGGGGGGCTGCGTCGTCGCCCGCCGGTTCGAGAAGTAGCGGCTTCCCCGACAGCTGCGGGCGACGCTGAGCCACGGCCATCCCCGGCCCCCGCTCGACGCCCGAAAGCTCCGCGGCCCCGACTGGTTTCAGGCCATGGACCGCAATCAGAACGGAGAACGTTCGAGCCGCGAGTTCAGCTGCCCGCGGACCGCCTTCCAGAAGCTGGCTCCGACGGACTCATTTCTCTGGACGAGGCGCAGTAGTGCTATCGAAATCAGCCAGCTCCTTCCGGAGTCGAAGGAGCTGAGAGTAGGAATCACTCGGTCCTTCCTGAGTCACTGGCAGAACCCTGTTAAAGGTTGCGCAAAAATCAGCAACGGTGTTCACAGACATGGCAGCGTAAGTACCAGTTCACTCATTGCGCCCAGAATGGATGTGTGACGGCGGGAGGTACAATGCGTCGTTGAGCGACGATTGACTAAATGAGGGCTCCTGCTGCGAGCCTGGCAATACGACGGTGTGCTGCGCCGTGGCTTACGAGTTGATGATGGTCAGCGGGGTCCGGCTGTTGAACAGCTGACCGGTATGGCGGAAGGTTGCGGAGCCATTCTCGATCCTAGTGAACCGCTTGCCCTTGATGTCGACCAGGTTGCCCCAAGTCGCCGATCCATGCGAATTGTGGACATAACCGCCCCCTTACTTGCTAGACGCCGACCGTTGGACTTCCAGCCTTCCTAACGCAACCTATGGTGCCATGGTGTGCCTGTCTAGGACGCGGCTGGAGTGCAACGGGACGCAGGCAACAACAAGAAGCCCTCCGACGCTCTTGCCGAAGGGCTTCTCTTTCCAACAAACCGGAGCGACAGGACGCCATTAGAACACATTCTTGCTGGTATTTCGAATCGGGAACCACTTCTTTTAATCCCTGATCGACACAACCTGCTCCTGCTTGAGTAGGCTCCGAGGACGCACAATGAAGTACATCACTGGGATGACGAAGAGCGTCAGCAGTGTGGAACTGAATAGTCCCCACACGATCACGGTCGCCAACGGTCTCTGGACGTCTGACCCCAGACCGGTCGCCAGCGAGGCGGGGAGCAGGCCGAAGATGGCGACGACGGCGGTCATCAGAATCGGTCGCAGCCGCTGTTCCGCGCCGGCCAGAATCGCCTGCCGGAGGTCCATACCACCGTCCCGAAGCACATTGATCCCCCGGACCATTAAGACCCCGTCCATAATCGCGATGCCGAACAGGGCGCAGAACCCGACTCCGGTCGAGACGTTGACATGCATCTCGCGGACGTCGAGGGCAATCAGCGCGCCGACGCAGGCGAACGGGATTCCTGCGACGACAAGGATCGCCGAGCGAAACGAGCCGAAGGTGATAATCAGGAGGCCGAAGATGATCGCCACCGTCACGGGGATCAGGTACAGGAAGTGGCTGCGGGCCCGCTCCAGGTTCTGGAACATCCCGAGCCATCCGACCCGGTAGCCGGCGGGAACGCGGCCCCGCAGGCTTCGATCGAAGTGCCCCTGGGCCTCCTTGACGAAACTCCCCTGGTCCCGGCCGACGATGTCGCACCGGACCGTCAGGCGGCGGCGGCCGTTCTCACGGGCGATGATTGTCTGCCCGTCGACGAGGTCGATCCGGGCCACCTGCGCGAGCGGAATCGGAACTCCGTCCGCGTTGTGGATCGGCAGGCGCTCCACCGCCATAGGGGAATTCGCGACCGCCCGATCGATCTTGACCGCGATCTCGAACCGCTTCTCCCCTTCGTAGAGCGTCCCGACCGGCTCCCCGCCGAGGGCGGTGTTGATGAAGTTGGTCACGTCCTCGATCCGGACGTTGTGGCGGGCGCAGAGCTGGCGGTCCGGCGTAATCACGAGCTGCGGCTGCGGTCCTTCCTGCTCGATGTTCACGTCCTGGGCTCCCGGCACCGACTTCAGCAGGTCAACCGTCCGGCGGGCGAGGTCCAAGAGGACCGCGGAGTCCGGCCCCGAGAACTCGACCGCTAGGTTGGCCGACGTCCCGTTGGTGTCCTCTGTGACACTGTCGATGATCGGCTGCGTGAAGTTGAACCGGGAAGTCGGGAACTCCTCGCGGAATCGCCGGCCGATCGCCGCCACGAGATCCCGCTTGATCTTGAACTGCGTCCACTGCTCCCGCGGATGCGGCCCAATCATGATCTCGAGCCGGCTCGGCGGGAACGGGTCGGTGCCGGAGTCGTTCCGCCCCGCCTGGACGGAGATGAACCGCACGTCCGTAAATTCGAGGGCGACCTCGCGAAGCCGCCGGCCGTACTCGCTCGACTGCTGGAGCGCCGTCCCCTCGGGAAAATTCGCGCGAACCCAGACGACCCCTTCGTCCATGTACGGCAGGAACTCCAGACCGAGCCGCGGAACGACTTTCGCGGCCACGAGCGCCAGCCCGCAGACGACAGCCGCCAACACGAACCACCGTCCGGCGATCATCCCCCGCAGGGCGGCCACGTAGACCGGCCGGGCGAGGCGGAGCAGCGGGTTCTCCCATTCCTCGTAGCCGTCACGGAAAATTAGCGTCGCCAGGACCGGGACGACGAACAGCGAAAACAGGAGCGCCCCCACCAGGGCGTACGCCATCGTCAGGGCCATCGGCCGGAACAGAAGTCCCTCGATGCTCGTGAGAGAGAGCAGCGGAAGGTAGGCCACGACGATCATCAGCACCGAGAAGAAGACCGGACGCTCCATCTCCAGGGCCGCCTCGAGAATCACCTTCGAGACAGATCGTCCATCTCGCCGCTCCTGGGCCTCGCCGAGCCGACGGGCGATATGCTCCGCCATGATCACCGCGCCGTCGACGATGATCCCGAAGTCGATCGCCCCCACGGAGAGCAGCCCGATCGGGATCCCCGTGACGTACATCAGGATCAGCGCGAAGAGCAGCGAGAACGGAATCGTGAGCGCCACCAGGGCCGCCATCGACGGCCGGCCGAGGAACAGGAGCAGCACCAAGACGACGAGCGTCACCCCCAGGAGAACGCTGTGCGCCACCGTGTGGAGCGTCCCCTCCACGAGATGCTGGCGATCGTAGAACGGCGCGACCCGCACCCCTGCGGGGAGCTCGGTGGCGTTGAGCTCGTCGACCGCCTCCTCGACTTCGGCGAGGACCCGCGAGGGGTTCTCGCCGCGGCGCATCAGCACGATCCCCTCGACCGACTCGTCGGTCCGGTCCTTACTGTAAATTCCGGAGGGAGTCAGGTTGTCGAGCCCGACGGTCGCCACGTCCCGAAGATAGACCGGCGAGCCGGCGACCGACCGGACGAACGTGTTCTCGATCTGCTGGAGGTCCTGGAGCGACCCGCTGCCGCGGATGACGAAGGACATGCTCCCCCGCCGCAGCACGCTCCCGCCGGCCGAGGCGTTGTTCGTCTTGATCGCCTCGATAACGTCGCTCAGCGACAGGCCGAAGCGGTCCAAATCCGCCGGCCGGAATAGCACGGCGTACTGCTTCTCGAGACCGCCGAAGTTCGAGACTTCGGCCACGCCCGCGGCCCGCAGAAGCCGCGGGATCACCACCCAGTCGTTCAGGGTCCTGAGCTCCATCAGGTCGTGGGTCTGGTCCGCCTGGAGCTCGTAGCGGTACACCTCGCCGTAAGCGGTCGCCAGGGGGCCCATCTCCGCCTCGGCCCCGTCGGGAAACTGGATCGAGGAGAGCTTTTCCTGGATCCGCTGCCGGGCCCAGTAGTTTTCGACCCCTTCCTCGAAGATCATCTGCACGACCGAGAGCCCGAAGATCGTCCGCGAGCGGATCGTCTCGACCCGCGGGACGTTCCGCATCGCGATTTCGACGGGGATCGTCACCTGCCGCTCCACCTCTTCCGGAGCGCGGCCGGGGTAGACCGTGATGACCTGGACCATCTGCGCCGAGATATCGGGATAGGCGTCGATCGGCTGCTGCCGGAAGGCATAGACCCCCGCGCCGCAGACGAGGGCGGTCAGCCCCAGGACGAACCAGCGGAGCCGCATCGCCCCTTCGATCAGTTGGGAGATCATGGCCGGCTCCCTTGACCCGTCGTGGCTCTCGCCCCTGCCCCTGCCTCATCAGTTCCCGATGTCCCTGTTCCCTTAACGGAAACTTCCTGGAGCGCCCGGATCACGAGCGGCTTGAAGAGGATCGCTCCCTTGCCGATGACCTTCGTCCCCTCCGAAACGCCATCGAGGATCTCGACGTTGCCGTTGTGGGGCTCGCCGACCCGGACCTCCGCGACACGCCAGTCCCCGGGGCCGGACTCGATCAGCATGTAGTCCGCTCGTCCGATGTGCAGGACCCCGTCCGCGGGCGCGAGCAGCGTGTCGCGGGGATCGGTCCCGAGACCGATCTCGGCGAACATGCCGGGCCGCAGGCTGTCATGCGGGTCATCGACGACGAACAGCACCCGCAGCGACCGCCGCTCCTTCGACAGGACCGGCGCGATGCTGTTGACCTTCCCCGAAAACGGCTGTCGCGGCAGTCCGAAGAACGTCGCGCGGCAGCTCTGCCCGACTTGAACCTGGTCGATCCGCCCTTCCGGGACGTCCGCCATCACGATGTCCACGTCCGACGTCACGGAACGGAGCAAGGCGGGCTCCAGCCCGCTCTGCTGCAACTGGCGGGAAAGGGCCGCCTCATTCCGGCGGGCGATCCGGAGGGCCGTCTCCGCCTCATGGATGGACTTGCGTCCTTCGACCTGCCCCTGCATCAGGTTCGTCTGTTCGACCGCAAGGTCCTTGACGGTGTCCGTCCCGGCGGCGACGAGCTTCTCGAGCCGCGCCACAACCTTCCGCTGAGCGTCTTCCCGCTGATCGACCAGTTGCCGGGTCAACGAGAGCTGCGTCTCGGAGAAACTGATGTCGGACTGCGCCTTCTGCCAGTCGGTGTAGGCGGTCAGCATCTCAGGAGAGTCGAACTGCCAGAAGTCCTCCTGCCCGGCGGGGCCGGGGCGAAGACTCGCCGCCACGCGGCCTGTAACCGCCATGATCGGGGCCGAGAGGGTCGCGTTCGTCACCACAGCGATGTGGATCTTCTCGTCGAAGGGACTCCCCGGCTGAACGCGGATGAGTCCTGGTCCGACGACGGTGGCGATGTTCTCCGCGGGTGCGGGAGGCGCGGCGGCGGAACTTGCATCCGATTGCGGTCCCCGCAGCAAGTACACGAGGAAACCGACCGTGACCGCCAGGGCCAGCACGAACTGCCCGCCGGCCCAGAACCTCTGCCAGCTCTTGCCGGGGGCTGGCCCATCCGGCGCGGGACTCGGAACATGTGAGGGCGGGGGCGGGGGAGAAGACGTGTTCGTCATGGGAGGATCTGCGATCCCAGCGTGGCGTTGTATTGGACGACCGCTCGCCCGTAGTCGGCGCGGCTCGTGATGAACAGGCGATAGGTCTCGCGGTAGTTCCGCTGGGCGTCGAGAGCGTCGATCAGCGGCCGGCCTCCGGCCTGATAGGCAGTATTCAGACTGTCACGAACCTGTTCGGCGAGTTTCAGTTGCTCGTCGGCCACGGCGCGGGCGTTGGCCGCGGCAGTCCGCAGCTGCGCGGTGACCTGCTCGATCTCCGCTCGCAACTCCACCTCGCCTGCCAGGAGATCCGCATGGCTCTGCGTCACGACAGAAGCGGCCCTGGCCCGGTTCCCCTGGTTGCGGTTGTAAATCGGCAGGGTCATTCCGACGCCAATCCCCCACGAATCCGCGTCCGGAAAGCCGATCGCCTTCCGCTGGTACTGGTGCGTGTAGCCGATCCGCGGAGAGACTTCCGGATACGCGGCGCGGTATTCGACATGCGTTTCGGCGCACGCTTTCTGCACTTTCCAGCGAAGTGCGATCAGATCGGGCCGCTGGGTCGAGGCCATCGCGAAAGCATCCTCGATCGAAAACGGTTCGGCCGCGAGGTCTTTGGTCGGGGAATCGGAGATGTCGAAGGCGGGGTCCGTGTCGGTCCGGCCGAGGAGCGCCCGCAGGCTCGCGATGGCGGCGACGCGGGCCCGTTCGGCGTCGCGGAGGCCTTGTTCGGCGCGGAGGCGGTCGAGTTGGATGCGGCTCAGTTCCACTTGCGGCCGCCCCCCGTTGTCGACCGCCCGCTGCGTGATCGTTTCGATCCGCTGCATGTTTTCGACGTCCTGGCGAGCCAGCCCCAGAAGGGCTTTTGCCTCCAGGAGATCGTAGTAGGCAATCGCCGCTTCCAGCACCCGTCGGCGAACCAGATCGGAGTATTCCGCCTCGCTGACCCGCACCCCCATCGACGCGCTCTGCATGGCGGCGGCCCGCTTCCCGAACAGGAACCAGTCGATGGAATACTCCAGTCCGACGTCGAGTTGCGGAGGGCCCCCCTGCCGGTCGACGGTGAAGGGGCGGGTCAACGGCAGGAGCGTCTGATCGACCCCCAGGCTGGGGTTTGGCTTGAGGGACGCGGTCAGAGCGTCGGCGTTCGACTGGTTGATTGCCTCTAGCCCCGCGCGGATCACGGGATCAGCCAGGAGGCACTGATTGATCACCTGGTCGAGTGTCGCCCCGGACATTCCCTCCAGTCGGAACGCGAGAGGAGATTCCCCGAGGGGAACGGTCGGAATGCCGATCGCCGATTCCGACGCATCAAGCGTTTCCAGGGAAGACTCTCCGTTCTCCAGATCGATCTCGTCGCCGGAGATGAACCGGACAGTCCGCTCCGTGGGATCGTCATTCTCCTGGACATCGAGGGACACAGGGGGCCGCGTGAGCGAGGCCTCTTCCAGCGCCAACCGCGCCGCAGAGGATGGCGTTCGGCCGAGTCCCGAGAAGAGCCGCAACGGTCCGCGGGAGTTCGTCGCCGAACAGCCGGTGAGCAGGAGCCCGCCGAGCAAAATGCGGAATCGGATGGCAAGCGGCGGATTCATGGACCACTCCGAACAAGCCCGGACTCTGGCAGCCGGGACTTTGTGGAATTTCCGATACAGTGGTTGTATCGGATGTGACGATCTGTTTAAGAAGAGGGATCATCCGCTTCGTAGCGGCTTCTCCCGTCCTGCTTGCGGCCCGGCGGAGTAGCTTGACCATCTTCCGCCTCCCGCACGCTGGTCATGTGGGGCCAGATCTCCGTTTGCCGCCACTGGTCGTAGTAATGCCGGACGGTGGAGCGGTTGGGGAACAAGGGGGGCAGTCCTCGCCATCCGCACCCCGTCGCCAGCAGATAGCGGATCGCGTTCACGACCTCCCGCATGTCGGTTTCTCGCCTCCGCCCGCCGGAGGCCGGCGGCGGAATGAGCTCCGCGACGGCTTTCCACTCGCTGTCGGTCAGATCGCTGGGAAGCGGCGCTCTCGCCATTCCGGAGTCCCGAGAGGATTTTCGTCGTTTCGAATGGAAAGCGGCTTCCGCCAGAGGGACGGAAACTCTCTCCGGACCGTCGCGCGGAATGCGCCGGATCGGCCCATCGGCCGACCACCGCTTCGAAGTCGTCACAGCCCATGTGGAGACGGGCACGGAGAGGACGCGGATGCCGGCGATCGAAACGGAGCGGTTGCCGCAGGGTCATTGTTCTAATCACCGCGCGACTCGACGCGACGCCGTGGGAGGAAGAGCCACAGTTAGCGAGACAGCGAGATCGCAATCCGCGTGCCGCGTCCCTCTTCCCCCGGCCCGCAGGCGATCGTACCGCCGTGAGCTTTGACGATCTCACGGCACAGATACAGGCCGATCCCCGTGCCGCGAACCCCTTCGCCGCCGTGTCCCAGGCTGTGTTCGACCCGGAAGAATTTCTCGAAGATCCGCTCGCAGAACGCCTCCGGCACCCCCGTTCCCTGGTCCGTCACGGCAATTTGCACAGGGGGGCCGCTCCCCGGCAGGGCGTTTTGCCGGGACGGCACTGCTCCAGATGAGACCGTCCCAGCGGAGACCGGCCCGGGCGACAACCGGACCGTCACCACGCCGCCGTGAGGCGAATACTTGAGGGCGTTTCCGAGAACATTGGCGAGCACGCTTCGCAGCCGGGCTGGATCGCCACGCACGACATCCGATTCCAGCTCGTTCTCGATCTGGAACCGCACGCCCGCGTCGTCGAATCGCGCCTGCATCGACTGCCGGACCGTCTCCAGCAGCGATCCCAGGCCGGATGGCGCCAGGTTCAGCCGCAGTTGTCCCGCCTCGATCCGCGTGACATCGAGCAGCTCCTCGATCGTCAGCCCCAGTTCCTCGCAGGCGTCGTTCGCCGCCGCGGCCAGCTCCTTCTGGCGGGGAGACATCCTGTCGGCCCCTTCTCCCAGCATCAGCAGGTTCATCTTCAGCGTCGTCAGAGGGGACTTGAGCTCGTGCGACGCCACGCCGATCAGCTCGCTCCGCAGCTCGTCCAGGCGGGCGAACTCGGTCATGTCGTCCAGCACCACGACCGCCCCGAACCGGCCGGGGACGAACGCCGAGACGGGGACGGCGGTGAGTCGATATTTTCGGAGCTGGCCCTCGACGACGCCGGAGAACATCTGCGTGAAATCGAGCGGCCGTGTTCCGGGCGACCGGCCGGCCAGAGCGGCCTCGACGGCGGCGCGTTCGTCGTCCGAGAACGAGATCTCCGACAACCGCCGCGCCGCCCCCGCCTGCCGGGCGGCAAGCACCAGGCGGGCCGGAGGGTTCAGCGCTTCCAGCGCGCCGTCCGGGGCGAACACCAGGACCGCGTCGGGGAGAGCGTCGAGCGTCGCTTCGAGGGTCGTCTTGGCGGTGATCAGCTCCCCCAGGCTGGAGCGGCGGTACTCCGAGAGCGCCTCCGCCATCCGGTTGAACCCGGTCGCCAGTTCACCTAACTCGTCGGCCGACAGGTTCTTGACGCGGCGATCGAAATTCCCCCGGCGGATCTCTTCGACGGAGTCCGTCAGCTCTCTCACGGGACCGAGGACCGAACGGGCGAGCCACACCGCCACCGCGATCCCGGCCGCCACCGTGAGCACGGAGATCGCCGTCACCAGCCGCGTCCCGCGGGCCGCTTCGTCGCGGGCCTGGACCCCGGCCTGTTTCATCGATCGAAAGTTTGCCTCGCGGAGCGCGTCGCATCCCGCCACCGCGCGGCGCAGCAGGGGATTGACGTGCCGATGATACTGCTCCAGCCCTCGCGTGCGGTCGGCGAGCGACAAGAGCTCGTCCCCGGCGCTCCGGTAACGGTCGATCTCCTGCCGGACCGTGACGGCGAACGACCGTTCGTCATCCGCTCCTTCGCGGAGGCGGCTTTGGAGCCGAGCGAAGCTGCCGTCTCCCCGCCGCCTCTCGGCGTCGAGATCGCGGCGGGCCTGTTCGACCTCCCCGCTCAGGAACAGCAGGAGGGCGTCGTCCTCCCGCTCCAGCGAACTCTGGAGCTCCGCGCCGAGATCGACGGTCTCCTGCCGCTCGCGGAGCGTGTTGTCGACGGCGGTGTTGAGCCGGAGAAACGTCAAAGCGCTGCCGAGGCTGCTGCCGACGGTCGCCACGATGAGGAGACAGCCCGCGAGAATGAACCGGCTCTGGAGGCGGCGTCCCGTCATGACAGTCCGTACTTCTTCCGTTTCCGCTGCAAGGTGGTGACGTCGATCCCCAGGATGCGGGCCGCCGCCTCGAACGACTCGGCCTGGGTGATCACCCGGGCGATGTGCTCCCGCTCGACCTCGTCCAAGGAAACGGCGTCCCCAAGGGCGAGGCTGGCGAGGTCCCGGCGGATCGACGGCGAAGAGGCGATGCCGAGATCGGCCGCCTCGAGGACCGAGGCGGGGCTGAGGATCACGGCCCGTTCGACGGCGTTTCGCAGCTCGCGGAGGTTTCCCGGCCAGGGATGAGCCAGGATCGCCTGCTCGCACGACTCGGAAAACCCGAGGTTCTGCCGTCCCTGGCGGCGCTCGCAGAAATGCAGGGCGTGCCGGGCCATCGGCAGGAGGTCCTCCCGCCGCCCGCGGAGAGAAGGGAGCGTCAGAGTGATGACGTTGAGCCGGAAAAGAAGGTCTTCCCGGAACCGGCCGGCCTGGACGTCCTCTTCCAGGGACCGGTTCGTGGCGGCGATCAGCCGCACGTCGGCCCGCCGCTCCCGCGCCTCTCCGACCCGCTCGTAGGTCCGGTCGTTCAGGAACCGGAGCAGCCGCGCCTGGGCATCCGCCGTCAGATCGCCGATCTCGTCGAGAAAGAGAGTCCCGCCGGCCGCCTCTTCCACCTTGCCGACCGAGTCCGCCGCCGCCCCGGTGAAAGCCCCTTTCTTGTGGCCGAAGAGCGCGCTCGACATCAGCTCCCCCGAGAGGAGGGGGCAATGGACCGTGGCGAACGGGCCATCCGGCCGGCGGCTGTGCTTCCCGATCCAGCGGGCCAGGATATTCTTGCCCGTGCCGCTCTCTCCCCGCAGCAGAATGACCGCCTCGGAGGCCGCGGCCCGAGCCGCCGTCTGCAGGAGGGCGGCATAGGCCTGGCTGCGAGTCTCGAAGCAGCTCTCCCCCTCGGTCTCCTCCAGCCGGTCCTGAAGCTCGCTCAGCCGCCGCTTCAGGAGGTTCGCCGTTACGACCCGCCGCGCGGCGCCGCGGACCTGATCCGGTGTAAACGGTTTGGGTAGGTAATCGGCGGCCCCCAGCTTCATCGCCTCAACGGCGGATTCGTAGGAGGCGAAGGCGGTGACGACGACGACTCCCGCCCCAGGCTGCCGGCGGAGAATTTCCGGAAGCGCCTGCAGACCGGACTCCGCTCCCAGCCACAGATCCAGAAACACCACGTCGTATCGCGAACGATCCAGAGCCTCCAGAGCGCCGGCGGTGGTGCCGACCTGCTGGACCCGGACTTGTTCGGCCTCAAGACAGAGCCGGATCGACTGCCGGATCGCAGGATCATCGTCGATGATCAGGACTGACGAAGAGACATCCATCGAAGGATTTTCGCTGTACACGCGGGGGCGTGATTTCGAGTGTCATCCTTAGGGAAGAAACGGACTTCCTCGGATGGTAGAAAGTCCCTTCCATTCTGATTTGACGCACGGCAGAGAGCTAGTTGTCTGAGGAGCGGTTTGAGAATTGGAGCCGAGATCACAACCGTTGGGAAGAACGCCGCTTGAGTGGGGCAGTGTGAACACATTTCCTCTGAGACTCTTGGTTCCCTGTCCCGGTAGGAGAAGAGGGTCGGGGTGATGGGCGCCCCGTGGATCGCTTCCACTGCGTGTGGCATCGCGAATGCCCTCTTGTCCATTGGCCCCCCCTTCAGTCAATCTGTCCGACAGGAAGTCCATGCTCCAGCTATCATTGGTTCCCTCCGCCGCCACACGCTCCATCCGCGCCGCGCACTCTCAAGTTGCTTCGGAGTCTTGCGGCGGAGCAGCAAGACTTTTTCGACGTACAGCCGGTAGATCAACTTGTGGTTCACCTTCCAGCCTTCACGTCGCAGTAGCACGCACAGCCGCCGATATCCGTAGCGAATCCGGCTCCCCGCCAGATCCTGGAGCCGAATTCTCAACACCGCCTGGTCGTCACGCACGCTCTGTTATAGATGGCTGCCCCGGTCCACCCTCAGCACCTCACAAGCCCGACGCTCGCTGACCTGATGAGCCACCTGCAGCCGTTCCACCAGCACGCGCTGACGAGCGGGCTTCAGACGTTCTTTGCATCCGCTTGTCCAGGGACAGGTCCGCCACCAACTGCTTGAGCTTCCGATTCTCCTCCTCGAGCCGCTTCAGCCGGCGCAGCTCGGCCACGCCAAGACCGGCAAGCTTCCGCTTCCAGCGGTAGAACGTCTGCTCGCTGATCCCCAGCTTCCGGGTCAGCTCCGCGACCGGCATACCAGCCTCCTACTGACACAGGGCGTACGCGATCGGCTCCTCAGTGAAGTGCTTCTTCCCCATAGATGTCCCGTGCCTTTCTGAATGCCAGACCTTTGGATGAATCTAACATCCCACATGGATCAGGAAACGGGGGCAGGTCAAGCGACCTACTGGTTCCAGCGAGGCGCTCTCGCCAGGCGAGTCGCTCCATGACGGCGCACTGAAGAAGGAATCGTCGCCGGTCCCGGACGGCACGCGTCGGGATTCTGACTACGCGGGAACATTGCAACCCACTAGAGGAACATCTGTTACGTCAGCGATGCCGCGAGCGTATTTTTCTGTCAGGTCGGCCATAAGCCTCTTGGGCAAGATTGAACCGGTTTTCGAGACCGGACAGGATTTGGTCACATCCAACTCAGAGGACATGAGTTCGGACGATTGCTTCGGGGGTGATGGGGCGCAATTTGGGGCGCGCTCTGAGGAACGTCTCAGCTGGATTGACGCGGAGAACGTTCTTGGCAGGCTGATTGATCGGTGGGACGGACTACCTGAGTGGGCGATTCAAGCTATCGCAAAGATTGCAGACTTACGGGTTGGCGGATGTCAGCTACAGCCGGGTGAGGAGGATTGACCATGGCTCATGGTCACCACTTGCGTCTGCGGGCCTCTCTTCAGGTTCGTTCGACATCCCATTGCTTCTCCCTCGGGCTACCAAGCGCGGTGTTTCGTAGCGTAGTATCGCCGGTGGATGGGTTTGTTAGTCCGATGTTGGCGTCCGCGTGATCCCGGTCTGATCGATGCAGCGGTTATTGGCTCACGACGAGCGCACCCGCGGCCCTTGGCGCGGAGTAGTCGATGAAGACAGCCGAGAGTCTTGTGTTTTTTTCGCTCGATGCGTCTCTCGCCTATGCCACGTTCATGCAGTTCAGCGGACTCGGTACGGTTCAGGTTTTGGAACTCGCACTCCAGGTCGCAAAGCGGCTTGGCGATGACTTGTTGAGGGCACGATTGGCCGAAGCGTTCGGAGCCGTGGCCCGGGCTCGCTCGGATCACGGGGAGGCCCGCACGCGGTTTGACGCGGCTCTCCCCCTCTTCCGGCAGGTGGGGGACATCCTGGGCGAAGCCAACTGCATCCGGAGCCTTGGGAACATCGCCCTGGATCGCTCGGATCACGGGGAGGCCCACACGCGGTACGAGGCGGCCCTCCCCCTCTATCGGCAGGTGGGGTCCATCCAGGGCGAAGCCAACTGCATCAAGAGCCTGGGGAACATCGCCTTGCGACGCTCGGATCACGGTGAGGCCCGCACGCGGTTCGAGGCGGCCCTCCCCCTCTTCCGGCAGGTGGGGGACATCTTGGGCGAAGCCAACTGCATACTGTTCCTGGGGGACATCGCCCTGCGGCGCTCGGATCACGGGGAGGCCCGCACGCGGTACGAGGCGGCTCTCCCCCTCTTCCGGCAGGTGGGGGACATCCTGGGCGAAGCCAACTGCATCCGGAGCCTTGGGAACATCGCCCGGGAGCGCTCGGATCACGGGGAGGCCCGCACGCGGTCCGAGGCGGCCCTCCCCCTCTTCCGGCAGGTGGGGAACATCCAGGGCGAAGCCAACTGCATCCTGCTCCTGGGGAACATCGCCCTGGAGCGCTCGGATCACGAGGAGGCCCGCACGCGGTACGAGGCGGCCCTCCCCCTCTTCCGGCAGGTGGGGGACATCCTGGGCGAAGCCAACTGCATCCGGAGCCTTGGGAACATCGCCCGGGAGCGCTCGGATCACGGGGAGGCCCGCACGCGGTCCGAGGCGGCCCTCCCCCTCTTCCGGCAGGTGGGGAACATCCAGGGCGAAGCCAACTGCATCCTGCTCCTGGGGAACATCGCCCTGGAGCGCTCGGATCACGAGGAGGCCCGCACGCGGTACGAGGCGGCCCTCCCCCTCTTCCGGCAGGTGGGGGACATCCTGGGCGAAGCCAACTGCATCCGGA
>VFQQ010001886.1_pt1 | contig 26452 bp, 44 predicted proteins | sample 3512341 | NCBI WGS metagenome assembly VFQQ01 (sample SAMN10412373, study PRJNA504923) | tailings metagenome | isolation source: Relicate 2 Philex TSF1 revegetated site | place: Philippines: Tuba, Benguet | collected 2017-08-29
GAGGCGAATTTCAGGGCCTTCGATTCCGGGTGCGAGGAGAAGCCGGAATCGAAGGCCCTGAAATTCGCCTCGTCCAGCTGGGCAAACCTGCAGCAGCGAGCGGGCGATGCCGGGAGAAAGGACTGGGGTTGGTGCCACGGAGAGAATCCGGGTTGCCATGGTCCTGCAGTAATGCAGCATCCGCACCCTTGCCATCCGCCCCGCATGCAACCGACTCAGCCAGCCAGCCATGCGTGCAGCTACACAGATGCTTGCCTGCAGAAGCTCTCCACGCTTTGCTTCACCACGTGGCTCAGCGTGAGGAAGGGCGGCGCTCCGGCTGATCGGGATCCCAGCGGCCCCTGCGCAACCCCCGCGCCCCACTGCTGCTGCCCCGTATCCGGCGCCGCTGCTCCTGCTGCCATAGCTGCCGCCGCCTGCTGCTCCCGCCGTGGCCGCCCTCGCCGCCTGGGCGCCGCCTGCCCTGCCGCCGGCGCGCCGGCGGCGGCGGCGGCCGCCGCGTCAGCCGCCGCCTGCTGGCGCCACTGCCGCAGGGCCGCTGAGCGGCTGCGCACTAGGAAGTGCAGGCGGCCGAGGTCTGCCAGGTATTGCAGGCGGCAGGCCAGCGTGCGCGGCGAGGGCAGGAGGTAGGTGGGATAGGAGCGGTACACCTGCAGGCGAATGGGCAGGGCTGGGGTGGGTGGGGTTGGGGTGCCTGTCCAGGCCCACGGCAGCAGCGGTGGAAGTGGCCAGCGAAGCCCACGGCGATGACATCAGCAGGCCCAGCACCATCACAGCGGCGGCAAAAGCCGGCAGATTCCACAGCAGCAGCAGCAGCAGCCAGCTGACTCCACCAATGCGCCGGCAGCAGCAGCACCAATACCATCAGCAGCAATTCCACGATAGAGCACCAAGCAGCACTCGGCACTCGCCTCTGCTGCGCTGAGGCCCAGGTAGTGCTGCAGCGCCAGGCGGGTGGTCACCAGGGATGGGCTGTCATGGCAGTACTGGGCAGAGGGAGGCAGAGGAGGGAGGGGTTGGGGAGAGGGGTAAGAATAACGAGGATAAAGAGGATAAAAAAAAGATGAGGAATCGATATTAGGGAGGTTGTGGGGCGGGGCGCCCGGCGCCCTGTGCATCCCAGCACAGGGAGGGTGAAGAGCGCCCAGGCTGCTCAGGGCAGCTCCTGCAAGGGGCAAGGCCGCATCAAGTTGCTGCACTGGCCAGACCAGCAACTGACCAGCCAGCAGAGGCGTAACCGCCACAGATCAGCGGCCGCACCTGCAGCAGGATGGGCGAGCGGCGGGCCAGGGCCAGCGGCGCCTGCACGCCGCACACCGCCATGGCCGCCAGCGCGCGCAGCACGGTCTCAGGGGAGCTGCCCAGCAGGGCGGGGCGCTTCATGGCCACCTCTGCAGCGCCCTCCCGCCCAAAAATCAGCTCCAGCTGCGGGCGGGTGCGTGGGTGGCTACGTAAGCGGCATGGGGAGCGTGATAGACAGTTGAGATCGCTGCAGGGCGGGCGGCTCCAGGCAGACAGGGCTTCCCAGAAGTTGATGGATCACAAAGCATGGCGCCATTTATGAACAGATGAACAAATACACATGAATGCAGAAGCACCTGCGGCATCACGCGCCGCACGCGCCGCTGCTCCCTCAGAATCTGCGGGTTGCTCAGCAGCGACGCCAAGTCGGTTTCGTCCACGCCGCCACGCCGCAGAGCCTGCAACAGGAAGGGAGTGTTTGATGAGCACGGGGCAAACACTACAGCTGGATGAGCGCTGGTTGGGTGTGAGAGCTGTGTTGGTGCTTTTGGGGATAAGCTGGGCATCACCACGCGGCTGGCCAAGCTGGGTGAGCGCTGTGGCTGCCTGGCGACCCGGCAATGCCATCCCAACCTGCCTGCCCGGCCGCCGCTTTGCTCCTCCCCGCCTCCTCTCCACCCTCTCCCAACACAAGTCTGCACCTCTTTCCCTCCTTCCCCACAACGGTAAGTACCGAGTAACCCAATGCATTGAGCATAATACCTCTAGAATTTCCACTGCCAGCTCAGCTATACCGGGCGGCTTGCCACGGTGCTGCTTCTGCATCAGCGCAGCCGCCAGGCTCATCCCTGCTGAGGTCACCGCTTCGGCCAGCCCCGCCACCGCTGTCCGCTGGGCCTGGCTTGCTGCGGCAGCGGCTGGTGCAGCGCCTGCACTGCTCGCTGCGGCGGCAGGAGCATCAGCTGCACTGTGCGCTGCAGGTGCAACCGCGGCACTGCTTGCTGCTGCAGATGGGTCAGCCGTGCCATTCGGCGCTTGTGCAAACGCCAGTGGTGCAGAGCTGCTGCTGGTTGGGCTGTACACTGCTGCCACATCGGCCTGCGCCGCAGCAGCCTGCAAACGGAGCAGCGGGAGGGAGGATGTTGCACAGGGCCTAAAGTCCGACAGCATGCGGGCGAGCCTGCAAACTGAGAACAACAATCAGCTACAGCAGCGGGATCAGAGCGCAATGCTGCCAGGCACCTGCTGCCGCACCTGCGAGTAGCATCGTGGCCGGTCTAAACGTTGGGCGGCGCCGCCGCTGCCTGCCGCCGCCGCCAGCGGCACCAAGTGTGCGCCGGACAGCGCTCGCGCCTGCGATCGATTCACACAAAGTCGAAGATTGTATGACAGCCGCGCCAAAGCGCGCTTGTTCGCCTTCGAGCCAAACGAAAGTCGACCCGGCGCCTGCGGCCCACCCCAAGCCCGCTGCAGGGCGCTTACCAGAGCCACAAACGCCGCTACTGCTTGCGATGGGCCGGTGCCGCCACAGGCGCCCTGGAGCGGCGGCCCCAGGCCGGCGCGGGCCCCACAGCGCAGCATTGAGGCTGCCGAGCTGATTGAAGGCTTGAAACAACCTTAGGAGTGTGTGTGAGGCACAGAGTTCAGCCCAGCAGCTCAGGCCCAGCACAGCGGGCGGCAACGGCGGCAGCGGGCGGGCGTGTAAAGAGCATGGCAGCCGTTGCACAGCAGACGAACGGGCCTCCCCTTCTTTGTTAATTCGGTGGACCTGTGATGTGATGAGGCCAGACATTTCAGATGGGCTGCAAGGAGGCGCTGCACAAAATTGGTATTGACCGATCAGTCGGTTAGATGGGCAGCACGTCCACGGCAGGGAGCATGCACAACGCACGGGATTGATCAAGGTGTGTACCAAAGCACGTACAACAATTCTGGATGTCAAGCAGTGATGGAATGAACGGGCTGCACGATGGCTTCAGCAGCGGACTGCGCTCCTCAGTAAGCGCCGGGAGTTGGTCGCTCGCCACCCGCAACAGAAGCAGCTGTGCCTCATTGCACCGGCCACTGCTGCTGCGCCCAGGCGCCGTCCCAAAACATGTACTCGAGGCGGCAGCCCTGGCGGAACAGCGCCCGCATGCGCTCACGCTGCACAGCGGGTTGGGGAGGGGAGGGAGGGGCTGTGGTTTGGAGGGAGACGATCGGGACAGGCAGGCACAGCCACAAACTTGCAATGCGCCCCGAGCTGCCGCGGCTTTGCCTGCTGCCTGCATCTCCTAGCAACTCCGCTGCCGTCACTCGTGTTAAATTTCAACAGCCCTGCCGGCTCACCTGCGCCTCGCCCAGCTCCGCTGCAACCTCATTCACCATGCGCACCGTCTGCGACACAGATGAGAGGGCAGGTAAGCAGGCAGTTGCTGATGATACAAGCGATGCACTGCGCAATAGGATATCAGGAAGCGGTTGCACAATGCAGGCAGGGGCTTGCACCGGCGCACATGCGGTGCCGGTTTGTGCAAGGCTGGCATCGCCCTTCACAGCCCAACTTGCTCTGTCAAGCTCAACTTCACCACTGCGGCGACTCGCCTGCAGCACCACAAGTACTCGCAAATTGCGCCCATTCCCCATCGATTGTCAGCACTCGCCTGCAGCACCGCGCTCTCAAACTCGTCCCCTCCATACTTGTCAATCCAGGCGCGGTAGGCGGGGTGCGGCGACCCTGCGGGGAGGGGAGCAGGCAAGCATGCTCAGTTTGCAGCCTTCCATTGCACAGCCATGCAGCGGCAAATGTGGGGAGGCAGAGCCTGGACGCCCCAGCTCAGTGGCCCCAGCTCCAACACCAATGGCACCGCGTCAGACGCATCATGCGGCACGCCAGACCAGCACATCCTATCTCACCCAGCTGCTTGAGCGCCTTGCCAACCTCCAGGTACACCACGAAGCAGGGCAGCACGGCAGCCAGGCCTGCGGCAGGGACGGCACATCAGAGATCCGCATGGGCCAGGCAGCAGCAGCGGCAGCAGCAGAGGCAACAGCAACCGGCAGCAGCGGCAGCGGCGCGCCACCTGGGCAACCGGAACACACACTCTCTCTCTCTGTTTGAGTACGGAGTGCACCTGCCTAATAGAACCCACCCTCGTAAAAGGCGCGCTCGTGCACGGTGGCGGTGACCCAGGAGGTATAGAGCAGGCTGTTGGGGCAGGGCGCCGCACCCTCCGTCTCCTGCGCCGTGTCGCTGCCCCAGTGGCTCAGAAACACCTGCAAGTAGGGAGGCAGTTTGGTCTGTACTTTCCCGCCTGCAACATGAGCCGCCCAGCAGCCGGGGTGAGATTGCGCGTACCACAGCCGCCATGCACAGCTGGCAAAAAGAGGGGGGAGCGTGCAGGTCCCCTTGCAAACGAAACAAACAAAAGTGAAGAATAGCGCACGCGCAACAAAGCCGCACCTCGTGGAAGCCCATTTCAACCTCCAGGGCCTCCAGGCCGCAGCGGCACAGGAAGGCGGCCCACTCGGGGCGCGGCGCCTTGCTGGCCACCAGCGCCAGCGACCGCCCGTACTGCCTGCGGAATAGAGGGGATGATCAGGCGTAAATTAGTGCCTGTCACTATGCTTGAAAAAGTAAGGAACGGCGCCTTGCTGGCCACCAGCGCCAGCAACCGCCCGTACTGCCTGCAAGGAAGGAGCGGCGAGCAGGCGTACATCAGTGTAGGCATGTATGGTTGACAACAGCCAAAGAGCAGCGCCTTGCGGGCCGCCAGCGCCAGCAATCGGCCGTGCTGCCTGCGGAGCAGAGGGCAAGCAGGCGTGTGCATTGCTGGACCAACACCGCCGCCCAACAAGCAGCCGGCAGCTGGCAACAGCTGGTGCGCCTCCTAGGCGGCCGGGTGGATGACCCCCCGCGCTGGGACGCCTCTCAGTTTGAAGCCGCATCTAAGAAACTGGGGCCCATTTCCCTCTCAACCCGCTTCCCGCCTCAGCACGTCCTGCGCACTGTAGAATCATACGGCCGTTCTCCTCCTTACACCCTGTTTCTTACTGCAGCCACAGGCCTTACCTCAGGTACAGCACGTCCTGCGCGATGTAGAAGCGGAATGCTGCTTCAGGCAGGCTGCCGTCCACCAGGCCGCGCAAAAAGGGGTGGCCCAGGATGGAGCTGCAGGATAGCAGCAGCCAATCAAGGTGAGTGCAAGCTGGTTGCACTCGAGCAAGTGGGTGGCCGGCTGCTTGGGGTGCAGGCAGCTGGCGCGTAGCTTTGGCAGTGCAAACACGCCAAGCGGGGCTGCTAGGTGCCGGGCTGGAGCTGAGGGGCCCTTGCCAACTGCCCCCGCACTGCTGCACACCTGTAGACGTCTTTGACAGAGTGCCACAGCTCGGCGCAAAAGCTGCCAGGGAATGCTGCCTCGACCGTGCTCAGCTGCTGCGCGTCTGCTGCAGGCGGGGCCACGCCGGCGGCAGCGGCGGCGCCGCCGGTGGCAGGCGCCTCGCCGGCAGGCGCATCGACCACTGCTGCGCACGCGCTCATTTACGGTATGAGGTGCGAGTGAGCAGGGGTGGGGTTCGGCTGGGCCCGCGGTGTGGCCGAGCAGGCGTGTGTCGCAGGGCTCTGCGCCGCCTGGATTGCTGCAGGCGTGCGCAAAGGGTGAAAAGGCCGACAGGGTTGGGAGCAATGCTCGCCCGCCCGCCAAGCCCTGCCAATTTTGGCATGTTTGCCGTCGCCGCCGCCGCCGCTGTGCCGCCGCCCAGCATGCCCCGCCCCAAGCACCAGGCGCGAGAACCCTTACACCGGCCGTTCCGTCCGACACGCCCGAGCCTCTGATCAGCCCTGGGGAGCCCGCTGCAAGCGAGCGCGCGAGACCGGCACCCCCGCACTTTGGCGCAGGCTCCCGGTTCATCGAGACTCGAGAGGCGCTCGTGGGCGCTAGCAGGCGAGCCGGAAGGGCGGCAGGGGCACCCAGGCGCGAGGCCCGAAAGTTGCCGGTCTCGGCGCGCTGTGGGGCGCTGCAAGCGGCTCATGGTGCTGTGCACCCGCGATCTTGGGCTGTGGGTTCCGCAGGGCCCCCCGCCGAGCGCCCCGCAGGCATGCGCACCGCCCCACTCTCTCCCGCCGCCGCTCACCGGCTGTCTGCCCGCACTGCCGCAGGCTTGTAGAGCAGCAGCAGCGGTGGCGGCTGTGATGAACAAGCTGATCTTTGCCGACTCGGCGGGCCCCGCCTTCCAGCGGATTTACAACAACAGCCACTTTGCGCTCGCGGCCCTGCTGCCCGCCTCGCTCGTGTCGCCGCAGGTGCGAGTGTTGGGTGCTGCGGGCGTGTGCGGTGGAGGCCTTGCTCTGCTGGACTTGCAGCTTGCTGAAAGCAACAAATTGCTGCTCTTGTTGTGTGGCATGCCGCGTGACGTGTCATACACCTGCCACATTTGAACATGCTGTTTTTGCCAAAGCGCGCTGCTGGCTCGATCCTGCGCCTGTTCGTGCGGCTGCTGCTGTGACGAAAAATAATCCCCTGTAGCCGATACGTGTGACAGCAGCCTGTTGTGGGCTGTATGTCCTTGATCACTGACCAGCGCACTACACTGCTCAACCACGTTCTCTGTCCCCTGGCCTCCTTGTTCCCTGCAGGACGGCACCATTGCCAAGGTGGCGGACGTGGGCCTGGCGGCGACCATCACCGTGCACAACCACATCGCGCTCAACTATGGTGAGGCTGCACCTGCTTGTACATCCGTTGCCTGCCAAATTCAGCACTTTGGTGCGGCAGGTCCTGGCGCGAGGACGACGAGACAGCCTGCTGTTGCAGCCCTTCCTTGTTGATGGTTTGCACTGCGGCTGCAAGCCCTGGACTGCCGGCAGAACCGGCAGTGCTGCTTGCTCCTGTGCCCACCTGACCCACAACGTGCCTGTGCCTGCCGCCCCACCCTGCTGCCGCAGTCATTTCTGACTACGTGCCGCGGGCCCTCCAGGTGCGGTTGGCGCACCACTGCACTTGTTGGGTGGTTGCTGGCTTTAGTGGGTGGCCTGCTTGGTGGTTGCGTGGCTGTGGAACTTACCTTGCTGTGCGCGACTGCTGACAGCTGCCGGCTTGCCGGCTGTTGCCTCAACCGTGCACTGCTCCACTTCCCTCCCTCATCCAATGCCTGTTTGCCGCCTGCTGCCACCTGTGCAGGTGCCTGTTCGGGGCGGCGTGCTGGCGCTCAGCGCGCTGACGGCTGTGGGGCTGACCAAGCTGGCGCTGTCCGGTGCGCCTGCACATTTTCTTTTTGAGTGGATTGCTTCCCACTGCGTTTCCCCACTTAGCTGGGAGCTGCTGGCAGCTGTGGGCCTTACCAAGCTGGTGCTGTCCGGTGGGGTTGGGATCCTTGGGATTCGCCTGATTTGCAACTGTCCTGCATATCTGTGCTCGTTGTTGTCATGCTTCCTGATCAGGACAGCACCCATGCAGCACGATTGGCTGGCTGGTCGCTGTGCTAAGGCGGTTGTCATGCCTCTGCGCGCACCCTTGCAGGCCCCGGCATCGGCGGCGCGGTGAAGGAGCTTTGGAAGAAGAAGTGAGGGCAGTGCGGCTGCACACACGACCACATGGCTGCTGCCATGGCCAGCCATACACAACTCAAGTAGTGCGGCACGCGGCCGCCCACATGCAACCCATGAAATGAACCAACAATGCCAGCGGCAGCTGCCGGAGTGGCGGGTCACAAGTGGCAGTAGCCGAGCCGGTGCATGGAGAGCAGCAAGGCGGCGGCAGCCAGGGCAGGAAGGCCTGAGGCCCATCTCTCCTTTGCCCCCCACGATAGCTGCACCCGGCCCGGCTGCTTGCTTGCCCATTTTCTCCCAGCAAACAACGCAAGTTGCACTGCGCCCTCCTCGCCGCACCCATCCTGTGTAACATATGCTGTAGCTGCGCTGCAGCCTGCTGCTGCGTGCAGCTCAGAGCAAAAGCAGTTTTGAGCTGCACACGAGCGCGTGCACAGGTTGAGCAGCTGGACAGGGGCAGCATCCAGCAGTTGGCTCAGATGGCTGCTACGCTGCTCGGCCGCTCTGCAGGCCTTTAACGCAAATCACTGGTGAATAGCCAAACCTACCCCACCTTGCAGCCACACAACTCAAGCGGCGCTACTAAGCAAAGAGGCTCACAACTGCAATCCGCCTGGCACTATGGTATAGCTTTCAAGCGTGTAACAGCAATGACCAGAATGCACAGACTCTCCTCTCTGGGGGCAGGCAAAGCAGCGTACAGGCTAGCTAGCTCTGGCGTCTAGAGACAGAATGCTGCCGCCGCTCGGTCTGAGCCAGCTCGGGCGGCAGCACCGCCGTCAGCCGCGCCGCCTCCTGCTCTGCAGCCCGCTGCGCCCAGCAGTACAGCGGGCAGGCTGCAGGTGGGTTGGCTGCCGCCCATGCCTCCCACTCCGCCTGGCTGGCGCCCACGGCTGCTAAAAACTCTCGCCGCGGCCGCCCAGGGACACGCACAGTGATGGCAGGCTGTCCAGGGCTCGCTGTGACCCGCCTGCCTGCTGGCACGGCCACCAGTCGGTGTGCCTGGCCGCGGTGCTCCACAAACTGCAGCCGCTGAGCCAATGTTGGGGCCTCTGCCACGAAGAGATAGCCTCCCTGGTCCTCATACAGCTGCACAGCCGTCAGCTGGAAGCAGCGCTGCAGCAGCAGGCGGCGCTGCAGGAAGCCGGAAGCGGCGTGGTCAATGTACAGCAGCTGGGGTTGCTGCCGTAGCACTGCTTTGGGATCGGCCACGCCGCAGGCTGCCATGTAGCACAGGTTGCGCCGCCACACGGTGGGGTCGCAGTTGAGGGCTTGAGGGCTGTGCAGCAATATGGCTGCCGCTGCGGCCTGGCCAAAGCCCTGCAGCAGCAAGCACAAGATTCAGGCATGCGATTGGTTCTGGGGCAAACAGCTGACCAAACAACACCATTATATCGATACTAACTAGCCAACAGCATGCAGCATGGGTGCAAAAGGTGCAAGGACAAAAGAACAACTCCCGGCTGCACCCGGCCAGTCAAAAAGCCCCTTCCCGCACCTCCGCTAGCGCTGCGGCGCGCTCCTGAACAGTGCTGATGCTACAGGTCGACCAGCTGGGCTTGCGGCTGGCCACCAGGCTGACCAATTGTGCTGCCGGCAGGCCCAGCTCCTGCTGCACCACCGCCACTCTGCTGCCCACCAGGGCTGCAGCGTCCGTCCACAGCAGCTCGGGCCGATTCCACGCCACTGCTGCCACATCAGCAGCCGTGAAGCCCGCCTGCTGCAGCTCCGCCGCACACTGCTGCAGGTAGCCGGCGCTCTGGCATATAAGATGCACAGCGCTGGGGCGTGTTTTGAGCAATGCTGCCACTGTGCGCTGTGCCGCTGGCACCTTGGGCACACGACCGCCCAGGCTGCTGTCCCGGTCCTTGCTGTGCGCCAGAATGGCCGCCAGCTCGGCAAGGCCGGGTGAAAGGGTGGTGCTTTTAGCCGCTGGGGGGTAAGTCGCAAAGCAAGTTGCAGCCTCCATTGCTGTCAGCCCAGCCCCCAGCAGCTGGCCAAACAGCACCGCCGCCCGCTGCTCCGGCGGCCAGCTGAACAGCGCTGGGCAGCACTCCATCAGCTGCCCCACCTGCTGCGCCGTCAGGCCCACGGCCTGGCTGAGCAGGTGCGCCGTCACTGCAGCCGCATTGTTGAGCACGCCCTGCTGCCGCACGCCCGGCAGCTTGCGCAGGTTGCGCAGCAGCGCTGCTGGGTCGGCTGAACCGCTGAGACAACAACTGTGCAGCAGCTGCTCCGCATCCACGTCTGGCACAGGTCTGGGTTTTGAACCGCCCCTCTTTCGAGGCAATTGTGTTTCGCTGTCACCAGCATTGCCACCGCTGCAGCTGCCGCTGGTGCTGCCGCTGCCGCTAGTTCTGGTGCTGCCGGCTGCTGCCCTTGCAGCCGTGGTGCGTGCGGCAAAGCGCAGCTGCAGCAGCACCGGCAAGTGAGCAGGGATCAGAAAAGGAGCTGAGCTGGCAGACACACTGCTAGCAACAATCATACATGAGCAAGCTTAGAAACTGCGTCTTTCTGTAGGCCGCACCTGAAAACGGCTGCCGAGCCGCCCTCCGTCTGCCGCCGCCACCATGCCGCCGTCCAACTGCCTGCTGGCCACACCACCCCTGCTGCCGGCGGGCCGAGCAGCCGGATGCGGCGCTGCCACCGAGCCAGTGCGCTGCTGCAGGGCGGCGCTGGGCCGCCCAAGGCACGCCATTGCCGCGGGTGTGGCGGGCTAGGGTGCTCAAGAGGCTGAATGTGTGGCTCGAAAGTGAGCTGGACAGGTGCGCACACGGATGCGGTGCTCGGCAGGGCCAGCGACGGCAGCCGGGTGTCACCGCCCCCGCCCAGCGTGCCGGCATGCTTTGTGAACGCCGAGGCCCTGATGAGAGTTGCTGTGCAGGGCTGTCCCCGGCAGAGTTGAAAGGTCCGCATTGATTGTAGATACATGAATCATGGGGACACTGCGGGTGAACAATAAAAGCACCGCTCTGCTTGCACGGCCTGCAATTGACAACAGCCGTGGCCCGGCCACGGCCGGCGCACTCTTCGCTGCAATGCAGCGTAGCACACACAATTCCACCACGGCTCGTTCACCCCCCTCAGTAGATCATGGGCCGATGGCCGCCCACCAGCGGCTGCCGCACTACTGCCTCTAACTGCTCTTTACAGTCGGCAGCTCTGGAGGACGGCACTACACCATCCCAGCAGGCAATTGTGCATTCGCACAGCTTGAAATTCGCACAGCCGCCAAGCCCTTCAGTAGGCCACGGGGCGGAAGCCGCCCACCAGCGGCTGCAGCGCCGCCTGCATCGCCTCAAATTGGGCCGCCAGCCGCTCCGCCTCCGCCGCCGGCAGCATGCGCCGCGCCTCGGCTGCGAAACGAACAGGGTGTGAAGGGGATGCAGTGAGTGGAGAGTGGGGCGAAAGCAGGTAGGAGGCGGCAGCAGGCGCTGCGCCTCGGCTGCGAATGAGCTAGGGTGGCTGGGGAGTGTAGAGCTGCCGGTGGGAAGCAGCGGGCGGGAAGCAGGGTACAGCACTGCTCCACGTTTGGGCTGGGCAGCAGCGACCAGCAACTCGACTTTGAAACTGCCCAACTTGCACCCCGCCCCACCTGCGTACGCCTCGCAGGCGGCGGCCAGCAGCCCCGCCTCGCGCCGGCCGCCGCGGTAGCCGCCAAATGCGCCGGGTGCGCGGTCCTGCAGCTTGTCCTGCGGGGCGGAGCAGCGTACCGCACAGCGGGTCAGCTATAGCATGTGCGCTTGCGAGAGAGTGGTGTGCTGCCGCGGCGGCACTGCACAGCAGGAGCTGCATGTGTCTGATCACAACCGCACCACCTAGCCATTTAAGCCACCAACCCACACTTGAGCCACCCACCCACCAAAGCCAGCCCTACAAACCCACCCACCCACCTTGGCCGCCGCAATGACCGCCGCCAGGGAGCGCAGCAGGCGCAGGCGCAGCGCGGGGGCGTGCAGCGCGTCTCCCGCCTCGTCGCCGCCACGCACGCTGCAGGGAGGCAGAGAGGGGTCGAGCGAGGAGAGGTGGCAGTGAGAGGACAGTGAGAAAGGGAGGTGGAAAGAGGGCCATGCAACCAGGATTGCACATCTGTCTGTCCCTATTCACACCTGAGCAGCGCCCTGCTCTGCAAACTTGTTCTAGTACAGCCAGGAGGAGTGAACACACATCATCAAACCTCGATCCCCCTCCCCGGGAGCGCCTCGTACAAGCGCACCAGTGCCTGACCAACAAGCAACACGCACATGGCTACCCTGCCCTGGTTCGAGCACAGCACAGGTGAAGCACAGCATGTTTGATAATGTAGATGCAGCGAACGGCAGCAATGCATGTGTACAATGCCCACCTGAGCAGCGCCTCGTACGTCCGAACCACGGCGTCGTGCGAGCCGCGGCAGGCGGCCACCATGGCCTGCGGCAGGGGGGATGAAACATAAGGGACTGGTGTGCACGGAGAGACAGGATATGGGTTGCGGAGCGGCAGTCGTGGTGTGCAGCAGCATTTCACAGCCATGGGTGTGGAGTGATTGATGCGCAAAGCGCTAAATCCCCATGTGCATGCTGTCATGATGCCAGCCGGCCGGCCAAAAGAGCCCACCTGCAGCAGGCGCCGGCTGTCCTGCGCCAGCCCCGTGTGCAGCGGCCAGCTGCCCGCCGCCGCCTGCTCTAGCCGCATCAGCACGTGGGCCGCTGGGAAGCTGTGGGGGAGGGTGGGGAGGGGAGGGCAGGGCAGGGGAGCAGCACAGTAATCCAGCATGAAAGCAGCCCTGGTCACGTCGGCACTTGGGGCGTGTGAAAGCCGGGGGAAGAGCGGGGCTTGAGAGTTGGCTGGAGCTTGTACGCTGGACTCCAACCCGCTGGCGGCAGTCACCCAGCCACCCAACAAACAGCAACCACATCCACCTGTTGTCGTTGGGATAAAACTGCTCCCCGAGCGCCTCCACGCAACGGCAGGCCTCGTCCAGCGCAGCCGCCGCCCGAGCCTCCTCATCGCCGCCGCCGGCCTCCCACTGTCGCTGCCAGGCCTGTGGTAGGGGTTGGGGTTGGGTTGGTGGGGTGAGAGGGTGGAATTGGGGTGAGTATTGGGGGGGGGGGGGTGAATGGGTTGCAAATGGGTGGGTGGGTGCAGGTTTGGATGGTCGTGCATCTCCTTGTCCTCTCCTACATTCATCCTGTCCTGCCCAGCCCCAAAGCCCCAAAGCCCTGCACCATCAGCGCACCTCCTTCAGTGCCAGGTCCCAGAGCTGGCACACACCTTGCTCAGCCTGACCCCTTCACACAAATCAGCCAGCTCAGCCCTGCCCAGCCCAGCCCCAAAGCCCTGCTCCGCTTACCTCCTTCAGCGCCAGGTCCCACAGCTGGCACACATACGGCCGGTCGCCCAGGTTGGCCAGGTTGACCATCTCCAGGCAGAGGGGCCAGTTCTGCGGGTGGGCATACGTCGTCCACTCCAGTCAGCAACGCGTGCTGTAAGAAGGTGAGGCGCCATCCACTTGCCACACCCCGCTACACTACAGCCACAGCGCCAAGCCGCCCGCGTGGTTGCCAACTACGCGGCCATGTAGCAGCCCTCCAATCAACTCCCCACACACCTGCGACGGCACAGCGAAATCGTTGTACAGCACCTCGAGCGGCTTGGGGGCAGCACGCAGCTCAGCCACCGCTGCCTCCGCATCCTCTCGCGCGCCGCTGCCCTCCGGCTCGCCTGCCGCTGCGGGTAGCAACGGGGCCGAGGCACAGGCGGGTCGAAAAAGTCACAGGGGCGCGGCTGGGCCGGCTGGCACGCGTGCAATGCCAGCCAGCAAAGCAGCCAACCATGGACCAGCTGGTCCACCTGCAGCTAGCTGATTGATCAACCCCGCACCCACCTACACCCCAACCCTCTTCCCCCCACTGCTCTCTGCCATTTCAACTGCTCCCTAACTGCTTTCTGCCACGTCCCACATCAGACCCACCTGCCGCCAACAGCGCATCAGCCAGCCGCTGCTGCAGTGCCACGATGCGCGCCTTGCCCTCCAGCCGGTCCAGCAGCTCGGCATCGCCGTACGACTTGGCCTGCAAATGGATAGTGGCAAATGGGTAAAACTGCTCAACGCAACCAGCTGGATGCGTCAGAACGTGTGCACCTGCAAAACCACCACCTGGTAAGCCTCCTCCGCTGCTCCAGGCTAACATAACAAACAAACCTGCTAGCAAGCAAATCTTTGAACCTCATAGTCCAAAGCACCAAACCCACCTGCAGCACGGCCGCCTGGTACGCCTCCTCCCGCTGCTCCAGGCTGACCGCCTGCTCGCCGGGGCCTGAGGCCCGGTCCGCCAGCAGCTCGTAGACCTGTGGAGGTGGCAGGGAGGACAGAACGAGTGGGGTGGGTGGTTGCACTCATAGACCTGTTGAGATGAAATTCTCTTCATGCTTTCAGGGGTCAATTCAAAGCAGCCAGCTGCTACAGCAGCAGCAGCAGCAGCAGCAGCTGGCCTGGCACGGCGCCTGCCCACCCACAAATCCAGCCGAGAAGGCGCAGCCCCTAGAGACGCGTCCAGGGGTGCATACAACGATGTGTGCGTACCTGCGCTGCTTTCGAGTACTCGTGCCGCGAGATGTAGAAGCGGGCCAGCACCTCGACATGGGCCACCTGAGATGGAGCAGGTTGGGAGGATGGAACGTACGATTGCAGCTGCTGTTACGTCTGCAGCACCACAGCGCTCCCGGCTGCCCCTGCAAACCCCCGCCAATCCAACCCCCAAGCAAATTCCACCCTTTCAAGCATACGTAAGACCAGCAGAAACGCACCTGGCTGGCGGACAGTGGGCCCACGGCGGCGCCCGAGGCGGCACCCAGCAGGCCGCCGGCGCGGACCAGGTAGCCTTCGAGGTAAGGGGTGTCCAGAGCCAGCAGCTCCTTGACCGCCCTGCAAAAGTGGGAAGCGGGGGATGGGCAGTTGGCAGTGGGCGGTGGGAAACAGGCTGCGTTGTGGAGCAGGTCAGCCCAGAAGGGAAGGGTGCTGAGCCCGCCAGCCTGGCGGAACAATGCTCCACATCCGCAACACAGGAGAGCAGAGTCGGCTCACCGCAGCTGCACCAGGGTGGCATACAGCAAGTGCAGCCGGCCAGCGCCAGCGAAAGCCTCGGAGGTTTGAATCCCACTGCACCCACCCCCTTCCACTGCAGCTGGCAGCATTGCGCAGAGCGTGGCAGCAGCAAATTAAACCCCTCCCTCACCGCAGCTGCACCAGGGTTGCATAGAGCGCGTCGTGGAAGCAGGGGTCCTGCGCCGCCGCCGCGCGTGCTAGCAGCTGCTGCCGGAACGCGCCGCGCTCCGCATCACTCAGCGACTTGCTCAGCGCTTCCAGGGCGGGGATGGCGGCTGCGCGGAGGTGGGAGGGGGAGAAGAAGGGCGGAGGAGCAGTGAGCAGGAATCAATGGAACGCAGCTGTATCACTCAGCGACTTGCTCAGTGCTTCCAGGGCAGGGATGGCCGCTGCGGGGCGCAGGCAACAAGTGGGATAAAATGGGTTGCAGCCGGTGCAGATTGAGCCTCGCTTGCAGGTGCCCCACCGATCCGTCTGCTGCCGTGCCAGTGTCCCGACGTACACAGCCTGCCGGCCAGCCACATCTTGCATGCCAAAGTCAAACCCAGATTATATCCCAAATCCCAAGTTGGACAATATTCGAGAAGGAGCAAACCCAGGCGCACCCGTTCGGTCTATGAGCAGGCGCAGCACCGCCATGGTGTGGCTGTAGCACACCTCGTCCCGCCGCTGCGGGATGGGGGGAGTTTGGATTCGGGCACCGCATCTTCGGACGCTTGAGCTGACAGACCCAACAACCTGCCTTTTAGTTTGCATGCTCCTGTTGCCTTGAATGGATTTCCTTGGCTCCAATAGGTGTGCCCAGCCTTGGCACGAAACAACAGTTCTGCTGCCAACAACTCATCCACCCACCTGCGCTGCTGCCTCGCCCTCGGGCCCGGGCTGGGCCGCCACGTTGTGCGGGTCGATGGCCGCCGCTTTCTGCACAGGAATGGTTTGAAGAGAGTCTACATCATTTATACCATGCAGGTAAGACGTCAGCATGCAGAAGTGCAGGTCAATGACCACCGCTTTCTGCACAGGAGGAGATGTGTGGCAGGCAGGGAGTGGAGACTCAGCAGGGGTGTGTGGGTGGGTGAGAGAGAGAGAGACGGAAGGGAGGCAGCAGCGCAGGCCAGCCAGCTGTCATCCTTTGGCACACCTTGCAACAAAGGATCAAGGCGTTGCACGCACCCGCAGGGGCAGGTCGACCAGCGCCTGCTGTCCCAGCCTACACGACTGTCAATGCACAAGCATTCCAAAGGAAACACAGCGCAAAAAAGAGAACAAGTTCGCACTCACCCGCACGGGCAGGTCGACGAGCGCCTGCACTGCCCGTAGGTAGGCCAGCTGCGGCACCACCTGCCAGGCAACAGAAAACAGTGGGCATTCGTGGCGATGAGTGTGAGACCAAGCAAGCAAGTGGCACGCACTAATATTTGCAGCCAATCAAGGCAAGGATGCGATGGCCACCCTTGGACGCACCTGCCCCAGGTCGACCGCCAGCGGCACGCGCAGCATGAGGGACACCGCCTCACGCGCCAGCGCCTCTCGATCAGCTGCAAAAACGGACAGAAGGACGTGTGTTTAGGGGCGCTCCAGGGATGTTGTTGCTCAGTGGACGGAACTCGGCATCAACTGATCAAGCTGGCTGGCCGGCGCCCCTAGAAGCACCAGGCGTGGGAACCGCACCTGCCGCCGCCGCCGCCTCTGCCCGCTGCAGCAGGCCCGAGGCCTGGTAGTACAGCTTGTCGTCTTCCCGGAAGTACGAGCCGCAGCCGCGCTGCAGGGCGGCCGCTAGGTCCTCGGCCACACCGCCTGAAAGCATGGGGAAAATGAAAACAGGTGCGTGTTGAAGTGTTCCCGGAAGTACGAGCCACAGCCACGCTGCAGGGCAGCAGCTAGGTCCTCGGCCACGCCACCTGCAAGATGAGATGCAAGAATGAATGTAAGCAAAGGGGCAATTGAGGTCCGATCAAAACACGAGCCGCAGCTGCGCTGCAGGGCAGCTGCTAGGTCCTCGGCCACGCCGCCTGGGAGAGGGAAGGGAGAAGGAGACGCGTGTAGGCCCCTAGGCAGGGCAGACACATGGGGATCGCAGGGCAGGGGACCGCAGGCTCGCGAAGCTGGCTTGCGCGCACTGCCGCTGCGCCTGATGCCGCCGCGGACAGCGCAGCTGAGGCTAAGTAACAATATATAACAATGGCACAGAGGCTGCCTCAATCCACCACCTGTGATCCAGCCAATCGCCCACAAATGGCCTCACCTGATGCGCTCAGGTGCTCCGCAACAAGCACCGAGATGAGCTGGGTGGCCAGCGCCTCGCCGTCCTCGCTGGCAACCCACTCCCTGCGGGTGCAAAAAGAGGATTTTAAAGGCAGATTTAGGCACACACCCATTGACTGACTGGATTCTGGTTTCAAAGAGCAGCGTGTGCCGTCCTTGCTGGCAACCCACTCCCTGCAAGATTGGGGTGGTCAAGTTCAGGGTTGTAAGTATTGCGAGGTCGCTCGCTGTGCACAGAGCAGCGCCTCTGGCAACCCTAGTGCACAGGGGGGAGGGCATGCCAGCAGCAGTTTTCTGCAAGGTGCACGCTGCGCTGCAGGAGGCACCAAAGCGAGCCACAGCAGGTGTGTAAGCTGACTAAGGACACACATGAAGCGCAGGCGCTAGAACAGTCATAGAACGAGCCAGTAAACCCTGATATTCAGCACACTAGCGCACCTGAAGCGCAGGCCGCGCAGCTGCGCACGAGCGGGCTCATCCAGTCGCGCCGCCATCCGGCCCTGGAAAGAGTTGGGGTGTGGTATTTTATGGAGTGCCAATCGGGATGGAGCAGCACAGCAGGAAGCAGGCAAGCAGCATGCGTCAACACCTTGATGCAACGCCAACAAATCAAGGTGCTACACAGAGCAGTACAATAGTAACCCACCAGGTTGTGTTCTGCCAGCACACGCAGCAGGAAGCAGGCCTGGGCGGCACGCGCCACCAGCGCCCGCACCGCCTCAGTGCTGCATTGGGTGGGTGAGTGGGAGGGTGGGTGGGTGGGTGGGTTGCACAGAGAGGGACAGGAGCCCAGTGTGAAAAAACTCTTGGACTTCAAGGCTCCTCAGAAACCCCAAACAGCCCCCCCCTTCAGCTCCGCCTGCTGTGCGTCCTCCAAACATTTGCCGCTTGTAAATCCCACCATACTTTCAGCCTTCCATACACACTCACCGCTTCAGCTCCGCCTGCTGCGCATCCTCCAGACGCTGCCGCTTGGCGGCGGGCAGGGCAGCCAGCGCGGCGCCGTCGGCGCCGGGGGCTGCCGCCGCCGGCCGCCGCGCGCGCCGCCGCTGCGGGGTGTGGGTGGGTGGGTGAGTGCATTGGTGGGAGGGGCAGGTGTATATGACTTGCAGCAATTTGCACTGAGAGGCGGGGCAGAGGTGATAGACATAAATTGCCCCCTGGACAGCCGGTATCTAACGCTGATGCGCAAACAAAGGATATTTATGACCAACCGCCCACCTGCAGGTAGTCGCCCAAAAAGGCGTCCAGCGCGCGCAGCTTGTCCTCCAGTGACTGCGGGGGAAGGATGAGAGCAGCACGACCCATGAATTGGGCTTTGCTGGATCGCGTGTGGTTTTGTTTGCTGTGCACGAGGGGATCCTGCTGTCCGCCGCGCTGGCAGCAAAAGTTTCCCTTTCCAGGTGTTGGAAACACTTGCAACTGTCCCTTCCGCCTCCCCAGCCGCCTCTAGAATCTTGATGAGAAGCCGCCGCCCCACCTGCAGCGCCTCCTGGCTCAGCTTGCACTTGAGCAGCTGGGGCGAGCCGCGCATGGGCAGCACCACCTGCGGGAGTAAATGGAAAGTATGAACACGCGGTGAGGGCCACTGTTTCCGCCAGCTACAGTGCATGTGGCAAGGTGGGGCGAGCCGCGCATGACAGCAGCACCTTGAAGGGAAACGGAAAGCAGTATGCCGGCTGCCGCAATGGCTCGTCCCACACAACCTGCGGGACTTGAGAGCGGCACAGCAGACAAGCGGCCATCCATGGGCACCAATACTAACAGTATCACACACACCTGCTCACCCCCACATTGCCTGCAGGACGCGCGAGGCGTAACGTCTACACAACAGAACACACCCATCCATGGACACACAATACCAACATCATCACACGCACTTGCTCGTCCCACACCGCCTGCAGCACGCGCGAGGCGTAGAGGCAGAGGCCGTGGTGCGCGCCGCTCCACTCGGGCTCGCTCACTGGCACGACCGCGCCCATGTCGAAGCCTGGAGGTGAAATGAGGGGAGAGACATTGTTAGAAAAAAGTGGTGGCGGGGCACTGCTCCACTCGGGGTCGCTGACTGGCACGACCGCGCCCATGTCAAAGCCTGTGAGAGGGTGCGATTAGACGGGATAAGGAGGGGTGCTTTTAACCAACCGAAGTGGACAGTCACCTTGCTGCTGCCTCCCATGCCGCTGGCAGCATCATTCCAGCAGCCGCCAATGCAGTCCGCCGCCCAGCACCCCCCACCCCAAGCCGCGCACCCGCAGCCAAGCCGTTGTCGGCAGCGGCGGCCATCTGCTGTGTCCCACCATCAATAAAAAGAACCCCGCCCTACGCTACGCACCCGCAGCCAAGCCGTCGTCCACCGCCGCAGGCGCCACTCCAAACGCCGACGCCGCGCCGCCCGCTGCCGCGCCATCCGCCTCCCGTAGCTGTGCGGTGGAGTGGCAGGGAGAGCAGGCGGGTGCACACTCATTTGCCTGCATGTATTTCTGGAGATGCCTGCCCTGCCAACCATGCACTGCACGCAGTCTGCACAGCTGCCTCCACGCATTCTAGGCCCCTCCCTGCAACACGGGCGGGCAACCCCTGCCAGCATCACAGGGCAGCCAAGATTGGAGGTATGGCCAGCCACATGGGGCCTGCCAGACAGATCAGAAGGCAGCCACAGCCAGCTCAGCTCGCCTGCGGTTCGCCGCACAGCCGGGGGTTGTCTAGCGCGGCCTTGGCCTGAGCCACGACCGTGGCGCTGGCCTGCAGAGGAACATTGGCGGCAGGAACATGGTCGGAAGGCGGGGGCAGCTGTGTGCATGCCATGCCTTGGCAGGCCTGAGCTGCCACCCCTGTTGCACTGGCCAGCATCGATACCGAGCGGTGGTGTGGGGGCAGATTGGGGCGGTAGCAGGCATGGGAGGCATTGCTGAGGGATGTCTCCCTCGCCTGCGGTGGCCAGCAGGATGCACATGGCGGCTTGACTGCCAACAGACAGCTGCCAGTTATTCCTTGTCTGTGAGACCAGCACTAGCCCATCCCTCTCCAATACAGTACACAACCTTCCGAGAAATCGTCCTCACCTGCGGCGGGTCCGCAGTCGCCAGCAGGATGCACATGGCCGCTGCCTCGGCCCCACCCACCTTGGCTTGCCTGGCTGCTGTCTGCTACTTGCCCCGTTTCCACACCTTGATTGATCCACTGTTGTCCCACCCCATTTCTCTCACCTGCGGCGGTCCAGCGGTGGCCAGCAGGATGCACATGGCGGCCGCCTCGGCGGGGCCGTACGACTTGAAAAACACTTCCAGCTTGGTGGCGTCCCGCTGCTCCAGCAGCTGCAGAAAAAATGAAACAATGATGGCTTAGTTAATGCGGAGTGAGCCTCAAACGACTTGAAAAAGACCTCGAGCTTGGTGGCGTCCCGCTGCTCCAGCAGCTGCGGGATGGAAGGAAAAGAAAGTTGTTCATTTGAGGTTATTGATGTGCAGCAGTTGCAGCTGGGTGATTTGCTGAACAGCTGCCACTGAACAATCTGCTCAATCAGCACAAAAAGGCCCCACCTGCGCCAGCACATCCACGGGCCGCAGCTTCTCCATCTCCAGCACGCCCGCGGTGGTGACCTGGCATGGGCAGGATTAGGAAAGGGGAACACACAGGGGCTTGGGTGGAGCGGTGATGTGCGATCAAGAATCGGCACGCCCGTGGTGGTGACCTGGCGGGAGGGGTTTTAGGAAGGGGATTAAGGGGGGACACGAATAGGGATTGAGGGAAAGGGGCTTGATAGAGCCGGCACGCCCGCGGTGACCTGGCAGGGAAGTGGGGAGGAGGGAGGGGCAACAGGGTTGGCAGCATTAGACACCCGCCGAGGTATTTTCCTCTCCAACTCCTCCCACACAGACACGCTTGCATAAATCAACCCAAAAACCTGCAGGCCCTGGCTCACCATGACAAAGCGAGGCGCCTCGCCCAGGTTCTGGCTGGTCAGCTCGTCACCAAAACACTTCCCCTCTCACAACAGCATAACCGGTAAGAACGGGCTTGCAATCAATCCCTCACCATGACGAAGCGCGGCGCCACACCCAGGTTTTGGCTCGTCAGCTCGTCCCGCACAGCCGTCTCCAGCAGGCCGCCCAGCAGCAGGGGCGCGGGGCGCGGCACGCTCCTGCCGGGGGTTGAAGCAAACCCAGGGCAAGTGGTTCAATTGTTTGGTATTCGCCTGACACTTGAGATGAGCTGCGCTGAGCCAGCTGTGATGACGACTGTACCGCTGCTGCACTGCCACAATTCTCAGCCACCTGGCAGCACCAAATGATTGATGCAACACGAAATCACCTGATGGCACAGGCCTCCCCAGGGGTGGGCACCTCCAGCTGTGAAACCGCCTCGCGCAGCCCCGCCACCGCCACGTGCGCGCCGGTGGCTGTGCCGACCGGCGGGATTGTCAGGTCCCTGCAGTTGGGGAGGATTAAAGTAAACAACGTTTTCTGTAGGACAGTAGGAATGCACGGTTGCGAATGAGGGCGGAGGGGGCAAATATGCACGCATGCGCGCACGCACGCACAGCTCTGAGTGGCTTCCCCGCCTTGTTCACCAAACATTCGATTCGCCAGCAGAGTGCAGCCAGCGGCTTGAATAAACCAACCCTTGCCTCCACACCTGCTGAGCATGAAGAGGCGGGTGCGGCTCTCCCCCGCCGCCGCCTCCGCCAGCAGCAGCACTCCATTCGAGTAGTGCGCGGCCACCACCTGTGGGAAGGAGGGGAAATAGGAGAGGAAGCAAGTTTGATCGGAGAGCAGCAGCACTCCGTTGGAGTAGTGGGCGGCAACCACCTGCGAATGAAGGGAGGGGACACATAAACAAGGAAGTAAGAAGTCAACGGCAGCAGCACTTCACTGAAGCACTTCACTGAAGCACTTGAGTGAAGCACTTGAGTGAAGCACTTGAGTCAAGCGATTCAGTCAAGTGGTTCAGTCAAGTACTTAAGTGGAGCGGTCACTCAAGCACTTCAGTCAAGCACTCGAGTGAAGCGGTCAGTCAAGCGGTTCAGTCAAGCACTTGAGTGCAGCGGTTCAGTCAAGCGCTTGAGTGAAGCGGTCAGTCTCAGTCAAGCGGTCAGTCAAGCACTTCAATGAAGCGGTCCCTCGAGCACTTACTTGAGTGAAGCGGTCCAGTGCTGTGTTGAGCTGCTCACCTCAAATCCAACTGCCAGCATGTGGCCGGTGCCGCTGATAGTGCACAAATAGAGTCAACAGTAATTGATGCATTTTAAATGCAATACGTTGCTCACCTCCAGCCCGCGTGCCGGAGCGTGCCCGGCGCCGCCGATGCGCCCCAGGCCGCCGGCGGCCGCAGAGGAGGGCATGGCTTGGCGGGCCACCTCGGCGCGAAGGCGGTCGGGGCGGGGGCCCGCGGCTGTAAAGGGGAGGGGGGAGGGCAGAATGGCACATGAGCAGGGTAGGTGAGATGAAGCGCAGTGGAGGCAGCTCAGCACGAAGGCGGTCGGGGCGGGGGCCCGCGGCTGCAGAGGCAGAAGAGGGAGGGCTGGGTGAGCGGCAGCACGGACAAAGCAGCAGCCCCTGAAATGCTGCAGGGGTGTGCGCCAGGAATTATGAGGCCCACTCCACAACGAACCAACCGTCCAACCATGACAGGCGCTGCATGCAAGGATGTTTGCTGTTCGTATTCCCTAACCGCAATCACAGCCAGCCAAGGGCAACAGAACCCAAGCGGAACTTCACTCACGGTCGCTGCCATAGCGGGACGATGCTGCCGCCCAGTACACGCGCCGCCCGTCGGCGGTGACGGTCAGCAGGTGCAGGCGGTGGCTCTGGCTGGGCGGGATGGGGGCCATGTACACCACGGCCGCGCCCTTGCGGTCGCCGCCTGGGAAGGAACAGACAAGTTTTCAAATGGTTCAGCAAATGATCTGCCCGAACGAATGGGTGAAGCACAACTGGGTAATCATCATGCTTGGCACCTGCGCGGCCGCAGGTGTCCCGTCTGCCCAGCACAAGCACTTCCGCCCAGCAGCGGCATGCTTTGCGAATTTTGCAGCAGTTCCGCAGCAAAACGCAATGGCGGCAGGTCAGCAGCAGCAGGCTTCGCACCTCCTCGGCCAAAGACGTCCCGCCCGCCCAGCACACGTGCTGTGGCAGCGGCATGCTTGTAATTTTTGCAGCAGTTTCAGTAGCCTCGATTACACAAACGGCAGCAGTTCAGCGACAGTCCAGCAGCGCACCTCCGCGGCCAAAGACGTCCCGCCCGCCCAGCGCCCGCGCCGCATCAGCCAGGAAATCGCCGCTCTCTGCGACCTTTGATGGGGCCGCTTTGCCATCTGAGCCCAGGTCAAACACCTGTGCAGGGTGGGGAACAGTAATTTCGGCAGGTCGGTCAGCAGTGCGCTTTGCCGCACCCTCCCACAGCAGCGCCGTGCCCATGGGGGCAGCTTTCGTCCCCCTGACCGTTTCTTTGCCTGCAGCACGCCTGTGTGGCGGCTTGCGCCCCTCCGCCCCTCCGCCTCGGCAACTGCCTGCTTTAGCTGCGACCCTTTGCTGGATGCATGATGACCCTGCTTGCCTGCGGCTGCAACCTACTTGCCTGCAGCTGCAACCCTTCTCTTCCCCACCCCGCTTGCCTGCAGCACGCTGGCCTGGCTGCGGGTGTACAGGATGTGCCGCTGGTCGTCGCAGGAAATGTCCACCAGGGCTGCGGCCCAGAGGGGAGGCAGGGAGTGTAGCAACCCAAGTTGGAGTGTTGTTCTGCCTTGATAAGAGGTTGTGCAGAGCAAGCGTGGGTAGCTGGGGCGCACCAAGGCAGGCAGCAAATGTCCACCAGGGCTCGAAAGAATGCATGCAAGCACGTGGGTGGGTGTGGGTGGACCAGGCTGCAATCCCTTGACCCAATTCGCACGCACCCGAGGGCGAGCCAAAGAGGAAGGAGGGCAGGAAAGAGGGGAGCAGCTGGCGCAGGCCGCCCGTGTGGCAGATCTGCGGGGCGGTTGTGGGTGGGGGGATGAAGGTGGCAAACTGTGAGTGGTGAGCAGCAGGGCTTCAAGGCGCAGGGGCAGTTGGCAGCGAGTGACGTGGCGATCACAGCCAGCCGGACGGCAGCAGCAGTAGGAGCTTCCCCTAAAGTATCGAGGAACATTAAAAAAGGCGGCCCACCTTTTGGCAGCGCTTGGAGCGCCAGCTGTCGGCGGCCGAGTACTGCAGCTCGTACAGGTGGCCGTCTGCATGGGGGCAATTTCGATACAAATTAACAGTGAGTTAGAGTTGACAGATTTCAAAGCGAGTGCTGCAGCCCGTCCAGCTGGCCATCTGCCGCCCAAACGCAATCAATAACTGAAACACTTTGCTGGGCCAGCACGCACCCGCGCCGCCCAGGAAGATGCGGCGTCTGCCAAGACATTGAAGGCACCACATCGAAGCAAAATACAGCAAAATGCTTGCGCACCCGCGCCTCCCAGGAAGATGCGGCCGTCTGCGGTGGACGCCACTGACACCATGGTCACGTTGTCGGCGGGCACACTGTTGGGGAAAGAAGGGAGGAAGCAAACGGTTGTGGAACAGGGGGAGGGAGGAGGGGCCAAAAGCAAGGCAGGTCCAGCCATGGTCACGTTGTCGGCGGGCACGCTGTTGAGGAAAGGAGTTGAGGAATGGCAGGGTGTGAGCAAAGGAAAAAGGGCACCAATAGCGCATGCCCCTGCCAGCAGGCAGAATTGAATGCCTGTGCAACACAGCCACCCTGCAGCTGCTGGCACCGGCACGCTGGCGGCGGCGTACGCAGCTGAGCATGAGAAAAGCTCCACCATTCAGGGTGCATCAGCAAAGCATGTCGCCCACCTGTACAGCGGCAGCGGCTGCAGGGTGAGCTCCTCGCAGGCGTCGCCGCTGCCGCCTGGACCCGGAGAGCAGCACACGCCCAGCAGCACAATCTGTGTGAGAAAAGTTTGGTGCGAAATGGGGTTCAGGTTAGATGTGTTGGAGTGCATGCAGGGAGAGCCAGCAAGAGTGATGGAAGCAGCAGGGCAGGCAGGCGATGACTTGCACTAAGACTGCTCCGCCAGCGCCTGCCGTTGCCGCTCCTGTCCAACGAACGCACCTCTATGGTGGTACAAAGCACCAGCAGGCGGTGAATCAAGTTTATGAAGAGGACCAGGCACACTATAAAAATGCCTGCTAGGCCACTGCCAATGCAACCCACCTCTGTGGTGGTGCACAGCACCAGCAGGTGCTGAATCGCCTCCACAAACACGCCGGGGCGGGGGCGCGCCAGCCCCACCGCCACAATCGCCTGCTCCTCGCCGCCGTACTCAATCGGCACGTCCTGCCTGCTCAATTATCCAAAATGGGGAGGGAAGCGTGGTTGCGCAGGCTGGCTGGGGAGGGCGGTGTGCTTTTGCACGCACGGCTGCAGGGCAGCCATGAGCATGCACCAGCCAGGCAGGCCACTGCCCTGTACGGACACCTACAACTACACCTAGGCGAAACACTGCCGCACACGCAGCAGCACCCGCGCCGCCCCGTCCCCAGGCGCGGCGCACCACTTGTCAAAGCGCCACAGGAAGAGCGAGTTGTTTACGCTGGCCCAGGCGCACTGCAGTGCTGTAAGCCGTGTAAAAAGCAACAAATACAGCAGCGACGCGCACCACTTGTCGAAGCGCCAGAGGAACAGCGAGTTGTCCAGCTTTTAAAACGACAGCAACAGCAAACGCACTCCCCACATCAGCGCACCACTTGTCAAAGCGCCACAGGAAGAGCGAGTTGTCCACGCTGGCCCAGGCGCGCTTGATCTCGGGGAACACGCCGCAAAAGGCCACGGTCTGTGGGGCAGGTTGGGGCAGGTTGGGAGCGTTGAGAAACGCAGCTGGCACTGAAACCCATCTTGCAAGGGTTTCGGGAGACAAACCCACACAAGGCCACGGTCTGCATGGGGTTGTATTGCATGTTGATTTGCCTGCCGCACCAGGAGCACCAAGCCCCGGCTGCCAGGCGTAGCATTGCTCCAGCATGCCTCCGCACACAGCCTGGCAGGCTGCCATGTTGATTTGCCCTGGCACACATCAGCAGCACACCCAGGCTAGCAACAGCAACAGCCCCCACCTGGCAGGCATTGTACCGCTCCAGCACCATGCCAGGCACCTCAGCATGCCACCACAACAGCCAGATCATCAATAAATCCATTGATGCAGTCCAGCAGCACACCTGGCAGGCATTGTACCGCTCCAGCACCATGCCCGGCATCTCAGCCAGCACCGGCGACAGCGGGCGAACCAGCGAGGGCCAGCCTGCAGCGGGTGGCATGTTGGCTGGTTTAGCCGAGTCAAGCCCAGCCTTGCCTGGCAGCTAACCACC
>VFQQ010001887.1_pt1 | contig 26443 bp, 11 predicted proteins | sample 3512341 | NCBI WGS metagenome assembly VFQQ01 (sample SAMN10412373, study PRJNA504923) | tailings metagenome | isolation source: Relicate 2 Philex TSF1 revegetated site | place: Philippines: Tuba, Benguet | collected 2017-08-29
CCATGCAATGTCCCATGCAATGTTCCATGCAATGTTCCATGCAATGTCCCATGCAATGTTCCATGCAATGTCCCATGCAATGTCCCATGCAATGTCCCATGCAATGTCCCGTGCAACAGGCATGTACCTGCCTCAAAGCCACGTATCTTGCGCCATGGTGTACCGCCTTCTCTTCTTGCTGGTTCTTGCCAGCGCACAGCTTTCGGCGCAGCTTTTGCCCGATGCTCTTACCACTGCCAAAGATTTACATGGTAAGGGCAAATTTGCCGAGGCCTATAGCGAATATCAACGAGCGCGCGCGATGGGCGATTCGTCGACCGCCGTTCGCTTCTACCTTGCACAGGTATGCATGTCGCTCGACAAGCCAGCAGAGGCACTGGAACACATTTCGTTTGTGCTGGCTCGCGAGCAACGCAACCCGTCGTCGTGGGTGATACGCGGCGAAGCACGCCGCCAAACTGGCGACAGCGCTGGTGCGTGCGACGACTTCGTACAAGCCGAACTACGGGGCAATCGCACCGCAGGACTGCTGCTGGAACAGTATTGCGGTAGGAAATCAACAAAGGCCCCGCGAATCGTATTTACCATGCCCAGCCCAGAATGGTATGCCGCCGACGTGCAACGCCAGGGCCGCGCGGAAACGTCGACGTGGTTTGCCAAACACGACTCTGCCGATGTTGCCAGCGAGAGCTTTGTGGTGACAATTATCGACGATGTTGAAAATCCCGGCCCTCCCGATACGCTGATGATGGGAATGGTTGGTCAGGCCCTGCGCTATAATCCTCAGGTGACGTATTCGAAGGTTAGTATCGATACAGTTGATGGAGCCGTTGGAATTGTGTTTACCGTCGCGGCTCCCGCCCAAGAAACTACTCCTGCCGTCAACCAACTGTGGCTTGTACTGCACGCCCACAGGGCTGTTTATATCGTTCACTACGACACGGTTGACGCGCTTGCTGGACCGCGCTTAGCTACGTGGCTGGCTGTTCTTCGCTCGATGCGATTCGCCCTGTAAGGGCTTCCTTCCCCGGCTAGTCCCAGCGGTTTACTTCGGCCTCGAGCTCTACGCCAAAGGCGTCGGCAACGGAACGTTGGATATCCGCAGCCATCTGCCACACCGTGCTACCGGTGCCCCCTTCAGCATTTACAATCACAAGAGCTTGGTTGGTGTGCACTCCCACACCATTGTTGCGAAAACCTTTCCATCCGCATTGGTCGATAAGCCACGCTGCTGCTAGCTTTACACGGCCGTCGCTTACAGGCCATTGCGGCATGGTGGGATGCTGCGATAATAATTTTGCCGCCTGCGTTGTATGAACAATGGGATTTTTGAAAAAACTACCGGAATTCGGAAGCTCTGCAGGGTTAGGCAGCTTGGCCGTACGAATGGCCACCACTGCATCGAATACATCACGACGTGTGGGAGTATGCATACATCCCTCGATGGCTCGGCGTACGTCGGCATAGTCTGTTACGAGTGGCGCCTGCCTATGCAGCATATACGTTACTGATGTTATCACCATCACGTCACGCCACTCCTGCTTAAAGACGCTGTCACGATAGCCAAAACGGCACGTCGGGGCATCAACTACTAGCCGCTCGCCGGTAGACATATTTACACATTCCAACTGCAAAAAACAACGGCTTTGCTCTACGCCATAGGCACCAATATTTTGCATCGGTGCTGCACCAACAGTCCCGGGAATGAGAGCCAGATTTTCCAATCCACCAAAATCACGATCTACACTCCATTCCACAAATTCATGCCACTGCTCGCCCGCTCCAACACGTACGGTTACAGCATTGCCATCGTCGGCAAGGATTTCTATACCTTCAATACAAATGTGAAGTACCGTGCCACTCACATTAGCCACAGGCACAATGTTCGATCCCCCACCAAGAATTCGATAAGGGGCGTCGCAGTGCCGACGTGCGGCGTCGAGGTCAGCAATCGAACGGATGGTGACGAACTCGCGCGCTACGTGGTCCACGCGCATGGTGAGGTAGGGAGCTAGCGAGACGTTACGACGAAGAAGCATGGCGCGAATGTACGGACGTTCCCCTAACGTCCAATGACGATGGGCTGGGCAAAAGCCGAAGCTCTACCCTGCCACCATACAACGTAGATACCTGAAGCAAGGGTCTCCATGTTGAACGCAACCACACCATCGACGAACGACTGCGAGCCAGCTACTCTGCCTGCTACGTCAAACAGCGTTAGGTGACCGGGGCCCACGAGGTCGTCGATGTAGAGGTGACGTCCATCAACGCGATACCTAGCCGGTGCCAACCGACGCTCTTCGATTGCCGACGTGAGTGGGTCGGTAAATCGATACAGTCGTCCAGGAATTGGTGCCACGTTCGAGGTTGCAAGTAGCGATGGGCGTCCATCGACGTAGCCCGTCGTAACGTGAACGTCTCGCCACGATGGCACCGTGACGTCTCTGGGCTCCACAAGTAGGCGGTCAAAGTTGTCTGCACCACGGATACCCACTTCGACATTCAAACTTACGCTCGCGGGAATTGTAACGGTACCGTAGTGCATCTCGACGGTGCCAGTGGCCTCTTGTACCCGCATGGTAAACGTAGCCGTACCACCAATCACAAATCGTCGGTTCGTATCGAAGTATTCCAGCCCCATGTTGTTCCACTCAAGTTCCCACCAGCGCCGGGGTGCTTCGCCAACAACGCGTGCACGCAACGTGCTAGTGCGCGTACTGTCGCGTACATACGCCAGCCGCGTTCCAAAAGGCGACAGCACAAGCCCAACGGGTTCGTAACTCGTTACACTGCGGCCTTCGCCGTCGTACACAGGACTGGGGCCGCCTGTAAGGAAGCCGTTGATGTAGGCCCACGTAGAGTCTACAACCTTGTCACGAAAACGAATCGGAAAGGGCGGCAGCAGCCGATGCCCCTGATAGCCGCTCGTCGTGCCCGATGGGCGGAATACTACGGCGTCGTCCGACAACGACGCATAGGGCTGAACAGCTACCTCAAACTGTCGATGACGTATAATAAGGGGCTCCGACCGACGCCGGCGGTTGACGTAGTACAAAAAACTGCCGTTGAGGTTTACAAGCACGTCCGGTGGGGTTGCATCAACCCACGCAGTGGTGTCCCAACGTGCCCGTAAGGTCCTTCGCACTGTGCTTGAATCCAGTAGTATCGTAGCCACCCCAACATCGTTGGTTACGAGTTGGTCAGCGAACAGATCCGCACCATCACCCACTCGAAGATCGATTTCCTGATTCGGTACGGTGGACGACGTGCCGTCGTCGTTAAACGTAACGGCAACAACGGTGCAGTGAACGCCGGCAGTGTCGACACGTTCGGCACGCACAGCCAAACGAATGGTGTCGCCACCGGCCCGAACATTTAGGCGTACGATACTTGGCTCGAAGCGATAGCCACGTGCCACGGGCACAAAGGCATACTCGCCTGCGGGCAAGCCACGATCTAGCATGATGCCGGCATCGCGTTGCTCGTTGGTATATGCAATCGTGCTTGCGTAAAACGGAAGGCCTGTATTGCGATGCACAACGTGGAAGCGCACACCTTCGAAGCGCGGCAGACCTTGTACGGTTATCAGAACGGGAGTAGCAGGACTAACACGCAACGGCCACATGGCTGTATCGGCCGATACGATAACAGGAGCAATTTCCTGCGCAGCATCGAGCGTTAAGGGCCATGCGTTGTAGGTAGAAGGAAGACGTATGCTGTAAAGGCCATGGCCTAACCCTGTAAAAGCATACATACCGTTGGGGTCGCTCAGCGCTACGTCGTTGCCGGACGTTGCCGGCGTGCCCTGTACGTAGCTAAAGTTCCATGGTGAAATCGTAAGCCGTACGCCGGGAACCACGGTGTCGGAATCGCGAAGGTGCACCTGCCCAACAACAACATTGCTGCGCTCGGGTAAACGGTTACCCACGCAAGCAGCGGCCTCGGCCATGGCACGCATCACGCGTTGATGCCGAGGGTGAAACGCCATCACTACCTCGCCGCCTTGCGAACGTCGCTGGTGACAGTAGCTCATAATCGTACCGATGGTGGGCCGCGTTTGCAAGAACGACACACAGGTACCACTCTCGGATTGAACACATGAATCGAGAGGGCCACCAGGCCACAGGCAGCTTTGTGTATGGACAGCTCCAAGGACATGCCCTATCTCGTGAGCAACCACGCTGGCATCCCAACTCCATGTTGGGAGGTCCATAACAGACGTGCCGTTAACGTCGGCAGCGCAGTAGCTAAACGTCGGCTGACACAGCCCACCGATGCTGGCAGCAATGCCGCCGGCAGCGCCGCGCGCCACAAGGAACACCATAAGGTCGCGCTCGACATGAGTAAGCGCCCGTTCGGCATAGCGCACAGCGCTATCGATGTAGCTAAACACACTGCCAAACCGTGGATACGGCGTCGTGTCACTATCGGCCACACGCATACTCGTGATGCGCAGACGCATGGCAATATCGCGTTCGAAAATTTGCCCCACCACAGCCATCAACGATGTGGCATAGGTGGCTGCGAGTGCGGCGCTGGAACCTGTGGCGAGCACCACACTAGGGTCGATTTCGACGGCAACACGCAGGGTAAGCGTGTCGAGGGTCGACATTGCTCTATCGGCTACCTTGCCTGCATGCATAGCCGCCAGCACTGCCGAATGAACGTTGGCCTCGTGTGTGCCACACGATGCACCGCCGGCAAGTGGCACGGTAACCACGGCATAGCCGTTGCCATCGCGGGCTGGCCCTATAGTGGTAATCGATGCCCCTTGCACAGTAGTAACAAGGGTGGCTGAAGGCCCTACAACAACCGTGGTGAACGCATCGGCAGAAGCAGATGCATAGGTAACGAATTCCGACTGCGGCTGGGTGAACAGCTGTGTGCGGGTAACGTGCTGCCCGCCTACGCCAGGTAGAACAAGGTCGAGCTTGGCAGGCCGTACGCTGCGCAGATGGGCAACAACGTTGGAATCTACTTGCAACCGAGCCGTTCTTTGAGCCGCGTCGCCGATGACATGGCGAAACAGCGCCATCTGGGCGAACGCAGTACCTGGAACCACGCTGCACAGAAGCGTCGATATCACGCAACGGATAATTTGAATGCTCATGAAGGCATAACCGACCACGATACCCTTGCTAGGTTACAGGGAAGGCCCGAGCATTTCTTCCGGACGCACCCATTCGTCGAACTGCTCGGCGGTAAGCAAGCCAAGACCCACAGCTTCTTCCTTGAGTGTGGTGCCATTCTTGTGTGCCGTCTTGGCAATCTTGGCGGCATTGTCGTAGCCAATGTGCGGGTTGAGTGCCGTTACAAGCATGAGCGTGTTACGGTTGTAATAGTCGAGCTTTTCGCGGTTGGCTTCGATGCCTACTGCGCAGTGGTCGTTAAACATGGTGCAGGTGTCGGCCAACAGTCGACAACTTTGCAAGAAGTTGAAGATGATAACGGGCTTAAACACATTGAGCTCGAAATTGCCCGAAGCTCCGCCGATGTTGATGGCAACGTCATTGCCCATCACTTGAGCGGCTACCATAGTCATGGCCTCGCTTTGCGTGGGGTTAACCTTGCCGGGCATGATGGACGAGCCGGGTTCGTTTTCGGGGATGGACAGCTCGCCCAGACCACAGCGGGGTCCCGAGGCCATCCAGCGCACGTCGTTCGCAATCTTCATAAGACTTGCCGCAAGCGTCTTCAATGCCCCATGAGCAAAGACGAGGGCATCGTGAGCAGCCAACGATTCGAACTTATTGGGAGCGCTGACGAACGGCAGGTTGGTAAGGCGTGCAATAGCTGCGGCAGAGCGCTGAGCAAACTCGGGATGGGCATTCAAGCCGGTACCTACGGCAGTACCACCAAGGGCCAACTCGTACACACCGGGAAGCACGGCGTGGATGCGCTCAAGGGCCGCATCTAACTGGCGAACATAGCCGGAGAATTCTTGGCCAAGTGTAATGGGCGTGGCATCCATAAGGTGCGTGCGGCCGCTCTTGATGATGGTAGAGAACTCTTGTGCCTTGGCATGCAGCGTGTCGCGCAAACGCTGTACAGCGGGCAGTACGAACTGCGTGAGGGCAATGCCAGCGGCAATGTGCATTGCCGTTGGGAAGGTGTCGTTGGAAGACTGCGACTTGTTGACGTCGTCGTTTGGATGGACAGGAGTCTTCGAACCAAGAACGCCCCCTGCGATTTCGATAGCTCGATTAGCGATCACTTCGTTGACGTTCATATTGGTTTGTGTGCCCGACCCGGTTTGCCACACGCGAAGTGGGAACTGGGCGTCGAGAGTGCCCGCAAGCACGTCGTCGGCAGCACGTTGGATAAGCTCGGCCTTCTCGGCCGCCAACACGCCAAGGGCGGCGTTCACTTCGGCTGCGGCCTTCTTGAGGATAGCCATGGCGTGAATGACTTCGATGGGCATGCGCTCATCGCCAATAGCAAAGTGGATGAGCGATCGCGCGGTTTGTGCGCCATAGTAGGCATCGGCAGGGACGGCGATTTCGCCCATGGTGTCGCGTTCGATTCGTTGTGACATAGCAAGTTCGTTGTTGTTGATGAGAGCGGCAAAACTACCAGTTCCTAGTTTCGCACTATGCAAAACCTCTTGATTGTTCTTACACTGCTGATTACGGCAGCCCTGCAGCTTACGGCTCAACGCTCATTTACTGTTGCGCCCAATGATGTTACGAATACACGGCTGTACGTTCTCGACAACGGCTTGCGCGTGTACGTAAGCCCACTTCGCGATCAGCCGCGAATTCATGCACTGTTACACGTTCGCGTGGGAAGCAAGAACGACCCTGCCGATGCTACCGGTCTATCACACTACCTCGAGCACATGTTGTTCAAGGGTACCGATAGTCTCGGCACCCTTGATTACCCTCAGGAACAAGCACTTGTGAATGCTATCGAAGGACTCTTCGAAGTCTATCGTACTACGGCAGACTCTGCTTCACGCGCAGCGCTCTACCGCTCTATCGATAGTTTGAGCGCCTTGGCAGCACGCTTTGCCGTGCCAAACGAATACGACCGTCTTATGGCCGCCATAGGCGTCACGGGCTCGAATGCCTTTACCACCGAAGATGCCACCGTCTATATCGGCGATGTACCGTCAAACCGCCTTCTGCCCTTCCTTGAGGTCGAAACTGAACGCTTTCGTAAACCCGTGCTTCGACTGTTTCATACCGAACTCGAGGCCGTTTACGAAGAAAAGAACATCTCGCTCGATAGCGACAGCGACCTTGCCTACGACACCCTGATGCGTGCCGTGTTTCCCAAACATCCCTATGGCACACAGTCTACCCTTGGCACGATCGATCACCTCAAGAACCCGTCGATGGTAGCCATCCGACGCCATTTTGACACCTACTACGTACCCAACAACATGGCGCTTATTCTTGTGGGCGACGTCGACTACGACTCTGCCGTTGCCATGGTCGAGGCCACGTTGGGCCGCCTTCCTCAGGGTACACCGCCACCACATGCTGCGCCGTCGGCGCTCGTGGAGTTAAACAACCGTCCCGTCATCGAAAAAACCGTGGTAGGACCCGAAGCCGAGTCCGTGACGATTGCCTTTCAACTTCCGCCGGCACGGTTTCGCGACATCCCGGCTCTCATCATGACCGATGCTCTGCTTGCGAATTCCGTTACCGGCCTTATCGACATCAACCTCAAGCAAACACAACGTGTACTCGACGCAGCCGCCTACATCAACCTTATGACGGACCACAGTGTGCATGTTCTCGAGGGCAAGCCGGCTCCTGGTCAAACACTCGAAGAAGTGCGCGACCTTCTCCTCGAACAAATCGAGTTGCTTCGAAATGGTCCGATCGATACCGACAACATGCAGGCCATCGTTCGCAATCGTCGCAAACAAGAGCTGCAATCCAACACCAGCCGCTATGGACGGGCCTACAGCATCCTGCAACCGCACCTAATTGGCGTGCCGTGGCCGCGCTACGTTAACCTTACGAACGAACTTGCCACGCTGAACGAAGCACAGATTCGCGACGTTGTAAACCGCTACTACAACAACAACTACGTCGTGGTGTTCAAGCGCACAGGGCCACGGGTTGTCGACCAGTCCATCACCAAGCCCGTTATTACACCTCTCGAATTGGCTGCCGACACGTCGAGCGTTTTTGCACGACGCATTCTCTCCGTTCCCGCTCAGCCCATTGCCCCTGTGTTTTCTGACTGGTCCAACGATTTCGAGAAAGGGGCACTGAATACCGGCGCGAACTACGTTCTTGCGCGCAAGCCAGGTGATTCGCTGGTGCGCATCGGATTCAGCATTCCCTTGGGATACCGCCACGAGCGCGCCTTGCGTCACGCCTTTGCCTACGCTCAGTATGTGGGTACCGAACAACGAACTGCGGCCGACCTTGCACGAGCACGCTATGGCGTGGCCCTTGATGTGCAAGCTAGCGCAGGAGCCAACGAAACGTGGATAGAACTATCGTGCCTGCGCTCCACGCTCGACGAGGCGCTTACCATAGTGGCCGAACAGTTTGGGCAGTGCGTGGTGGATACCGCAGCGTGGAGCCGCTACGTCGATAACGTTGTGCAAGAGCGTAGCGACGCCCGCAACAACCCCGACCAATTGTTTGGAGCGTTGCGGTTGTACTCTCGGTATGGAGCAGACAGCCCTAGTTTAACCGACGTTTCGTCGGATGAGCTTCGCGCTCTCGATCCAAACGCTCTCATTCGCAGCGTCCGTTCGATCTTCTCGACAAAACACACGGTATATGCTTTCGGCGATGTAAGCGCCGACGACCTACGCCGCAGTACAGCCGCGTTGTACACTGGCGTGGCGTTTCGCGCAGCGCCCAAACAGCGCCCCTTACAGCCAAGGATGGTGAAGGAGCAGGAGGTGCTGGTGTTGAACCACGACATGGTGCAGGCGCAGGTGGGCATGACAGGGGTAGTTGCCGACAACATGACGCAGACAGACGAGGCACACGTTGCGCTCGTGAACGCCTACCTCGATGGCGGCATGGGCAGCATCATTTTCCAACGACTGCGTGAAGCAAAGGCCCTAGCATACAGCGCTAGCGGCAGTATCAGTGGTCTGTCGGATTCGGCAGGCGTACGACACGTTGGAGCGTTTATCGGCACACAGGCCGACAAACTCATCGAAGCGATTGATGGCATGCGCGACATATTTTCGGTCTTTCCATCGGTACCATCGACGTTCGAAAGCAGCAAGGCCAACGTTGTGAGCGAGTTCGAGACGGAGCGCGTTGTTGGGTGGGACGCACTCATGACGTATAAATGGATGCGCAAACTTGGTTATAGCGAGAACACCGCACCAGCGCGTTACCGGGCGGCAAAGTCAACAACGTTTAACGACATGCGGAATGCCTACAATCGATTTGTCCGGGGCAGATTGCGCACCGTCTACGTTATTGGCAACGCTAGCAAGCTTGACACCTCTGCCCTTCGAAAGTACGGCGCCGTGCGTATGATAACGGCCGACGACGTACTTCCGAAGTAGGCGAGCGACTATTCTACATCTTTTTTCGGCGGCTGCGGCTGCGGCTGCGGGCCTACAATACCTCGTAGTTGACGAAATATCGAAGAACCGCCCTTCTTGCGAGACCACTCTACATTGCGCGTAGCAAACATGATTATGGCCAGTGCTACAAACGATGCGATACTTCCCAACAGAAGAGAATATTCCTGCAAGGATAGCAACACAAGCATAAAGCCATAAATAGCAAACATCAGCCCGCCAACCATCGCGCTCTTCATCGTCGAACCAAGCAATGCACGCATATAGAGTGCCACACATAGCACGGTCATGCCAGTGGCAATACCGTATGCCACATCAAACACAACAAACTCGGAAACACCAAGCAACAACAGATAGAACAGCACCAGCGAACAGCCAACGAGTAAATACTGTACTGGATGGATGTGGACCGACGAAAGCAACTCCAGAACGAAAAACAGGGCAAACGTAAGAACGATTACAACGATGATGTACTTCACCGACCGCTCGGTCTTTACGTAGCTATTTACTACGTCGTGAAGGTTAATCGAGAACGAATTCGGTTCGATACCTCGTACATACTCAACCGAAGGTACCTGCGAGAAGTTACGACCGTAATATGACACATTCCATTCGGCATGGAAGGTCGAGTCCGCCGGCGGATGTTCTGGAAGCCACATACCGCTAAACCCGACGTCGGGCCAAGCACCATCTACAACGACCTTTGTGTTCTTGCCGGTCGGTATAAACGACAACTGCTCCGAACCACGAAGCCGAACCTTCCCGCGAACTACAATCTGGCTGTCGGCCTTCATCGTTTCGGGTAGTTCAGCACGAAGCTCCTGTCTTGCACTAAAGCCGCCTGCATCGGTTGGCTTAAATGCCATGGTCGTACCGTTTACGCTTGCTAGCAACTCACGCGAGAACGAACGCGGATCCGTGACCGATAGAACAACACCGACATCCGGATGCAATCGTCCGCCACTCTTACCAAACCGTTCATAGAGCGATCTCCACGTAAATGTTGCGGCATACTCAAGATCGGTTTCGTACAGCACTACATCGTAGATGCCGCGCCGTCGTTTATGCGGTCGAACATCGCCACGCAGAACAATCGAGTCCGGCATAAGCCAGTGTTCCTTCGAGACAGTAACAGGCTTCTGTTTGCTATCTAGCTCATCGGTTAACCACGTAAACCGCAGTTGTGGCCCCGAGAACGTCTGCGCCTTTCCCCATGACTCCGCAACCTCTTCCGTTGCATACTGTTGTCTCGATCGTCGCTCGTCAACTAGTCCGTCAACAAGCGCCACGCCAATCATCAGCAGCAGGCCAACGCCTGCAATGGTGCCTATCTTGAGCACCGGCCGTTCCATCGTCATCCAACCTCCTACATGTTATACAATACGGTTCCAGCAAATCGTAGTAGGTCGCGCCGATGGTTCTATTCCTTAGTATGAATGCTTCTGTAGGGGGCGTCGGATAACGCCGTGCGAAGCGGCTAATGTCGGGAAGGTGATGCAGATATTGCAGTGAGGGAATTCACACCCCCTACCGCAACACCAATCCCGCAAGGCGGAGCGCTTCGATGGCAGCGATGTGCGTTTCATATTCGGTTTGCGCTAAGCGCTGCGCAACGTCCAACACGCTCAGGACTGACTGCCGAGCGTCGATACTCGATATGGTGCCGGCACGCAAGCGCTCCATAGATACCACTGCGTTGCGCTCTGCGGCTACCAACGATTGTTGTTCCAGCCCGATGAGTGTTAATCCTTGTTGATATCGCGTGTAGACTTGGGCCAGACGTGATGCAAGATCGGCCAATAGCTCGTCGCGTGTTAGCTGCTGGCGCATGCGCTCAACCTGAGCTCGCTCGATTGCCTGCGCGTCGGCAAATCCTCGAAAGAGGTCGTAACGAAAATTGACGCCCGTTACCCATCCGTTGGAGCGATTTTCTAGCAAAAATCCGGCGTCGTTGCGGTTATTCGTAAACTGATATCCACCAGTGACGTCGACACGGGGTAACAATGCGCTGCGCACACTGCGCACATGATGCGATGATGCTTCAACGGTGGCGTCGGCAGCAATGACCTCTGGATTGCGTACACGCATCGACTGCTGGAGTTCGGCAAGCGTCGGTACCGGCGGAATGGCTAGCGCTGTATCAACAACAATGTTCTCGGCTACATCGCGACCCATAAGCATGGCAAGCGATATCTTGGCTACACGTGCCTGTGCTGCATATCGCACGCCACCTGCCTCGACCAAATTGCGGTCAACTTCTGCCTGCGATACTTCTATTCCGGTACCTACTCCGGCGCGCCGCCGGTCTTGCTCCAATGCCAGACGCTCACTGGCCAACGCAAGTGCTCGTTCGGACATCGCATGTAAACGCTGTTGCTGCACAGCGCTAGCATAGGCCGACATGACGTCGGCAACAGCCATGGCCACTCGCGACCTTGCTTGCTCGTTGGCAACACCCTTCAGAGCATGCAACCGGTCGTCCTCGCTAAACATCCGTAATCCATCAAACAGGGTCCACGTTAGCACAGCATTGGCGTTCATGGCCGTAAAGCCGGCTCCAGCGCGTTCGATGATCGTGCCCGAGCTAAGTGTCTGCGTAATATCGTTCGACCCTCGAGATATCTGACCAGCCACGTCGACCGTTGGAAGATAACCCGTGAGCGCCCCATCGGCTACGTTTTGCGCTAACGTAGAATCCAGCCGCGCCAGGCGGATGGCATATCCCTTGGTAAGCGCCTCTCCAATAGCATCTTGCATCGTTACGCGCTCTTGCGCACACAGAGCCGAAGCACTTAGGGCAAGTACAACAAGCATAACGCCGGTACGATGTCGGTCGCGCCGTGAACTCCGCTTCAACCGCGAGAGCAGTACATACATCGACGGAATAACCAACAACGTAAGAATCGTTGATAACACCATGCCACCTACAACGACGACGCCAAGACCCACTCGAGACGTGGACGATGCACCCAATGATAATGCAATAGGAAGAGCACCGAGAATGGTAGCTAACGACGTCATGAGAATCGGACGAAAGCGGGCTTGCGATGCCTGCAATGCCGCCTGCCGCCAATCAACGCCCCCTGCATGAATTTGGTTAGCAAACTCAACAATCAGAATACCATTTTTCGTAACAAGGCCAATAAGCGTGATTGCACCAATCTGACTAAAAATATTGAGTGTCTCTCCAGCTAGCGCCAACGACACTGCCCCACCCGCCAAGGCAAGGGGCACCGTTAGCAATATGATAAACGGATCGACCCAACTTTCGAACTGTGCCGCTAACACAAGGTATACAAGCACGAGCGCTAACAGGAAGGCGTACAGGATGGTCGACGACGTTTCCACGAAGTCGCGGGAAGGACCAGTAAGAGCCGATGCCATTCCTTCGGAGAACGTCTCGGCTGCAATCGACTCCATCGCTGCTATGCCATCGGCAATGGTGCGGCCTTCGGCCAAGCCCGCAGAAACCGTCGCCGAAACCAGGCGATTATATCGATATAACTGTGGCGGCGAACTATTCTCGCGCATATTCACGATGCTTGCCAGCGGCACCATTGCTCCAGATGCGGTACGGATATGCACAGATCGCAACTGATCGGGTGTCGTTCGTTGTAATCGCTCGATTTCGCCAAGAATCTGATACTGCTTTCCTTCGCGCACGAAATAGCCGTAGCGTTGTCCGGCAAAACCTGCCTGAAGCACATTACCAACGTCGGACACACTAACACCCAATTCACCTGCGCGGTCACGGTCGACTTCGACTTCCAACTCTGGCTTTGTAAACTTCAAATTGACGTCGACCACGCTAAACGTAGGGTCTTGCTGTGCCCTTGCCATAAACGCCGGCAGCACAGCACGCATGCGATCCATATCGGGCGCTTGCACAACAAATTGAACTGGCAATCCCGCTCTTCCGCCACCGGTCTGTATCGTTTGCTCTTGAATAACAATCGTTTTTGCTTCGGTTCGCGTACCGAGTTCGCGGGTTAGCAGCGCAGCAATCTCCTGCTGAGACCGTGTTCGGTGTTCGGGCTCGCGTAGCACGACGCGGGCAAATCCGCTATTGGCCCCGCCGCCAAAAAACGTTGGCGACGTCACCGTCAATACAAGATGCTTTTCGGGTACCAAATCCGTAACAACCTTGGAGACCGTGTCCATAAACATGTCCATACGGTTGTAGGTATAGCCCTCGGGGGCCGTCATGTTCATCGACAGCATCGAACGGTCCTCGAGCGGCGGCAGCTCGCTCTTGAGCAGACCCATTGCTCCTACGAGGGCGACCATGGCCGTTGCCATAATCAGTATTGCCAGCCATGAACGCCGTAGCAGACCGCCTAACAACCGCTCATACCATTCGTTTAACCATACAAACATGGGCTCCGTAAGCTGCTCCAGTGCCCCTTGTCCACCCTTACGCAACATGCGTGTACTCATCATGGGGGTAAGGGTCAGCGAAACAAATGCGCTTGCAATCACCGAGATGGCAACCACGACGCCGAACTCACGAAACAACCTACCGGTAAGCCCCTGCAAGAAAATAATAGGGATAAACACCACAACGAGTGTGACCGTCGTAGATATAATGGCAAAATAGATTTCTGTCGATCCCTCTTCGCCGGCCTGCCTGGGCTCTTGGCCACGCTCAATGCGTTTATAGATGTTCTCCATCATCACGATGGCATCGTCGACAACCAATCCTGTTGCGAGAACAATGCCCAACAGTGTGAGAACATTGATGGAGAAGCCAAAAATCCACAGGAAAAAGAACGAAACAACAAGCGAGACTGGAATAGCCATGACGGGGATGAGCGTGGCCCGCCATGATCGGAGAAAGACGAAGATGATAAGCACGACGAGGCCGAAGGCAATCAGCAAGGTCTCCTGAACCTCGGCAACGGCCTTCCGAATAAACGTTGTGGTGTCGAAGGCCACGTCGAGCGTGATATCTGGTGGCGCCTGACGTTTGAGTTCTTCAAGACGTCGATAGAACTCGTCGGCTACATCAACCTGGTTTGCCCCAGGCAGTGTACTAATGGCAAGGCCTACCATGGGGCGGCCATCACGTTTTAGCAACGTACGCTCGTTCTCGGCGCCAAGGTAGACGCGGGCCACATCGGCAATGCGTACCTGACCCGACGCTGTTGCGGCAACAACGATGCGAGCAACCTGTTCTGGGGTTGACAGACGTCCAAGAGCGCGGATAGCAATTTCGGTGCTCATCCCTTCGAGGCGTCCGGCTGGTAGCTCGACGTTCTCTCGCTGCAGCACGGCGCGAACGTCGTTAGGCGTTAGACTGTAGGCAGCCAGACGATCCGGATCCATGATGATGCGAATCGCATATCGCCGTTCGCCCCAAATCTGAATTCCTGCGACGCCCGGAATTGTCTGCAGGCGCTCCTTAAACACGTTTGCAGCAATATCGGTAAGTCCAACGAGGGTGCGGCTCTCGCTTTGCACCGTAGCCACCACAACGGCCTGCGAGTTAGCGTCTTGCTTCGCAACAACCGGAGGGTCGGCGTCGGCAGGCAACGTGCGCTGAGCTCGCGCTACGCGGTCGCGAACGTCGTTGGCGGCCGCTTCTAGATCGGACCCAAGATCGAACTCGACGGTGATCGCAGAGCGTCCGTCTGACGAGTTCGACGTAATCGACCGAACACCGGCAATACCGTTGATGCTCTCTTCGAGTGGTTCGGTGATCTGCGACTCGACGACGTCGGGATTAGCGCCGGCGTAAAGCGTTGTAACGTTGATGATGGGCGGATCGACGTTCGGAAACTGTCGCACCCCAAGGAACAAGTAGCCGATAACGCCGGCGATAACAAGGAAGAGCGACATCACGATGGCTAAGACCGGACGTCGAATGGAGATGATTGAGATGTTCATTCCTGTGTCACCTGCACCGTAACGGGCACGCCATTGCGTAGCTGCAGGATGCCAGTGGTAACGACGGTATCGCCAACAGCAAGGCCTTCGAGCACTCGGGCGTGCGTTGCACTGCGGCCCCCAAGCATAACCGGTTGTTTTAGAGCGCGGCCGTTACGTATCACGAAGACCGTAGCGCCGTTGATGTCGGGCACAACGGCTTCGGACGGCACAGCTATGGCGTTGGCTTCGCTCGCCAGCGTGAAGTTGATATCGGCAAACATGCCTGGAAGCAAGAACCGATCGGGCGCCAGGCGGGCGCGCACGCGAAGCGTGCGCGTGCCAGCGTCGACTGCGCCTTCGACGGCGTAAACGGAGGCCTTGTACGACCGGCGTGATGCAGCATCGCGCACGGCCACGTCGACCAACGTTCCGGCGCGAAGCATGGTGCCGAAGCGCTCGGGCACCGAGAAGTCGAGCTTCAGCGAGGTCTCATCGCGCAGCGTTGTAAGCCGCGACTGCGGCGACACAACAGCGCCAACCGAGGCGGCGCGTAGACCGACCGTTCCGGCAAACGGCGCCCGAATCGTATAGCGTGATGCCGTTGCCTCGATTTCGTCGACTTCGGCCTTGCGCATGGCCACCGTGGCCGCGGCCACGTCAAGATCCTGGGCACTTACGCCATCGGATGTTTCGAGCAGTCGCAGCCGCCGTAGGCGGTCTTCGTCGAGACGCAACTGCTGTCGTGCCCTCTCAAGCCGTGCACGCACGTCGGCATCGAATAACGTTGCCAACGTCTGCCCTTTCGCTACGCGTCCACCTTCGGCGAAGGACAGCGTTGTAATACGTCCGCCCACCTCGCAAACGATGTCAACCTCTTCGTTCGCTGTAAGCGTGCCCGGCACGCTGAGCGTTTCGGTAAATGATGCAGTGCGAAGCACGGCGGCACCCACTGACACAGCCTTGGCGGGGCCGCCTGGCTTCCCACCCGGCGGCGCAGCCGCCGGCGAGGGCGGTGCCCCCTTCGAGAGAATAAGGTAGGTGGCCAAGGCCGAGGCAATTAGGACGGGAACGATGACAATCCAACGGCGCATGTGGTGGCGTAAGACGTGAAAAGAAGGGCAAACTACGAATTGCTGCGGCGTGAAGTATGCTAGATGTGTGTGATGACACACATGTTCACAATATGCTACTTGGAGCTTCGTTAATGCGCCCCATATGAAGGATACAGCAACACTTGCGCTCCGCTCACGACGCTTCATGGCCTTTGCGTCGCTGCTCGCCGTGTGCGCGGTGACGCTCGCAGCTGCCGAGCAGACGTTTACGGCCAAGGTGTCGGGCAACTGCGGCTCGTGCAAGAAGCGCATTGTAAAGGCGGCCAAGTCGGTTGATGGTGTTGCGACTGCAGATTGGGATAAAAAAACCAAGCAGCTATCGGTAACATTCGAAGACACCAAGACGTCAAGCACCAAGATTCTGCAGGCCGTTGTTGCCGCCGGGCACGATGCCGACACATTGAAGGCCTCGCCAGAGGTGTACAAGAATCTTCCAGAATGTTGCTTGTACCGCGACAACGCCAAGACGCACTAGGTTTTTCCCGCCCCCACACACAGCCCTCCCTCTCCCAACAGCCCGCGTTGACCCAGCCCAGTAGCTGGCAACGTGGGCTTTTTGTTGTGGTCCCTTACCATTGACTTGCCTCTTCGTATTTTTGGCCGCTCTTCGAACGTGTTTGCACCGCGCCACCGGGAACACCCGTAGTGGCGTTTGATGTTTTACGCGTTCATTCATCACCATGCTATCCCACCTACCCATGCTGTATTCTGACCGCTTCGAGCATCGCCACAACGGACTGTCGGCCCACGACGTCGAAGCCATGCTCCACACCGTGAACGCTTCCTCGCTCGAGCAACTTGTAAGCGAGACCATCCCGTCGCGCATTCGCTTGCCGCGTGCACTCGACCTTCCCCCTGCCAAAACAGAACACGAGTTGCTGGACCACCTGCAAGGCGTCGGCTCGCGAAATCAGATTTGGAAGTCATACATCGGCATGGGCTATTACGACACGCTCACGCCACCTGTTATCCTTCGCAACGTCGTTGAAAATCCGGGCTGGTACACACAATACACGCCATACCAAGCCGAAATCTCACAAGGTCGTTTGGAGTCGCTCTTGAACTTTCAGACGCTCGTTACCGACCTTACGAAGATGGAAATTTCCAGCGCATCGTTGCTAGACGAAGCCACGGCTGCTGCCGAGGCCATGCACCTGATGCATGCCGCTCGTGCAGGAGCTACAAAGGCGGCAACAACCCTGTTTGTCGACGCCAATGTGTTTCCACAAACCATCGCCGTCCTTCAAACCCGTGCCACCCCTCTTGGCATCAATGTCGTTGTTGGCGACTGGTCGACCTTTGCGTTCACGCCCGACATTTTTGGCGCCTACGTTCAGTACCCCAACGCCGTTGGAACACTCACCGATTATGCCAACTTCTGCCAACGTGCTCATGATCAAGGGGCACTGGTGGCCGTGGGCACCGACCTTATGGCGCTTACGTTGTGCGTCCCGCCAGGCGAGTTTGGTGCCGACGTTGCCGTTGGCTCTGCCCAGCGCCTTGGTGTACCACTTGGCTATGGTGGACCACATGCGGCCTTTCTTGCTACGCGCGAGCAGTTCAAACGTCTTATGCCCGGACGTATCATCGGCGTTAGCGTCGACGCCCAAGGCAACATCGCCTATCGCATGGCCTTGCAAACCCGCGAGCAACACATCAAGCGCGACAAGGCCACGTCCAACATCTGCACGGCGCAAGCCCTGCTGGCCAACGTGGCCGCCATGTATGCCGTGTATCACGGTCCGGTTGGCCTACGCGGCATTGCCGAGCGCATTCACGCCCTGACGTCGGCGCTTGCTGCCGGCCTTGTTGCTGGCGGACATCGACTCGTAAACGAGTCGTGGTTTGATACGATTACCATCGACGCCAATGCCGACGTCGTACGTGGCCGCGCCGAAGAAGCGCAAATCAATCTGCGTTACGACGCAAGCGGAACCGTTGGTATTTCCATCGATGAAACGACGACCCTTACAGACATATCGGTATTGTTAGATGTGTTTGGAGTACCTGCAGACGCATCGGAGTTGCTATCAACAGCGCGCGGCGGCATTGTCGAATCCTTGCGCCGTACCTCCACCTACCTTGCCCATCCCGTCTTTAACAGCTATCAAACCGAGCACGAGATGCTTCGCTATCTCAAGCGCTTGGAAAACAAAGACCTCTCGCTGGCTCATAGCATGATCCCTCTTGGTTCGTGTACAATGAAGCTTAATGCTACGGCCGAGATGATTCCCATCACCAATCCCAGCTTCAACAAGCTACATCCGTTTGCGCCGCTTTCGCAGACGGAGGGTTATCAGCAGGTGTTTGCCGAACTCGAACAGTGGCTGTGCGAAATCACCGGTTTCGACGCCTGCTCTCTGCAACCCAATGCTGGTGCCCAGGGTGAATATGCTGGACTCCTTACCATTCGCGATTTCCACATAGCCAATGGTCAAGGACATCGTAACGTGGCCCTCATTCCATCCAGCGCCCACGGTACCAATCCAGCGTCGGCCGTCATGGCCGGCATGAAGGTCGTTGTCGTAAAGGCAACAGCCGATGGCCACATCGACGTCGACGATCTTCGCGCCAAAGCCCAAGAGCACTCTGCCAACCTTGCTGCGCTGATGGTTACGTATCCATCCACGCATGGCGTGTTTGAAGAGTCCATTCAAGACATCTGCAGCATCATCCACGAGCATGGCGGCAGGGTATATATGGACGGTGCCAACATGAACGCTCAGGTGGGCCTTACCAGTCCGCGAGCCATTGGCGCTGACGTATGCCACCTAAACCTACACAAGACCTTTTGTATTCCACACGGCGGTGGCGGTCCTGGCATGGGCCCCATCTGCTGCACAACCGAATTGGCACCCTATCTCAGTGGTCACCCTGTTATCGACATCGGTCGAAAAGGGGCACCGGTAAGCGCTGCGCCGTGGGGATCGGCTAGCATCCTGCTTATCTCGTATGCCTACATAGCCATGATGGGATCCGAGGGCCTTACTAATGCAACGAAGATTGCCATTCTCAACGCCAACTACATCAAGAGCCGTCTCGAAGGCCAGTACTCTGTGCTCTACGTTGGCACGCACGGCCGCGTAGCGCACGAAATGATCGTCGACCTCCGCGAATACAAGCAACGCGGTGGCGTCGAAGCCGAAGATGTTGCCAAGCGCCTCATGGACTACGGCTACCATGCGCCTACGCTTAGCTTTCCCGTACCGGGAACGATTATGATCGAGCCCACAGAGTCGGAAAGCAAGGCCGAGCTCGACAGGTTCTGCGACGCACTGTTGGCCATCCGCGCCGAAATCGAAGACGTATGCACAGGCAATGCCGATGCGAAAGACAACGTGCTCAAGCATGCTCCGCATACGCAGTTTGTGGCGATTGCCGACGAGTGGACGCGCCCGTATACGCGCCAGCAGGCCGTATTCCCGCTCCCCTGGGTTCGCGACCGCAAGTTCTGGCCAACCGTAGGCCGCGTAGACAACGCCCACGGCGACCGCGTGCTCGTGTGTACGTGTCCGCCTATGGAGGCATACGCATAAGTACATGCCTTCGGCATAGTTACGGCCTGCGGCCAGTTACGTGCTGCGCACAGCTACATGCCTGCGGGCTGGAATTTGGCCAAACCCACAGACCCTGCGTCTCGCAGGGACTGCCTCCGGCGGTGGTGAGTGTGTTGGTAGCGCAATGTAAGGTTGGTTCACTATTCTATTAGTTAACACACGTCGCCCTATGCAACCTTGCCTCTGGCATTACCGCTGCTCCAGCAAGAGGACGACTCCGGCCCCGGCCTCTGGTCGGAACCGCCTCCGGCGGCCCGCATTAGTACATGCCTTCGGCATAGTTACGGCCTGCGGCCAGTCGCTATTGTCATTGCTCACCCCCCGGCCCCCTCTCGAGTTCGAGAGGGGGTGTCGGTTTGTGTCTATCTTACCTATGCGAAGTATGTCGCTGCGGCGAAGCCGCGTCGCTGTTGGCGAAGCCAACGTTGCTATGCCGAAGGCATGTTATTGCACCAACACCACCTGCGAGGCCACGCTTCCCCGCGCAACGATGCGTACAACGTAGGCGCCACGTGGCATGGCCGCCACCGAAAACGTAGCCACGTTTGTTACGCCGCCAACCATGGTGCTTTCGTCGGAATACACAACCGTACCCAGCATGTTTACCACCTCTATCCTGTAAGGGGCACCGCCCAACCGTCCGGTTGAAAACTCCATGGTTACCTCGCCCGAGGCAGGGTTGGGCGCAAGCGCAAGCGTAAGCGAGGTGTCGCGACTGCCGTAGTCCGACTGTTCGTCGACGCTTACCACGCCAAGCGACACCGTATCGGAGCAGCGGATGCAGCCGTTGCGGTCGCGGGAGCGAACAAACGTCTCGCGAGGTGGCTGCCGATTGATCTTGAAGTTCGACAATGTCGTTCTCCAAGGCTCTCGTCCTACGTAGTCATGAGCAATCCATCCATCATACGGATCAACGTAAACCGGATAGAGGAAGCCGAAGTGACCCGACTCCCACGGCCTACCAACCTTAAACGTCGGAGCAGGCGTAGGTATGTTAGTAGAATCGCAATACGTCATTCCCGGTCGAAGACTGTCGCCAACGGTAAAACATACATACACGGCCTTTGATGTATCAACGGCCTTAATGTCGATGAATACCATTCGTTTGTTTGGCGTTACTGTCCACGTAATGGAGGCATTACGGGTAAACTGTTCGGCTATGGTAACACCGTTAATAGCCCCACCACCAATCAGGAACTGCATGCCCCCACACGTGTGGAGTTTATCAAGTATCGACACTGGTCGAACATGGTCGGCATGCTGGAAGCTGTTCCGCGAGTTGGAATGCAGGTTGCCGTCGAGGTCGTAGAACGCCGTTGCTGGCGTTTCCCAAGGTCGCTTCCACACCGTGGTATCGGGGAACACCGTTGTGTCCAGAGTACCATCGGCAAAGCGGTATGTCCACCTCTGACAACTGTCACCGAGGCTCCAATAGGACGTGAACCCGGGATACTGCATCCTACCCAAGCTATCAAAGATTGGATATTCGGGAAAACCAAGATCTAAATTGACGCACGACTGTTCGCCCGTGGGCCCATTGACCCACTCCCGCCATATACGACTTGAGTCGAGTCTAAACTGTGGCATTCCCTCCGTGGCATACAGAGCGGCAGCATATACTCCATCCCGCTCTTGGTCGGCAAGGAGTGCCCTAGTGACAATAAGTACTACTGTGTCGCGATGGGCATAACGAAATACTACGCCGCTAAAGCGAAAGCCATCAATGGCGGCATAGGATTCTTTAGGCAAATGATAATGGACCGACCTATGCCAAATGAACGTGCGGCCATAGTCTGCCGTGCTTCCGAAAACACCAGACAACACTCCAGTCGAGTTATATAGAAACGTCGTTGACGAGCCACCGGGATTGGTGGTATCGGCGTGCAGCCACGATGCCGTCTCCCCTTCGTCGATGCTAAGCGGAAAGGAATCGTAGTGGCTGGAGGCCGAGCCGCGCCAAAACAGCGTGCCACGGTCGTCGCGCGCAAGTCGATCTCCGTGCGTTTCCCAAGACAATGGATCGCCATACCAATCGGTGCGATCTGGCACGGTAATATGGCGGTGCCATGAGCGCCCGTGGTCTGTACTTCGCAAGAATCCATGATACATCGAAGCGTCGGCCGTAAGCAGAACACCATCGCGCATGCGCACGATGGTGCCCGACGAATGATACGGCGCATCGACTCGTTCTCGAACCCAAGTGACGCCGCCGTCGTACGAGCGGTTGATGCAGATGTCGGCACATGGCTGTCGAAGTGTAAGATTGGCATTATCCGATGACCTATTGCAATAGAGCGCCCCCCCCACGAAGGTGCCATCATTGCACGGCACTGGCTGGATGGCACCCACGGCAAAGAAGGCACTGTCAATGTACCACGCGTCGAATGCATTTTGCGCCGCGCTTGGAACCGAGGCAACGGTGAGTAGCAGCAGCGTAAGAGAATATCGATACATCGTATAGAGCGCACATTGTTCCATTAATGCAAAACCAGCATCGTGACTACACTGTTATTTATATTCTCGACACGCACCATGTACACACCACGAGGCAGCTGAGATGTGGCAGCCGAAAGGCACTCATAACCGGCTTGCGTAATTGTACCAGACTGGCTAAAGACTGGCGTCCCCACAAGTGACGTAATCGTTGTTGTAAACCACATGGGCAAGGTAGCAGGCGCTGTAACGCACACATTGATGGCATCGGAAGCTGGGTTGGGGACTACCGAGACTTGGATGTTTGCCGCCCTTGCAACTTTGGCTTCGGCATTTTGCCATGCGCCCTTCTCGAGAGTATCTGAAACATAATCGCGATCGAGGTAGCGCACCAATTCGGTATTGTAGAGCACAACAAGGGAGTCGGTAGAGAGTGAGTCAGCATTGCACTGCCACAATGGCATGTCCGCAAAGTACATTTCGTCCAGCTCTTGCTGGGTATACAGCAGGGGCATCAGTGTGGCATGCAAGGTCACGCCAGCGGCGCAGTTGTCGCGGTCATAGAGGAGCTTAGTGGCCACTGGCAGCACAGCTCTGCGCATTGCTATGTCTTCTGTCGTATCCACCAACATCGTAGTCATGGCACCGAGTACCGAATCCGTGTTCTGTGGATAGAGTGTGTCGAGCATCAGCAGTTCGATGTGATGATGCAGCCACTCTATCCTATTTCCTGTGGGTGCTGCAGCGTAGCGCCAGTATTTGTCAGAAACAAAAATATGCTCGAGGACTTCCGCTGGTGAATAGACGTCTGGCGGAACGCGTGCAGGGCGTACAATGTCGTGGACCCATTGTGGAATCTGAAGCAAGTTACCCAGTAGGTATTGATCCCACCAAGAACCCGAAGGTGGCGGTGGCATTGCTGGCAGACACTCCACTTCTGGATTCGCAGAACGCAGTTTATCGCCGGGTTCGCAATTCTCCGTTACGGTTTCCTTGACACGATCGGCAAGGGCCGGATCTAAAAAAACCCTAAGAACTCTCGGAGGGTAACCCTGATTGAACTCGTTAAAGTTAGGGTCGACAGATGTGTTCGTATTCGAGTTATCCAATGGTCTGTGAGCATAGTTGGTGTGGCCAGCAGCATTTGAAACGTTCTGACCTGAGTGGTCGTTAAGTCCACATCGAACCCAGAACTTTGATGCATCGCCGTGGCTAAGCAAGTCGGTAGTGTGATTGTTCTCTTGTCCTGGATTTCGGTACGGCTCTGCAGCAGAAACAACACCGTAGCCCTTGAAGCGGTTGCGGCCCCATATGGCAATAATATCGCAATCACCGTGCAAGCAGGTGCGATAGTCGCGCAACTCGGATACCGTGGTGCCCCTAGCCCAGACTCCTGCGTAACAGTCTTGAAAGGTACTGCTGCGCAGAAACACCTTGGCGTCAGTGGCATTTACTCCGGCACCAATCTGCGAGGTTGACTCTTGGCTTGTCATTGCCGGATTCGTCTGGTTATCCATCGGCAACCCAAACAAACAGTCCACCACGGTTGCCCGGCCAAATAGTGATACGTCTATACCGTGGTTTGCTCGGGTAAAATCTGAGCCGCATAAAGTCATATCCACGCCCAGCACACCTGTGTGCATGTTGCCGAATTGGCAATCGCGAACTTGCAACTTGCCGTCGAGACACTCCGCGCCGGTCTTCAGGTTCGCGAAGCCGCAATCGCTGACACTACAGACTAGCATTTCCGTGGTCTTAAGACCACTTAGTGCGTAATATGGACGATCATTGGGGTGATCGGGCTTACCGTACCACTTTGGCACAGTGAAGAACTGGTATCTAGAAAAATTCCCCACTGCATCTAGTTGTACAGCTCCGGCATCATCGCGGAATGTGCAGTTATACACAGAAAGGACACTAAGACTTCTTCGCAGTCGGATGTGAGCAGTATTCCATTGCGCCTTTTCGCCTGCATCATTCGTTTGATTCCTGCGGGCGTTTCTGTGCCCGATGAGCGCACTGTGCGGCCTTTGCACGTCCAGCATGTGACTGCTGTTGAGAACAAACTTTTCACGCTCTGAGTTCGTTGCCAGAGCTTCGTGAATTTTATCCCGGTCTGCAATGAACTCAGTATTGGAAACGCTCATTGAAATATGGTCTTCGGCGATTGAAACGATAGGCATTGACACGGTGCGTGTAAAGACATTTTCCATTCGTGCCCAGTCCAGGAGCAGGTAACAGCCAAGCTTTTCGGTGATTGCTCGAGAGTCGTTGTAGTTGAGGTCCTTATACGGAAACTCACCTGGAATCATCTTGAGCAGCGTGGGCCAGGCCCTGCGTGATGCCAGCGCTTGGCCGCAGAGGTTCTGATCCATCTCCATGGCCGCACGCACGGTGGCACGGTTGCCCGATGTTCCTTGCACGTGCAGGATGCCGTTCCACTCAACTTCTTTCTCGAGGAGCGTTAAGGTGGCGCTAGGACCGACTTTAACACCGCCGTTGTATTCAACCTTGACACGGCCGAGCTCCAGATTGGTGTTCGGTGGCACTTCTACAAGTGGTCCTGCTGGTATCGTGGTGGGAATATCGACCCGATAACGTGCCTCAGCACCACCTACAGGGGCGACAAGCGTTGGGAAGCGTATGCCACCATCGACACCTGACGTTGCCTGGTTGCGCTGACGCAAGTAGGCATTGGGCTCCAAAATAATATTGGCCGCTGGGTCGGCCGTTATCACGTACACATCCAAGCTGGGATAGACAAAGTCCACACATGGCTTTACACGTAGCGTACTGTTGGCGTCCAGCGACAGCCGCGTTTGGATGACGATGTTCTCGGATTGTTCGGCCACTCTCCCGGCTACGGCGTCGTATTGATACACCGTAGCCATTTCGCCGCCCCCTTCTATGGTGACGATGGGCTGATTGGTGGTATACGTAGCGGCAGGCACGATGCGGGCTGCATGGTGAAGGTTTACCTTGCCACCGCTCTTAACCTTGATGGACGAACCTTGCGACATAATGACGATGGCGCCAGGCATAAGGTCGAGTGTGCCGCCGTCTTCAACGACGAGATGTGTGTTTTGGCGCAGCCACAACGTGTCGTGAATCTCACTTTGACCGTCCTCACATGAGAGACTCAGCGGAGAGTAACCAGGTGGCGTGGGGTCAACATTCACTACACGGAGGTCCACGGCATAGATACGGCCTTTAAGGCGAACTCCCTTCATCCAGCCGGTAATGAGAACGCGTCCTTCTGACGTCGTTGAAATCACCGGTGCCGACCCATAAGCATTTGTTGTTTCCAGAATTCCATCGACTACGAGTCCTTGGGCATTACCAACGGACAGATTCTTGTTGACAAAGGTCTTGCCATTGCTATTCAGGTAGTCGGGCTCGCCCTCGAACTTCACGCCGCCGTGTTCGAGAACCAGTTCGGTAGCGTTTTTGTACTTGCCAAGGTGCAGGTACTTTACCATGCCTAGACCATTATTGCCGTCCATCTCGTGGGCATTGGCCCAGTCGAGGTTGTCGGTGCCGGCATACGTGTATTTCACATTCGGCTGGCTGTTCGTGCCAACACCGGGAATGCTATGGGCAACGGAGCGGAAGGCGTTCAGGCGACCGAACCCCATACGGATAGCCCAGTAGCGGTCGAGGTGGTCGTTGGGTTGGGCACGGTACTCCGTGCGTAGGTACTTGGGCGTACCTTCGGTAAGCAGGGATGGGTCGAGTGATAAGTGAGGGAAGCCCGACGTGCTAGCTGGATGGTTCGTCTGAATTGGATCGAGAATTTTATCTGCAGTGAACGTCACAATGTTGTAAGCCTTCCGCTGTACGTTAAAGCGAGTCTCACCCAGTCGATTCTCAACAGAGCTCATTAGAGCGAGCACTCCAGCAGTATAGGGGACCTCTAATAACCTACTTGATTGGCGTTGATGTGAAAACATTTGTCTTGC
>VFQQ010001888.1_pt1 | contig 26443 bp, 42 predicted proteins | sample 3512341 | NCBI WGS metagenome assembly VFQQ01 (sample SAMN10412373, study PRJNA504923) | tailings metagenome | isolation source: Relicate 2 Philex TSF1 revegetated site | place: Philippines: Tuba, Benguet | collected 2017-08-29
CCCTGGGCAGCAGGCTGTGTGAGCTGCTGCTACTAATCAGTGGCATTTATCTCTCCTCGTCAGGCTGCCACGGACCCACAGGCGGCTGCAGCGCAGTCTGGCAGCCACGGCTGGGCGCATCCAAACTTGGGCTGACCACTCAGCCACATTAGCCACAGCGATTGCCTTTGCATGCGCAGCTGCTCACCTGTCTCCCATGTATCACAGCAGCCACTGGCTGGCCCGCTCCGCCGCCTGGCCAGCGCCACTCAACCGGCGTCTCGCCGAGCCCTGCTCTAAGCGTCGCATTGACTGTCTGCATGCCGCCGCCGTTGAGCAGCCAGGCTGTTTCAGTTGCATCGTCCACGGCAACGACACAGGGGCCGGGAGTGAGGCTGGGCTGCGGCCCTGCAACCGCATTCGGCGGGGACACTTGTGAAACGCACCATTAACCTGTGCACTTGAAAAAGCCGGTTGAAGCAGGCAGACGCGGTGGGGCGCTCGTGGCAGCTTGCATGCACAGCAAGCGACAGCAGGCCGGCAATCTCCTGGTGGCAGGCTCTCACCGATTTGGGCGGGCCAGTGCCTGCTCAGCCGGCCTTGCAGTCCCTGGGAGGCCGGAAAGATTTGCTTCTCGTACATCCGGGTGCCAAGGTTGCCGCCCTCTCCAGTTACTGTTGCCACAAATGCACAGTTGCCCAGCTGCCAGGCCGCTACAATGCCGTCGGGCAGCGGAACTGAGCCAGGGGGAGGGGCCGGCGCGGTTTGCGGCGCCCGCCAGCCCTGCGGGTCGCGGCCCGTCACTGCATGCTGCACAACAACTGGATGGCCTGCTCCCTCTGGCACCAGGCTGGCTATCCAGGAGCCTGAAGAGCCCTGCACCACCGCCAGCTGCGGCGCGCCGCTGCCGTCGTCGCTGCGCACCCAGGGCAGCCGCAGGCGCGCATACCGGAGCTGGCCGGCGCGCTCAAGCTGCTGCTGCAGCTGCTGCAGGTCGATCAAATCGCCCGCAGGGTCGGGGAAAAGCAGGGATAGGAAGGGCCGCGCCGGTGGAGCCGGCAGCATGGCTCCCAGGGGCGATTACAGGCACACCGACAGTGCAGCAAGTGCAGCGATCACCGGCCAGCAAGGGCAGCCTGCTCGACTGCAGGGCGGCGCCGCTGCGCCCGCCGTGCTCGTCGCTCCCTACGGCGGTGGCTGTCGCGAGCTGCGGCTTGATCGCACTGTACCGATGGTCGCGATGGAGCAGCGTCGCAAGTCTGACGTGCAGGTCACTTTCAAGCGGCAGCGGCTGAGCGACCTGGGCAAGGCAAGCGAACTCTACGGGCGCAGCTGCACGTGCGCTGTGGTCCATTCACTTCACCGCTCCTGATTTGATTGACAACGCAGGACGCCTGCGCCGCCAGCGCCACGCAGCTGGTGTCGGTGGCGCCCACGCAGCTCGACCCCGCGGCGCCGCCGCTGCCGCCGCCGCACAGCTGCCTCCCACAGCCAGCCCCTCAGCAACACTCGTGGGGCCTGCAGCAAGAGGCCTCCTACTTCGCCACCCTAGACTCGGAGCAGCTGCTGGAGACGACGAGCTGGCAGACCACACCGGCAGCCTCCCGCGCCGCCTCCCCAGGCGGCCCTGCCGCGGCTTCTCAGCCGGCATGGGGCCCATCCACTGCGCCTCAGGCGGCAGAGGCCGACCTGGCGGCCGTGATCACGCAGCAGCTGGCGGCCACGCAGCACACGCCGTGCAGCGAGGAGATCAGGCGGCACTGGCCGCATGTGCAGGTGGGCGTCAATGCATGCTCGCATGCTTAGCATTGTCTCCGCCATCAGCGAGATGCAGTGGGTGCTGCCTTTCAGCTTTGTAGGCTTGCACCGCACCTGTTGCTGGTCTCCTATGACAAGTCTACGCAAACGCCAGCCCATCACCCCACTACCTCCCCCACAGGAGCGCTACCAAGAGTACCGGCGGTGCATGGCGGAGCAGCAGCTGAGCCCCGTGCGCCTCCGAGCCTTCTTCAAGCACACTGACGAGCGCGGCGTGCCGGCGCTGTGACAGAACCGTGATCCTGGCTCAGCTGTCATTGGCAGACTGCTGCAATGCAAGCAGTATTGTTGGAATATTTCTCTCCCTCCTCCTGCTGAATCCGGTGTCTTTTGCAATGCATTTTCAGCAAACTGGCTGCACTTGAACAATGAATGAATTTGAGCATGCACATACGCAGATGAATCGATGCAGCCGCAGCGACCATGCAGCAGGTGCAGTAAAATATCCCAGTAACGTATCAGTATCAATCAAAAGCAGCTGCGGGCAAGCATGACAAGCAGTGGCTCGGGCTGGCTCATTTTCCCCAAGGCTGCAGTTCTGTTTCCAGGGTTCTTCAATCCACCGTCTGCACGGGCACCCAGCACTCAGGTGGCCACAACCAGTGGTTCAAGCATGTCTCTTAGAGCGCACACAACCTCCACCAGCTGCGGCCGCTCTGCCGCCACTTGCGCGCAGCATCGCTTCAGCAGCCGAATGTAGGCATCCAGGCCGGCAAAGGCGGCTGTGTCGGGGCCGGGGAGCTGGGCGGCTGGGGGGATGGGTAGGGTGGCGCCCGCCATCAGCTTGCCCACCAGCTGCAAAGAACGATTCAAGTGGGGGAAACGGATGGATCAGTCGACCGAAATGATTGATTGAGTCTGGGCTGCCAGCATGCCTTCCCATTTTCGGCTTTTTTTAGGGGTTTAATACCCTAACCCCAAATAATCAATGGGGCGGCCCTCCAGCACCGTGTCGGTTTATTGCAAAGGCTGCTGAACCGCAGTATGCCACAGGGGCGGCCCGGTAACTCACCACGCCAAAGGCAAAGACATCGGCGGCTGGGGAGTGTGGCTCCCCTCGAAGCACCTCTGGTGCCTGCAGGAGGGTGAGCAGTCGGCGTGATGGGGAACTTGGCTACAGGCAGCCACAGATTGCATGCCAAGTGCTGCCACCTTACGCATCACATGCACAGCGCGCGCAGCGCACCAGCCAGCGCGGGTTGAGCGCCGCCATGGACGACAGGCGAGAGTTGCTTTCCTCCACCAGCTTCGACAGGTTGAAGTCGGCGACCTGCAGTCAGGGGGGCAGACGCACACCAACAGACTCGGTACAAGAGGAGTGGCTCGCTGCCTGTGCAGCTTGCCGCATCAAACTGCGGCAGCACATGCACCTGCAGAAAATACAAACACAAAGAAGCTCAATCAGCCTCCGGAAGTAACTGTCCAGACACTCGCCTTTGCACACCAGTGCGCATCGACCATGAGGTTAGGCGACTTGATATCTCTGTGGACCACGCCGCGGCGGTGCAGGTACAGCAGGCCCGTAGCCGAGTCCAGCGCCTGCACGAGTGGTGAGAGGATGCTACAGTCGCACCACACGGCACAAGAGCTGAGCCAATGCTACAGCGCGTACATGCGCTCGTTGCCATTTGCAGCATGCGTTTGCAAGGCAACTAGTGCTGGCTGCCCAGCTGCAATTTTAAAAGCTGTACATCAGATGCAGCTACACTCAGGCTCTTAGCTCAACATCTTCCACCTGGCACCCCACCTCCCGGACTCCCGCACCAGGCTCAGCCGCCGCGCCCAGGTCAGCTCAGCGGCGCGCTGCGGCGACAGGCGGGCCGCCAGCAGCACATCTGCCAGGGAGCCCCGCCCGCAGTACTCTGCAGCAGAGACACGCATCAAAAAAGATCAGGCAAGTAGGCACTGCATCACGCGGGCTGGCGGGTCGGGCAGCCCCTTTCCCAAGGTTGCCTCCGCCGGCACTGCTGCTACCCAAGCGGTCGGCTGCGCATGCGCAGTTGCCGTGAAAACGCTGCTGTGACCCAAGCCCAGCCCTCCATCACACCCAAACCGCAGCGCTGGCTAGCACGCCTGCAACCATGGCGGGCGGGAAGGTGCACACGCCAAACAGCTGCACGCAGTTTGGGTGGCGCAGCGCCGCCATCAGGGCTGCCTCTCTCTGGAGATTGGCCAGCACCGGGCTGGACAGAGTGAGGGCTGCCGCAAGGGAGGCTGGGTCTGCGTGTGCAGGGTCGGTGCCGCCCTGCAACTGCGGCTGCTGGGAGGCGTCCAACGACAGCAGCACCTGGCAGGGGAGGGCAGGGGGGCGGCCATTTGGATTTCAGGCATGTGTCGGCGGCACAGCAGTCAGGCTGCGTGTGTCGGGCTGCAGTGCAGGGCGCTCAAGGCCACACTGACCAGGGGCGCTGAACGTGCCACAACTGCCTCAAACTGCCCATCGCCTGCGCTCTGCCGCATCATGCCACAGTGTGGAGTCACACAGCATAGCCAGCGCACTTTGACAGCCACTTCGACAGAGTTCCACACGGCCAGGTACACGGAGCCAAAGCTGCCCGATCCTGCAGCAATCAGAGGACGGCAGAAGTGCACGCCGTGGGCTGCCGTAAACGCTGAGGGGACCAGCCAGCAGTGGGATTGCGCATGGTGCCAGCGCTGCCACATCGCGTAGGGCAGCCTCCCTACCGCATGCATCGCAGAACGCAACAACGGGCACTTGCCTATGGGCCTCAAGAAGCGCAGCTCCGAAAACTGGATCAGCCACGGGCGTACATCCACCAAGGGCTTCTTGCTGCCGCCACTGTCATTGCTGCCGCCGCTGAGCTCGCCTGCAGATCCCCCAGCCGCAGCTGGCTGGCTGGTACTGCTATTCTGAGCCTGCGGCTGCTCAGACTTGCCGGCCTGGGTGCCATTTCTGGAGCTCTGGCTCCTGGCTTGCATCTGGCACCAGGCAATCAGGGGGTCGGTTGTAATGATGCCTTCCCCATAACTGCAGCAAGGGCAGATGCGCTCAGGTTTTCCTGATGGAAGAGGCAAGGTTCCACCAGGCAGGAAATGGGAAGCAGTGTCGCAGCCACTTTTTTTGCTGACTTGACACACTGTCCAAACTCCAGGCAAGCAGTCGCACGGATGGCAAGTCAGTCTGGTCTCACAGTGCACCAAGCCCTGATGCCCCCACAGACCCACCTGCCCATGCTGATGCCAGTGCTCTTGCTTGCGGTCGCCAAGCTGCCTGCGCTGTCGGTCAGTTTGGCCAACAGCGTCTCGCTGGCGGGCGGGGCAGTGGGCAGCAGCGTCCACACCGAAGCAGCTGCAGGAGCCACTTCAGTGGGTGGCGATTGACGCGTTGCCTCGCTGCGCTGCTGCTCGTGCCCTGCTAGCAGCGTGTGGCTGGCTGGCGGCGCTGAGGGAGGCACCGTCCAGAGCGCCGCATCTGCTGCCACAGCTGCCACATGCGGGTGCTGCTGCTGCTGCTGGTGCGGCCGTTGTGGCTGCTGCTGCTGGAGGGCTGGCGGCATGGCCTGCTCATCAAATGCCTCTTGGGCACGGGGGGCGGCAGCAGCAGTTGACTGCATGCTGGCCGGCGGCTGGCAGTGAGGCATGGTGATGTCGCCAAAGCCAAGATCAAGTGCCATCTGGGCTGCCGTTCTGCCGCTGTGCTGCGCCAGCACATCGGCACCTCTGCACACGATGGCCACGGGGAATGCGGAAGTAGCGGCAGCAGAGCCGGAGCTGCTCTGCACCAACATGCATGTGGAGTGTTATGCTTGGAATGTAATGCCCACCTTTGCACGAGCAGGTAAGTGGCTCCTAGCTGGTAGTTCCAAACAGCCGTGTGCAGCGGCGTGCCATCCCCGCTGCGGGCCTCGAGGCTGGATCCTGCGTCAAGCAGCGCCTCCATGCAAGCCATCTTGCCCAGCCGAGCGGCGCGGTGCAGCAGCGAGCCCTGCATGCCTTGGATGTTGGCGTCGCCGCCGGAGCGCAGCCACTGGCGCAGGCCAAGCACGTCGCCTGCGAAAAGCGATGCAGACGGGTGGGTGGAAGGGGCGGCATTGTGCCGCCTCTTGAGCCAGCCCCGCCCTCACAGCTTTCCTGGCTAGTCAGCAGCTGGGCACACAGCAAGGCAACGGTGGCAGTGCTCACCTCGAGCCACCAAGTCCCAGGCGCGCTGCTCCCAGGCGACCGCTTGCTTCAGGGCTCGCAGCTGGGAGGGCGTGAGGGAGGGCGGCGGAGGGCGGGCCGCACGGGCGCTGGGCGGCGGCAGGAGCGGGGCAGCCTGCAAGCGCGGGCGGCGCGTCCCTGCACGGACACATGGTGCGGCGGCGGCCAATCACGCCCGAACATGGCGGGTTCAACGAGAGGGCAAGTCCGACATGAGTCATCAGGCCAGCATTTCAAAACATGCTTGCTGCCGTAGATGCGATGCAGCTTGCGATGCCGCAGCACACGGCCCATTGCAGCCTTGGCTGCCTTTCCCAACCTTAAGCCTCGATTGACGGCTCGCCAGGGTGGTGGCCGCTGCGAGCTGCCATCGATTGCATGGCAGGCGGCATCCAGGCGCTGGGCACTTGTGCAGTACCGTGCTGCCCCTGCTGTCGTGGCTACTCACACAGGCTTCAGCTGGCGCAAACAGTATGCATTTGTCAGGCTGGCGAAACTAGGAAGAATGGCAGGCGTGTTCAGTGAATACCACAGGCAATGGGTGAATAACACAGGCAAGAAAATGGCAGGATGCACGTCAACGTCAGCCCCGGTCGACAGGAACGATGCGGCAGGGCATAACAGAACGCTCACGCCGCCGCCGCCATGGCCAGCTCGATTTCTTCGAGGCTGCGCCCCTTGGTCTCCACAACCGCCCGGCCCACCCATGCCACGCAAGCAAAGCAGACGGCGGCAAAGAAGAGGTACACAGCTGGCACGCCAAACGCGCCCACTGCCGACAGGAACAGCTGGCCGATGGCAAAGTTGCAGACCCTGCAGAAGGGGTTGGGGTAAGGGAGCAGCAGTAGAGGGCATGTGGGCCTGTGCAGCAGCAGCAGCTGAAAGCGCCTATTATGGCTGAAGAGCAGCAGCAACCCGTTCGAAAAATCGGTTAGTGCAAGAGCGGAAAAATTCCGTTCAAGCTGCCGGCATCAACCCCAGCAGTGTGGCAACCAGCTTCCGGGCTCACCAGTGGGTCACCATCGCCAGCGACACGGCACGACCTACGGCAGGAGTGAGGAGCGGCGGAGGAGGGCAAGATCTCAGGGAAGAGGGCAGGAGCTGTGGTTGGCGAGCAAGCAAGGATAGGGCTGCCGCATAACTCCAGTGCCAGTCTGGCCTGCGCCCTTCTAAAGGATGTGCCGCTCATGGCAGCGATCAGTGCAACCGAAGTGCATCCCCTAAGTGGCGCACACCTCGGATGCGAGCCGCCGTGATTTCAGGCACCAGCAGGCCCGGCACCGGGCCAGCTCCTAGCGCAAAGCAGAGGATGTAGGACAGGGTGCCGACCAGCGCAATGGCACCCGTCATGCCTGCGAGCGAATGGGAGCGATGGGGGAGCCAGCTGAGGGGCAGACCACTTGGTGCTGAGTTGGCTGCACAGGCGGCAAGGGCCACTCCAATCATGCAGGGCTACAGGCACAGGAGCAGGCCCTGCCCACAACATCATATGATGGATAGGCCAATACCAAAGGCCCACACCGCGCACCGCTGAGGAAAGGCAGCGCCAGGCCAGCCGCCATGCCCAGCATGGACAGCCCCATGCCTGTAAAGCTGAGGGTCATCAGCTGCCTGCGGCGCACGTAGTGGGTGGGGTGACACGGCACTGATAATGGGGACTCTGCATTGCAGCGCTGCAGGGGCATCAGCCTGCAAAGCTCGGGTGCAACAGCTGCCTGTGGCACAAGCGGTGGGCAGCCTGACTGCCGCCGGCCAGGCCACTGGTTTGCAACCTGCCTGCCGCCGCTCCCCTCATTCTTAGCCAAGACTGGGACCTGGGCTCTGCACAGCGCCACACAAAACAGTTGCCGGCTTACTTGCGGCCGGCCTTGTCCATCAGCCCAGCCGCTACTACAGTGCCCAGCACGTTGGTTGCTCCCACCGCTGCGCTGGCCAGGGCGCCCGACTGGATACCCGCCTTCTCGAACACTGCAGGTGAGGGGAGAACAGCCAGTGCCTGTCAAGCACCTGAAGCACCACCACAACAATCAGTTGGCACCCCCAGCCAGCTTGCAAATTGATGAGCAACCGCTGGGTCATCACTGCTGCTCGACAGACTGCTGCGACAGACAGAGCAGCCTCCAACCGGACAGCACAGCAAAGCGCTGACCTGACGAGGAGAAGTACACGATGGCATTGATGCCGCTGAACTGCTGGAACAGGAAGAGCATGACGCCGATGCGAGCCGCCCGGCTGGAGAGCACTTCTCCCCATGAAGGCTCCCCAGCGCCGCCCTCGCTCTGCTTGGCTGCGGCAGGCGGGTGGGCGGGGGCGGGGCAGACAGGTGAGGAGTAAGGTGGGGGCAAGCTGGGCAGCCGCTCCACCCTGCCTGACCAATTGACCATGCCGGCAACCGCAATACTGCGATATTGAAACCTATATCACAACCGCACCTGCGCCCAGCTGGGCAGCGGCTGCCTCCTCTCCCCACAGCTTGTCTCCAATCTCAGCCGCCTCGCGCCGCCGGCCCTTGAGCTGCAGCCAGGTGGGCGACTCTGGGCAGACCAGCATGCCTGCGGGTGGAGCAGGGGAGCAGAGCAGGCATGCACAGTAGAGATTAATCTGAGTGAATTGGATTCAGGCCGGCAGAGCGCTTACTGCAAGGTTGCCCGCGGCTGCTCGGTCGAGGTAGTTCAGCACAGCGGCCGACAGCCAGCACCCCGTGCTGGCTGACGCGGCGTTTGCACACAGCACAGCACCGAACGCTCACCCAGGCCGAGCAGCGCTGCGGGCAGGGCCGCCAGGCCAAACATGGTCCGCCACTGGGTGGCAGGCAGCGCCACGTTCACCTGCGCATCGCAGTGGGAGCGCACTGGGAGGCAGAGTGTGTGTGCAGCACTTGGCGCCAATGCCTTGGGCAGGGTAGCATGCTCCTTTCATGCTCTACTAATAAAGGCAACATACAGAATGATCAACCACCGGCCTGGAATCAAGCGGAACCCAAATGCCCTCACCAGCAGCGCCGCAAGGATGCCCACGCAGATCATGAGCTGGTTGATGGAGCCCAGCGTGCCGCGCAGGTGGGTGGGGGAGATCTGCGGTGGCGGGCCGAAAAAGGCGAGGGAGCAGGGAAGGGAGCAGGTCAGCAGAGGAGGAGGAACCCAAGGCACGAGATAGCATGGCAAACCTATGCTATCCAGCAGCTGGCTCGGTTCAACTGCACCAGACCCACCTCTGAAATATACAGCGGGACGAGCGCTGAGGAGAGGCCGATGCCGATGCCGGTCAGCAGTCGGCCGGCAATCATTCCGGCCAGCCCTTGTGCGCTGGCGCACACCAGCGCGCCGGCCAGCAAGGGGATTGAATCCAGCAGGAAGGCTTTCTTGCGGCCCAGGGAGTCTGCCAGGCCGGAGCCTGCCACAGAGCCAACCGCCGCGCCGGCAAGCACGCTGCTAACCACCTGCAGCAAGGGCGGCAGCGGGGAGGCCACCGTCAGCAGCAGCATTGGGGAATGTACGGCATTGGGCGGGCGTGCATCGACTGGAGGGGTCTCTAACAAAGATAAGCGGCATGCCGCAGCATGCAGCCAATGCGTGGGAGCACAGCGGCCACCCGACTGCAGCCAACTGCCGTCTGATGGCCCTCGCACCCAACCGCTCACCAGGCCCTGCCGGAAAGCGTCTCCTCCAAAGCCCAGCGAGGTGGACAACGCACCCAGTGGGCCGTTGACCACTCCCAGGGCATAGCCAAAGGTAAAGGCGCCCATTGATGCGGCTGCCACGCATAGGAGAACCAGGGGAGCAAGCCCGGCTGTGGGTGCTGGGCCACTGCTGCCGCCGCGCTCGTCAGCCAGGGCGTGGGGGACAGTGATGTCGCCCAGACTGCCCTGGGCGGCGCGGTGCTTGAGGCTGGCCATCGTGGGGCTCGCGTCAGCAGCAAAGAGCGGGAGCGCTTCGTCGGAGCGGCGGCCGGGCGGCGGCGCACCGCCGCTCATGCCGTGGCGGCGCTGCCAGGCAGCTGAGCGCAGCGATCGTGATCGCTGGTGTGAAGTGTGAGCGCGCAAGCGGGGTGAGGGGCGATTCGGAGCCTGGGCCAGGGAGCTGGCGAGCGGGGCCGCCGCTCCGGGCATTGATGACGGCTGGGCCGGCCCGATCTGCTGTCTCCGAGTTGATCGAAGTGCGATCAAGCGACCGGCAGGGCGGCAGGCGCTCCCTGGCAAAAAGATGCACGAACCCTGCTGTGGCTGCGCTGTGCAGCAGGGCGGCTTCAACGAGTCGTGGCAGCAGCCCGCACATATTGGCGGACCTGTCGAACCCAGCTGCGCGCCCTTCAGGATGGGCGGCTTCTTGCTGCTCGAGCCAGGTCCCGGTGAGGGCCGGCGCTGCTGTCTGCGGCACGGGCGTGATCCAAACAATCACCTTCCGCATGCAGCGGCTGCCGCCCACTCCTGCCGCCGCCGCCGCCCACTGCCGCCGCCCACTGCTCTACCCTGCCTGCAGTGGCGCCGGATGAGCCCCACCAGCGGGGTGACTCTTCGCTGTTTGATGCCCACGGCCTCAGCAACATTGTAAGTCCTGGGCAGGCTGGTCGGCACTGCGCAGTTGACCGTCTTTGTGCTGCATTGCCTCGACGGAAGGCATGCTCACGACTCCTCACTTGGTGCTCTTCACACATGCCAACTGAGGCGCACCCTCCCACTGCCGCTCCCATTACCCCACCTGCAGGCGCAGCACGTGCTGAGCGGGCGGCTGCCGGCGGCCGACTACCAGAGCAAGATTCTGTGCTGCAGCGAGTGGCGGCGCAAGGGCGCCGCCTACGACCTGGCACCGCTGGGCAACCAGATGCCCTCGAGCGTCACGCCAGAGTTCCGCCCCCTGCCCAAAAGCACGCTGCAGGCGGCCTTCACGCTGCAGCCGGGCAGCGCAGCGCTCAGCGAGGTGAGCCGCTTGCGAAGAGGATGGATACGAGTGCTGGGTGTTGCTGCACTGCAGGCTGCTTGAGCGGGGTGCCACAGCGCAGCTTGCATGCACCGAGTCAAGCACAAGCCACTGGGGTCCTGCGTTCAAGCTGTGCCACAACGCAACTTTCTGGCTCACACTCCGCTCATCTGATATGCGCTTCTGTGCCAATCCTCCTATGCAGGCTGACAAGGGCAGCCTGCTGCAGACAAACCTGGGCGGCTTTGGGCCGGGCACGACGGGCGGATCGACAGGCACAGCGGCAGCAGGTGGTGCGCTTGGAACAGCGGGCAGCGTGGGCGCACCAGTCAAGATCAAGCTCAAAGTGGGCGGCAAGAAGGAGAAGAAGGTGAGTTGTCGCTGGCGTGCTGGTGCACTGGCCGGTTCATGTTGCAGCGCCTGTGCGGGCTGCAGCGGAGCCGCCATGGCGGGCCCCTCTCGACTCTTGCTGCTGATTTCACTGCACATGTGTGGCTGCTGCTGCCCTACCCCCGTGTGCAGCGGCGGCGCGAGAGCTCGGAGCCAGTGGGTTGATTGTGGTTATCAACCCAAGAGCTCAGTACAGCTGTACACTAGTTTCATTCTTCATTGTGTACCAATCAATCTAAATTGGTTCTGTACAACAGCCTGCCATTCTCCTGCTCTTCTCTCCCACGCTGCCCCCTCGCCCTCGCTTAACTTGCTTCGAAACAATGCTAACACCATCCAATTCAGCCGTGAGTCAACAGACCAGCACCAGGCACTAGCTGGGGATTCAGGGGACATAGGCGGGCAACGGCGCCGGCTCGGCTGCTGCCGCAGACAACGCTGTGCCGCCAGCCGCCTCGGCGCCGCCACAACAACTTTAGCGTCTGCAGCGCCCTCCGAGCGTGATCCAAGCACAATGCGGCTGCCACTGCTCCTGCTGGCGCTGGGTCTGGGGCCGTGGCCGCCTGCCACAGGCTCTCAGCCTCGGGCCTCTGTCTCTGACGAGCTCTCACCCACCGAGGATGCAGCTACGCTGGCAGCGCTTGACGAGGCCTCCCTAGGTCCATTGTGGGTTAGGGTGCAGGCCGCCGCCCGCACCGCCGCCGCCGCCCGTGCCGCTGCGTCTGGTGCCGCCATCGACAGCACCAACCTGCTACAGCCTGCCGACGTGGCGGCGCAGCGCGAGCTGCTGGCGTTCCTGCGCCAGTACAACGCCACCGTCATGTTTGAGCCGGGCTTGGACTGCCTGACCTGCCCGCGGCTGGCAACCGCCACAGAGCGCCGGGCGGCTGGCGACACCATCCTTAGGCTGCCCTCCCGCCTGCTACCCGCACTGTCCATCGCCCAAGCTCGAGAGGGCGAGGCGGGGGTGAGCCTGTTTCAGCGTGTTTGCTGCCTGTGTTGCGTGAAGAAGGGTTGCAGGGGGTCAGGCAGCTGCGCTCCCGCCGGGGATCCGAGCGCTGCCCAGCACGTTGCCGCGTCAGCTCCTACCTGCGTGCAGCCCTTCAGCTACTTCCTTTGCGCCCGCCCGCACGTTGTCCCGCAGGCGTTTGCGGAACAGCTGCTGCGGAGCAGCGATCTGAGCGCCAGCTTCTTTGAGCACCGCTGCCGCAGGCGCGTGCCTGCGGACTGTGCTCTGTGGGGCGGCTGCACTTCACACCCTCTGCATGCACGAAGCTGCCTGCTATTGCTGCCCATCCCTGCTGGCACATCGAACTTCTGGCTGTGCCGCTGCCGGCTGTGCCGCTGCGCTGAACTGCACTTACGCCGCCCGCCCTGCTGCAGCTTCAAGGGATGGCTGCTGGCGCTGTGGCTGCGTGCGCAGCCTACTCACCGGCGCGGAGTCGCCTTCTCTTTCCAGGTGTGGTTGGGAGGGTGCGGTTGGGGGGATACACCTTCCAGCGTTACAGCTGGGGCTGTGGAGCCGCTTGCAACTGCAGCCCAGCCCAAGGCAAGCAGGCGAGTGGTGAGTGTGCCTGCCCGGCTCCCGCTGCGGCTCAGCCGGGACAATTCCTTTTGGCGGCCAAGCTGCCGGCGTACAACGGTGCGCACTGCCCTTGCCCTGGCCTGCTTCTGCGCAGACCCTGGACGCCAAGCACATTCGAGAGTTTGAGCAGGCGCATGGCAATGGCGAGGTGCATTCAAGGACCCAAGGCGGTGCTGTCCTTTCAAAGTTGCAAGGGAGGCAGTGCAGCGGGATGCACTCCAGCCGGGGTCCTCTGCTGCTGAGTAGGGCGGGCTTGCGCGTTTTGTGAGGGGTATTTAAATCAGCACCCAATCTGCACCACTCCGTGTCGTTGCATTCTCAGGACTGGTTTGCGCACTCGATTCTCAGTCAGGGGCGTATGGGAGCGCTATTGGGGCGGCTCGGCGCCCCTCGTGCCCACCTCGGGCGGCGGCGGCCAGCAGCAGCAGGCACACCGGAAGGGTGCCGGCGTGTTTGGCCCCTCCAGCTTCGTCGAGGGCCTGAGGTGGGTGGCCTCAGGTGTGTAGCCTCAGGTCGGTGTTGCCTGCAGCTCCCAAGAGCAGCGGTGGATGCCCAGTTTGCGGGCAGCTGCTGCACGCCGGCCGCCGCTCTGCTGCTGGTTGTGTGCTATTGATGCTACCAGTTGAAGACTGCCGATGCCTGTCATAGTTGTTGCTGATGCCGCTTTTACACCGCACCTGCCCTGCAGCATCCCTGAGCGCATCCTGTTCAACTACGAGCTGTTTCGGGACGTGGCGGCGGCGGTGAGCATGGGGCCGGGGGCCTGCAGCTGAGGGGACGGCAGCAGCCCACAACACTGGCGGCAGGGATCGGCCACCAGCAAGCCCGCTGCAAAATGTGAGGGTCGTACCAGCCCCGCATTTCCTCATCTGCGTGTCAAGTGCTCCTTTGCTGCAGTACGCGACTCGTGTGTACGTCAAAGCTTTGTTTGTGGACCCCGACGACGAAGGTGCGCCGCCAGCACGCCCTGCTTCTGCTGAAGCTCTGCCTCTCGTCACAGCCTGGCACCCGCCGCCTGCAACTGCCAATGATGCGCCTAATTGGGCAGCATATATAAGGCAGCATATAAGCTTATGAGGGTAGCATTGCTGGGTGCCTGCTAGATTGAGCAGGCCGCGTGCTGCAGCTGTAAGAGACCACCCAACACGTGTGTTCCCATCCTTCTGCAGACATCCGGGTGCCAGGCATCTATGTGGCTCCCGGGCTAGACATGCTTGATTTCAGCCTGCAGGCCCCCAACGCCGCCCTGAACCTGGATGGCTTGCCCAGCGGGTGCGGTGGCGCCCGGGCGCGCCTGGCTCGTGCGCTGCTCCGGCTGCTGCTGCATTCACCGACTTCCTGGCTGCCGCTTTGGCCGCGCTGCTGCCCACGCATTTTGCCAGCCTGCTGGTGTCAGCCCGCAGCTGTCCACTCGAGCTGGCGCCACTGAGCTGCTTTGCTTCCCTGTGCCTTGCTGCAGTTGCACCGAGGGCTGGTTAGAAGTGGTGGCAACTCGACCCATCGCAAAGGGAGAGCGGGTGCGGCTGCCACAGGCCTCCCTCACGCAGGGCTGCGTACGATGCAGCAGCTCACCGCAAACTTGCACGTGCCCGGATCTGCATGCAGCAGGGGGCCACTGCCGCTGCTGTTGCCTGCGCCACGCCAGCGCTGCCCCCGCCTGCCCCACGCCCCCAGTGCCGTTGTCTGCAGGCAGGCCTCCAAGCGCGGGCCATGCCAGCGCACGGGGCTCCCCGCCGCTTGGTCCTGCCAACTCTGTCCCTGGCTGTTCTCTTCTGCCTGCCCTGCCTGCAAGCAAGCGCAGGTGCTGCTGGACCCGCGCCCCGCCGACCCGCCCTTGGCATTTGAAGCGCCCGACTGGCTGCTGCGCTTCCACGGCTGGATCACAGACGAGCAGGTGAGCCGCATGCCTGCTGAGATCTGCCGCCGCGGCCGACGGCAGAATGAGGGGGGCGCTCCGTCTGCAGGCTCTGAGCGGTGCCGCACACCATGCTGGCCAGCGCAGCGGCTGGCTGGCGACGCTTCCCCGGCCCGCCGTCGGCAGTGCGCAGGCACGGCTGCCCGCCGGGCTTCCATGCCACGTCCAGTGGATGGCACTGCCACTTGGGGCAACTCTCAGGCTAGCTCCTGATCGAGCCTCACCCACCGCAGGTCCCCAGATGCTGCCTGGCTGACGTGCCCTTGCAAGAACTGCAGCGCATGGGTGCGGCATCTGGGCTGGTTGGCTGGGTGCAATGCGGGCATTGGCTGGTCGTTCTGCTGAACATGCCTGGGTGCATAATGTTGCACTGGCTGAACATGCCTGGGCGCATAATGTTGCACTGTGCGTGACGCATTCCTACCCTCGGCCCCTGCTCGGCGCGGCCACAGGCCCGCCCTCCACTTGGGACACTGCGTTGCTTGTGGCGCTCAAATCCAGGTGCGGCCGGCGGCAACTGTGCGGCTGCAGGTCACTATCAGTTTGAGAGTGTGCAGCCGGCGGCATGGAAGCTCCTCGAGGTGAGCTGAAGGGCAGCCCTGCGGCCCGGGCAAGACGTGCGTCCAGCTCGCTGCGCTGACTCAGCCCTTAGGAAGCGCGCGACTTACAATGATTGGCTGTCCAACCCTGCTCACTCTCTCCGCATCCACCAACGGTGGCTGCCTGCTCCCGCCGATCCCCTTGTAGGCAGGCAGCGCGACTGCACGAGCTAGAGGCCCGGAGCAACGCCACCCTGTCTGAGCTAGCAGTGGACGCCGTGCTCACACTGGACGGGCGCAGTCGCACCAGCCAGCTGCTGATGTGAGGGGCAGGGGTCGTGAGGGGCAGGGCGGGGAGGTGGTGGGCTGCAGTGATGCACGTCGGCTTGGGGCGGCCACTGCCAGGCCGGTTTCAAAAGCCCCATGTGCCTGCAGACCAAGGGCAGACGTGCAATTGCATTTGCTTCCCCTTCTCGCACCAGCTGGCCCTGCAGACTGGTGCGCCGCTGGGCGCTGATGGACCTTGTGAACAATATTGGCAAAGAGCTGCAGCAGAGGCGACGGGCACAGGCGCAGGGCCGGAACGTGACGGATGCGTGAGCTGGAGCCGTGGTTTTGTTCTGTCAAGAAGCTGGAGCCCTGAAGGGGCTGGCGTAAGCTGCTAGACTAGACTAGATCTCCGCTGCATCTGACTGTAGCTGGCTTGATCAGGCACCTGACAGTGATTGAAAGCCCGCCATTTCCATCCTTGTGTGCAAACCGATGCCACCATGTTCCTGCAGACTTCCTTGCCTGCCCTGCTCTCATTCAGTTTGTCACTCGCTCTGCATCTGTGCAAACAGCATGTAATGCAACTGCCAGCGAACGATCAAGAGGAATGTGGTACTGCAACATCAAAGAGGCTGAGAATAGGGTCCTGGTCAAACGTACATGCCTGGGCTATATGGTACAAAGGCTCCGTCTGGATACAGTCTGAAGAGTGGGCATCAATTTATTCGTTCTGCATGCATGTGCCTGGCGAATTCCAACGTTCATTCCATTGCCCAGCGGTCGCCGCCATCCTCTTGCCCAGCAATGTACTGGGAAGGGCTGACGTAGCGCTGCCGCTGCTCCCTGCTGCGGCTGCGGCCCCTGCTGCGCCACTGCGAGTGCTGCCCGCTGTGCCTGCTGCGCCTGCTGCTGCGGTGCCTGCTGCGGCTGCGGCTGCGGCTGCGCTCGTTGTCTCGGCTGTAGCTCCGCCGCCGCTGCCAGCCGTGACTTGGCGAGTGCCGCCTCCTGCGCTGCCTGCTTCGTGAGCGTGAGCGACTCCGGCGGTGGCGCCGCTCCCCACCACGCTGCTGCTGCTGCTGGGCCTGCTGTGGTAGGCTGGCAGCACCTGCCGCTGCAGCAGCCCGGCTCAGCAGCGCTGGCGGCGAGGGGTTGCGGCTGCTCCCACTCGTCCGGCGAGGGGCATCCGCATCTGGCTCGGCTGGCTGCCCTCCCCTGCTGCCAATGCCGCCTGCTTGGTGCACCACCCTGGCCGGCTGAATCGGCCTGCTGGGCTGCTGCGCCTGCTGGGGTTGAGATGCAAGCTGCCGCTGGTCCCAGCGCGACGGCCGCCCGGTTGATGCCCCAGCTGCTGCGCCTGCTGCGGGTGCTGGCGGAGCGACAGGGCGGCGGCGGTACTGCACTGTGCGGTCGTAGGTTGCAATGGTGTAGGGCGGGGAGGTGGCGAAGCAGCGCAGCTCATGCCTGCACAAGCAGGGGTAGGGCAGAGGGCATCGCAGGTTCCCGAACGTAGCGCGCCAACACTGCTTGCCATCGAAGGTCAGCAAAACGCAGTGCGCTAACCCTGGCTTCACTGGTCAGTTCATCACAGCTCCACGGAACGTTCGCTGAAGACAACTGACCCGGTTGCACAGCACAGTGCCCACAGTGCACCATTGCTCACCAGAAGTGCTCGGAATGTTCGTACAGGAACGGCTGCAGCGCTTCCACAGGGTTGCGGCTGAGCACGGCTGCACTGCCCGCTTCGCTGCCACTGGGACCGTCTTGCCCGCCGGTTCTGCTGCTGCCGCCAGCTGCAGCCACCATGGCCGCCGCACGCTGCCGGGCGGTAACTGCTGCCTGCCGCGCCGCCTGCTGTGCCTGCTGCGCTTGCTGTGCATGGCTGCTGCTGCCACCTTCCAGCTCAGCAGCGCTGAAAGGCTCCAGTCCATAGGCCACAAGCAGGCCCATCACAAAGCTGCAGAGCACAGGAAAGCACACAGCAAGCCGGGTGTCATTGTGCAAGTAATGCAGAGAAGTCAAAATACAGCCACGCCGCAGCTCTCGGCCAAACCAGGGAAGCCGCTGCAGTACCACCACAAGAGCCAGCACAGCCAGCAGACCAGTGCAGGAGACACGTGCAGGGCGCACCCGCGAATGATGGTCACATCATCCGTCTGCAGAAGCGCCCGCAGCTCCCGCTCAATCCAGTCTGCAGCCAGGTGGGGGCGGAACCCACGCAAGAACTCAACAATGTGCACATCAGCACTTCAGCCAAAAGGATGGATTTCAGCATTTGCAGCTCAGGGTAACCCCCAGCTGAGGGCAAACCGTATGCAAGCCTGTGCAGCTGCCACACCCACCTCGAACCAAGCTAGCAAAGGCACACCTGTGAGACGCCGCTCCTGTGGCATGCCGCTGCCCAGAGAGATGCGTGGCGCCTGCGTGCTCAGCGGCACTGCCCACAAGTCCTGCAGGGCAGGTAGGGTGGCGGCCGGTTGAGAGCAATTGCCACACTCTACAGAAGGCAACGGCACTGTAAAACGAGTTCCTCTGACAACTGCCAGGGGCAGTCAAACCCACAGACCAAGCCCCATTTTCACCAGGTTCACTCACATTGTCATACACCTGCCGCCGGAACAGCAGGGCATAATTCTCATCGCTGACGGGCCCTTCGCCTAAGCCGCTGCCGCCCGCAGCAGCGCCCCAGCCACCGCCCGGACGGTAGCTGCCAAGCCGCTGCTGCAGCCTCCAGAAATAGGGCCGCGGCCCTGCTGCTGCGCCTGCTGCGGCCGCTGCGCCGCCCCGCTGCTGCTGTGCCTGCTGCGCCTGCCGCTCGCGGCTGCCGTATCCCACCCGCCCACTGCCCGACTGCTGCCGCAGCCGCACCTGCTGCTGCTGCTGCTCATACGGATCAACCAGCCCAGCAACGCCTAGGAAGTCTTGCAGGCGCTGCAGCAGCGGCGCATCGGCGACGCCTGCATCGCCGCTGCCCACTGAGCGGACTTTGGGCGAGGGAGGCACGTCGCGCTCCTTGTAGGTGCCCGATGGAGTGATGTCGTAGAGCACTGCACAAAGAGGAGCGTGCGGGCGGTGTGCAGATGAAAGGGCGGGCGCACATATCGGCTTTCAGACGGAATGCATGCAAGGCAAGCTTGCAGCTGGCATGCTGGTGGCTAAGCAGTCAGGCAGTGCGCAGCAGCTGCTGTCAGCCAGCGTGGAAGCGGGAACAGGCAGCCCTTGCCCTACCTGAGCCCACGCGGGCCTTGCACAGCGGGCAGACGCGCTTGTGGTTGGACACCCAGCGCCAGATGCAGTCGTGGCAGAACTCGTGCTGCAAGTTGGAATAGATTGATGCCCACATCATCAGTGTACCAACAGAGAACATCCCAAAAAAGTATTGACCGGGGCACAAGGGGCAGGCGCACACGCAGGCTCCGACACAGGCATCAATGCAGCAGCGAGGGCAAGAGCGCCGCCAGTCCTGGGGCGGCGGCAGCGCAGCGGTGGCAGCAGCACAGCGGCAGCAACATCCCTCACCATGCAGGGCGTGACCACCGCCTTGTCTGACAGATCGATGATGTCCACCAGGCACTGCAGGGGGCACAACGGCACATCACTAAGCACCGCCGGGCGGCAGGCCGGGTGCAACCATCAGCCTGCCGACGGCGATGGCACGGGCGCTCGGTGCTCTTACTTCACCCTGCCGGGGTTGCTACAAAGACTGCCGGCAGCTTACGATAGGGCAGGTGGGTGGAGCCTCCACCTCCTCGACGTCGCTGTCCTCCACGTCCTGCTGCAGGGCGTAGCCGGTGAGAGCCGCGGTGTGCCGCTCCGCCGCCGCCGCCGACCGAGCCGGAGGTGCTGCTGAGGCGTCCCGCTCGGGCTCTTGCGACTCCTGCCGACGCCCGCTAGCGTTCAGATGGCTCGGCGACGGCTCCCGACTACGTTTTCCGCCGCCCCGTTCCGGCTCGCCCAGCTGCGGTCCTCTTCGGCGCCCACTGCTACTGCCTGGTGCTTCTGATCGCGCATTCTTGCTGCCCGGCTGGACCGCAGGCCCCAGCGCGGCCCACACGCCGCTGCCCGGCAGCCAGACCTGCCGCGGGGCCTCCCTGCTCATAGCATTCCGCCTGCGAAACGAGACTGACAACCGGTTATAGCCGGGGTGTGCTCCGCCACACACTGTAACACTCTGGGGCTGCCGGCCAGCGCACAGCGCCAGCTTGCCGCCGAGCGTGGCCGCACAGTTGCAGCAACTTTGCTTGCTTCGGCGAAGCACTCCAGTCTCCAGCAGTGTAGTGAAACTGTGAATCACAGCTCATCAAATCAGGCAGCTGCCTGTTCACATGAGATGTTCGAGAAGTCCACCAGTACGGAAGAGCCGAGCCCGCCCGTCTCCGCCTCGGCTGCCCGGCCGCTGCTGGTCACCTGCCGCTACTGCTCCAGATCCCTGCGAAGCCACGCCTGCTCCGCCAGCCGCTCACGCCGCGTGTGCGCGCTGGCCCACTGCCTGGAACCAGCGGACTGGGTAGTCCAGGTAGCGCTGGGCGGCGGGGAAGCGCGCCAGCAGCGGCTGCACCCGCGCGTGCAGCAGGGCCCATGCCTGCTGGTGGTAGGGCCGCGACTCGGGCGCCCAGTAGCGCATGCGAAGCGTGTTCCAGTAGCTGCGGGAGGGTGGGAGCAGAGGGAGGAAGGAGGGTTGGTATACGTGCTACACAGAGCGCACCTTTGTGACTGCCCCCTGCTTTCAGGCTCGGCGGAGGGCAACTTCAAGCTCAGGTGACACAATGCAGCGCCTCAGCAGCAGACAAACGCAGTCCCAGGAGCCGTCACTCACACGTAGGCGAGCATGGCGCCGCGCAGGCCGCTGCCCAGGATGCTGAGCACCAGGCTGAAGCCAGCCGTCAGCTCCATGGTGGTGGCAAAGCGCAGCACGTTGGCCTGGGAGCGGGTGTGGTGGCAGGACAGCAGCAGCACGTGAATCTGACAGCAGCAGCTTTTCAGTTGCACCTCAGAAGACGTATCATCAGGCAGCACTGCGCAGGCTCTTGTGCTGCAGCATGTCTGCCTCTGCGTCTGCAAAGCCCAAAGCAAGCCCTGACCTGCCACGGCAGCGTCCCCCAAACCCTGCCAATTCCAGAACAATCAGGTCTCTCCTCACCTTGTTTGCCTCCAGCAAATCCTGAGCCGGCCGGCCGTAGCGCTGCCACAGCGGGTGGCTGCCAAAGCGTGCGCCCAGCGCAGCAAGCAAAGGGTATGCCGCCAGAGCAGCGAGCGGCACCACTGCCATCCACAGCTGCGGCGCTTGCAGCTGCGGGGAGGGGCAGGTGGAGGAGGTTCGGGTGGTTTGCTGAGCAACTGCATTCCATATTCCCGCAGTCTAGCATCACACCCTGCCAGCTGAGCAGCTCAGCACTGCTACCACAGCGGCCACCGCCAAGTGCAATACCAGCAGCTGCTGAGCCCCACCATGAGTGTGGATAGCAGCAGGTGGAAGAACTCTGTCGACACCGCGATGCTCTGCAGCCAGGGCCCCAGCGCTGCAGGGAAGGGGCGCAGCGCCGGCGTGCCAAACCGCAGGAAGATCTGCGCTTGGGTGATGAGGCAGGGCAGATGGAGCAGTTGTGGCTTTTGGGTGAGCCGAGTGGAGGCAACCAATTCATACCATCCAACCACCCGCTGCCTGGCTTCATGCCTGCTGCTCCGTGCCATTACTTCTGCGCTGACACCATTCAGGGCATGCCCATGCCTCAGCATGCGGAGCAACCACATTGCGGCACACGACGCACCTTGTACGCGCCAGCGACCAGCGCGGTGCGGCAGAAGAGGAAGTAGGCCTGCCAGCTGAGTCGCCGGCTGAGGGGCTGCACCGTCAGCACCGCGCTGACAATCAGCACCAGGTGCGCAAGCATGAGCACCAGCTCGCCCGAAGGCCCAGGCTGGCGCGCCAGCGGGGCAGACGAGTAAGGGCTGAAGCTGGTGGTGGGGCCAGAGGGGCGGGGCGGCGGCGGGGCGGCAGCCGCCCGAGCGTCGGACAGGCCCTGCTTCATCTGGGCGTTGGATGGGTCCAGCTCCAGGCCTGCTAGCAGATGATTCGACAGGCACTGTGCCAACTCAGCAAGCTCAACGGACAAGCAGGAGGTGGCGTTGTTTGCACGTGGCCGGCTGGCATGCACATGCAACATGAGGCAAGCATTGGCTCCCATGCAAACGAGCAGACCGCAGTATGCTGCACCATGAACGCACCCTTGGTGTAGGCCTGCACCGCATCGTCCCACTGCCGCAGGCCGTGGTGGGCGGCACCTAGGCGAGAGTAGCCCTGCACAGTGTGAAGCGGCAGCATTCTGCTTCTTCGCATGTGCAGGCTAAGGTGCATTCGGCCGTCATTGCCGCCGACGGTGCCTCCCCGGCACGGCTGCTGCCTTGCAAACCGCATCAGCACGATGTCCGCTGCCTGTTCACCTAATACAGCTGCGAACACCCACCCTGGCCCAGTCGGGCTTCAGCTCCACGGTTTGTTTGGCATCCTGCAGCGCCGCATCATACCGCTTGAGCGAGGCATAGGCCGCCGAGCGGTTGGAAAAAAGCACATAATTGGTGGGGTCCAGCTCAATGGCGGCAGTGAAGTGCTCCGCCGCCTCCTCAAAGTTGCCGGCCTTGAAGGCGGCGTTGCCCTGGTCCTGTGGGGTGGAATGTCAGTGGAAGGCAGCTGGCTCGGCAGGCAGCAGCGGCAGCGGTGGCGGCAGAGGCGGCAGCGGCAGGGCAGCGGCCGGCAGGCCGCGATCGGTTGATGTTGCTGCATTCCGGCTGCATCTTCCGGCTTGCTCGAGGTGCCAGCAGCGGCGATGGAGGGCTGCGGGCGGCCGAGCACCATCCGATGGCGCCGTCGTGCGCTTGCAGCCCCTCCCCTCACCTTGAGCTCCTCCGCCATGGCTGCCTGTTTGCGATCTGTGGGCTGCAGCGTCCGGTGTGAGACCCTTGGCCCATGCCGCTGGCCATGAAGCTTCCAGCGTTGACCTGCCAATTGCGGCCCCTGGGGTGCTTGTACGCGCGCGGTACGCCGCGGGCCGCAATTTGACCCGCAACCATGCACCGCCTGGCCGCCAACTGGGCCGCAGGAGTGCGGCGGTCCCAGCCGCCGCCGCCTGCGCACCCCTCCGCCCAGCAACCAGGTGGGCCTGTTTGGACATGTTGACCTAGTTTCGGACAGTTCGAATTATGCTTATGCACCAGACGCTCCCAAGGATGCGACTCCGATGCCGCCGGCCCTTGCTCTCCCGTCGCCGCCTCGGGGAGCCGCAGCTCCGGCCTTCATCACGTTGCCAGGGCTGGCTGTAAACTCCTCATCCTGAGAAAGTAGCTTACCCCTCTCAATCCATCAGGGCTCGCCAGCATATGCCTGCCACACAACCCGCGGAGCACAGCCGCCGGTCCAGCAGGCAGCAGCGCTGCTAGCACCAGCAGCCGTACCGGTAGCGGCAGCAGGGACAGCGGCGGCAAGGCGGTGCCCCCTGGCATGGAGCCTGTCCTGCTGACCGTTGGGGCAGCGACCGTCATAGCGGCGCTCAGGAAGGTGCAAGACAGGAGGGAGGAGCTGAGCCAATGGGTGCAGCAGCAGTGGCAGGGCGCAGCAGGTGCGGTGCACAGGCAGGAGCAGCTTGCCGGCCGGGCGGCGGCAGCGGTTGCAGCGGCGGCGCGCAGGGCGGCGGCGGGCAGGAGGCTCAGCTTGTCAGAGGATGACATGATTTACTTCCAGCTCGCCTCCTCACACGTGTTCGACTGATCAATGAGCAGGCGACACGCCATCTTGTAAAATGCCCCACTGCGATCGGGCGCTGTTGAGTGGCGCCCCAGCCAGGGGCAGACGGCGGCAGATATAAGCGTCCTAGCGTCCCAACGTCCTAACGTGATTGCCCCCTGCATGACGCACGCGCCTGCACCACGCCCTGTTCATTATCTCAGTATGTAAGGAGCTGCTTGGGTGCAGTGATTTTGCATGTGTCATGTGCAGCACGTGCACAGACGTGGAGAGGGCAGTCGGGGAGCGGCGGAACAAGTTGAGCATGGGAAGGGTGCACAGCATGGGGGACGAATCAAAGCGTGCAGAGGGTGGGGCAGAGCAAGGGGGACATGCAAGCCGGAATGGGAAAAGCAGCAGCAACAGCGGCAGCACGAGGCGGAACAGAGGCAGCTGCTGGAGAGCGGCTAGTTGGAAAGCGAGGCAAGCAGGGAAAATGAGGGGGAGGGGGGCGGCGGCATGCAGCAGCGGGCCGCGCACATCACGGCTGCTAACGGGCAAGCGAGCAACGAAGCCAGAAAGAGGCTCTCCTGCACGCGCCGCGCAGTTGGGCAACCGACAAGCCGCAGCACTTTGCACAGCTGGGCGCCATGTGTCGGCATCATGCCGGTGCCTCAGATCCGCCCGTAACCAATCGTGGAGCTCACTCCTCGTCCGACTCGTCCTCCTCCGCCTCGTCCAGCCTGCAGCACAGGCAGCAGTACGGCCACAATTTGAGCAATCTGAGCATTGATATGCACGCCTCAAGGGCATGGCCGCTGTCATGCTTTCAGGCGGCAGGAGCGCTGACATTACTTGTTAGTAAATGCAATTTGCTTCTGCAACCAGCCTCACCAGTTCATGAAGGGCTCCATGTTTTTGAGGAACACGTTGCGCCCCTTGGGGCTGCTGCCCTTGTTGTACCTGCAGAGCACAGCGGGATATTCGGGCGTGTTGGTGAGGCTACATGCTTTTGACACGGCGCAGCGCGAAATGCTTAACACCTTCTAAACAGGCCGGCACCGGCGTGCTTGCAGCAAATGGTCACCAACCGCCAAACCACCAGAAGCGGATGGTGTCCTCGCCCAGCACGTCGCCGTCGTACAGGATCTTCACACTGCCAGTGCAAATCAACCTCGCATTGATAGCTAGTTTCTGTCTGTCCTCACCAGAAGCGGATGGTGTCCTCGCTCAGCACGTCGCCATCTACAGCCCAGCGTGCACGCCACCCACAACTCTACCCAATAACTCGGCTTTTGCAAGTGCCGCTTGCTGCTCACCAGAAGCGGATCGTGTCCTCGCCCAGCACGTCGCCGTCGTACAGAATCTTGACAATGTCGGGGAAGAGCTTGAGCAGGCGCGAGTCCTCGTAGCACGTGACCTGTGGAAAGGCAGATCAGCTGGGGTACGTCACTCCTCAACCGGCAGCTTGGGAGGGCTGGCAGGAAAGTTTGAGCCACGCGCCCTTGTACTCAGGCAGGCACAATGCTGTCTTCCAAGCAATCAGTGCAACCAGAAGCCAGTGCAAGCGGCTGCCGCTCCCACGCACCTGGATGTGGTTGAGCAGGCCCGCCTCCAGCCGCGCGCTCGTGCAGAACTGAGACAAAAAGGTTGCACAGGCGGGGGGTACGTAAGAGTGGTGCATTGCGCGTGTGAGAGAGGTAGCAAAGGGGCATGCCGCCACTGTCCCGCAGCAAGCCTAGCGGCAGGTGGCCCCTCATCCCCAGCAGTCACCCTATGCAGCCCGGAAACGTCACGCATCCAGTCACACCCAGCCATCCCCCAGCGCTCACCGAGGACAGCGTCTTGGACTGCGTCTTCAGCGTCTTGAGCACGCTGAACTGGACCTGCACATGGCGGGCAAAAAGGGGTTTGTGTTGCACATTCTTGGGCAGTGGGGCAGCAGCTCAACGCTGGGGAAACAGGGCAGGCAGCACCCAAGCACAAGCAAGCAAGGCCCCCCGTCCCGCCCACCTGCTGCGTGTTCTTGGAGCCAATGTTGGCCATCACGCTCTGCACCAGGCCCACAAACACCCACTGCAAGAGGGAGGGATGGGAAGATGCAACAGGCCAGGTTAGGTAGTGTGCAGCAGCAGCAGTAGTGCAGCAGCGCAAGCAGCGGCAAACATGCTGCGCCACTGGAAACACCAAATCTGAAGCACCTTGGCCACCCAGCTCTGCCTTTACTCCTTGCAGGTGCAGTGGCGGGGGTCGCAGGGCAAGCAACCAACACACAAGCTACACGCAGGGGATGTCCAGCAGGGCAAGCAACCAACACACACACACCACAAGCCAGCCCTGGGAGCGCACCTTGGCCACGTCAGCGTCCTCCAGGCCCCACTCAGCCTTCTTCGCCTTGACCTGCGGTTGATTGAATGCAGGGTAGAACAGTTGAGGCGCAGACGCTGAAGGCGTTGCCAGCCAGCTTGAAAGCAGAGCGATGCACGCAGGTGGCGGGCGGTTGGAAATACAAAGGCAGCCAGGTGTTGGTGCCAACAAAGCAAGCGCACCTCGGCAATGACAGCGTCCGCCTTGGCGGGCGGGTCGTCCGCAACCATGCCCTGCACCAGCTCCGCCAGCACCTGCAGAGTGGTTTCCGGTCGGTTGGTATAGGACTTTGGTTGGTTAGTTTCAGATACACAATCGGGTGCCGCGCCAGCGCAGATGAGAATGGGTGGAACGCAATAACACCGCATGAACAGCCACTCCCTTCCGCACTCACCTGGCAGTGCTCGTCGTACCGCCGCTTGGCGGTGTACTGCACCAGGTCGTCCAGCCCAGCGGCCTGGAAGTAGGCGTCAAACTCAGCCCACGTGCGCTTCTGCAAACATCCAAAAAAGGCGTGTGAACCATTGTCAGTGTGTAGCGCAGCAGTAAGCAGCCGCCTGGAAGTAGGCGTCGAGCTCTGCCCACGTGCGCTTCTGCAAGAAGAGGAATGCGTGCGGATGAGAGCGGTTTGAGCGCATACTAGAGCAGCCAGCGGTGGCCTGGGAGTAGGCGTCGAGCTCTGCCCACCTGCGCTTCTGAAGAAAGGAGTGGGTATACACATGGGGAACTGATTGAGCACATCAGACAGCAAGCAGCAGCCCGTCAGCCTTGCACACGGCGTCGAAATCC
>VFQQ010001889.1_pt1 | contig 26436 bp, 32 predicted proteins | sample 3512341 | NCBI WGS metagenome assembly VFQQ01 (sample SAMN10412373, study PRJNA504923) | tailings metagenome | isolation source: Relicate 2 Philex TSF1 revegetated site | place: Philippines: Tuba, Benguet | collected 2017-08-29
GAACGGGGTCGAACCTTCGGTCTTGCCGTACAGCAAGGGGGCATCACCGAAATGCTCGTCCCGTTCCGCCCCCGCCCACACCGCGGACAGCGGAATCAGATGAGCAAGATTGAGCGTGGAAACCGGGGGCTGGCGGACGTTCGCATAGACATGGCCCGGCAGGCTCCCGAACCAGGCCTCGAGCGCATTCACGCCCTCGACGGTGCAGGTGAAATCGCGGCTCTGGATGATTTTCTCGACCAGCCGGAGCTTTTCGGCCGCCAGCGCCGGATCGCGGTCCCATACCGTGATGGTCGCGGTAACATAGGCGATGCCCGCCTCGTCCGCGCCGAGTTCCTGCAGCGCCATATCGGCGTCGGCCGCCTTGTTCGAGGCGTCGCTGTCCATGAGCACCGACTGCTCGTTGGTCATGACCTCCTTGAGGATCGCGGCGATCGACTTGCGTTTGGCGAACCACTGCCGCCGGATCCTGGTCACGAGCTTGGTGGCCTCGACCTTGTCGAGCAGGATCGCCCGCGTTGCCCAGCGATAGGGAAAAGCGAGGCTGTTCAGTTCGTCGAGAATGCCTGGCGTCGTCGCGCTGGGAAAACCGACGATTGTCAAAACGCGCAGGTGTCGATCGCCCAGGCGCGGTTTCAGGCCACCCGTCAGCGGTTGATCGGCGAGCAGCGCATCGAGATGCATCGGTGTTTCGGGGACGCGCACGCGCTGCCGGTGTGTCGAGATTGTCGAGTGGAGGTAAGAGAGCGTCGCTGCGTCATCGAGCCAGGTGCATTCGGGCATGAAGCCATCGAGCAGTGCCAGTATGCGGTTGGACCGATCGACGAAGCCGCGTTGCAGTTCGTGCGCATCCACACCGGCATGGTCGCGGCCTTCGTAAAGCCACGCCTCGGCGCGCGCGCCTTCCTCTGCCGGCGGCAACCAGGTGAAGGTCAGAAAATACCGGGACTCGAAATGCGCGCTGGCGGCCTCGAAATCGGCCTTTCGCTCGGCATCGACCAGGCTCGAGGCGGCATCGGGAAAGTCGCTGTCCGGATAGATCGCCGCTTCGAGCCGCTGCGCTTCGACAAAGATCGCCCAGCCAGACCCGAGGCGGCGCAGCGCATTGTTGAGCCGCGCGGCAACGGCAACGAGTTCGGCTGCAACGGCGGATTCCAGATCAGGTCCCCGGAATGCGGCACTGCGCTGGAAACTGCCATCCTTGTTGAGGACGACGCCGTCTCCGACCAGTGCGGCCCAGGGCAGATAATCCGACAGCAGCGCCGAGGAACGCCGGTATTCAGCAAGGTTGAACATCAGACGCTCCGTCAGACGCCGAGATGGCTTGGAATGCGCAGATGGCGCCGGCCGGTTTCCACAAATTCGGGGTCCCGCCTGGCAGCCCAGACGGCCGCGAAATGCCCGACCGCCCAGATGACCAGACCGGCCAGCCAAAGCCGCAGGCCGAGACCAACGGCACCCGCGAGCGTTCCATTGACGATGGCGATGGCACGCGGAGCGCCGCCCAGAAGAATGTGTTCCGTCAGCGCCCGATGCACCGAAACGGCGTAGCCGGGCACGGCACCAAGATGTTCGAAGGAGAGCGTCATCACAGCAGCGCTCCGCCACCGAATGAGAAGAACGACAGGAAGAAGCTCGATGCTGCAAAGGCGATGCTGAGACCGAAAACGATCTGGATCAGCCGCCGGAACCCGCCTGAGGTGTCGCCGAAGGCCAGTGTCAGGCCGGTCACGATGATGATGATGACCGCGATGATCTTGGCGACGGGACCTTCAACCGACTGCAGGATTTTCTGGAGCGGCTGTTCCCAGGGCATGGAGGAGCCGGACGCGTGCGCGACAGGCGCAAACAGCAGGCTGACGCAGACGGTTGTGATGACGCGGCGAAGGCCGCGCGGACAGATCGGGATCATGACGGAGCTCCAGTCCTGTTTTGGATGCTTTCGGTCGTGCGATAGTCGCCATCGGAACCGAGCCCTTCGACGCGGACCAATTCGGTCAGGCGCCGCGCGGTGCCGCGGCCAGAAAGCACGGCCACGAGATCGATCGTCTCGGCGATCAGGGCCCGCGGTACCGTGACGACCGCTTCCTGGATGAGTTGTTCGAGGCGGCGCAGCGCGCCGATACCGGTACCCGCGTGGATGGTCCCAATCCCACCGGGATGACCGGTTCCCCAGGCTTTCAAAAGATCGAGAGCCTCGGATCCACGCACCTCGCCAATCGGAATGCGATCAGGTCGCAGGCGCAGCGCTGACCGGACAAGATCAGCCAGTGTCGCAACGCCATCCTTCGTGCGCAACGCAACGAGATTGGACGCGGTGCATTGCAACTCGCGCGTGTCTTCGATGAGCACGACACGATCGTCGCTCTTGGCCACTTCGGCCAGCAGAGCATTGGTCAGTGTGGTCTTGCCGCTCGACGTGCCGCCGGCGACAAGGATGTTGGCGCGCGAGGAAACCGCGCTGCGCAGCGCTCTTGCCTGCGCGGCATCCATGATGCCCGCACTGACATAGTCCTCAAGCGTGAAGACGGCGACAGCGGGCTTGCGGATGGCGAAAGCCGGCCCCGTTACGACCGGCGGCAACAAGCCTTCAAAGCGTTCTCCGGTCTCCGGCAGTTCAGCCGACACGCGAGGCGCACGAAAATGGACTTCGGCTCCGACGTGATGGGCAATCAGTCGCACGATACGCTCGCCATCGCCGATTGCGAGAACTTCACCGGTATCGGTCAACCCCTTGGAGAGACGGTCGATCCATATGCGACCGTCGGGATTCAGCATCACCTCGACAACTTCTGGATCATCCAGGAAGCGGCCGATTGATGCTCCCAGGGCGGAGCGCAGCATGCGTGTGCTGCGAGCGCGCTGGTCTGTGTTTTCGTAGGAAGCCACCATCTCACCCCGCTGGAAGCCGCTCATTGGCCTCAGGACGGGGATGATTAAGAAAACGCCATGTCGCCTGGTTTCAAGAAATTTCGGCCGTCGTAGTACCCCAGCGTGCAAAGACAGGCGTTCGGCGAAAGCGCTTCCGTTTGGCCCCCGCTGAATTCGTCGCAAGCCCGCTTCGGTAGCCGAGAATCTTGGAGAGACGATTCTTCCCTATTGAGTGGACAGCGGAGCATTCCTTGCAGTCCCGCTTCGCTGGTGACCGGGCTGATGGCACCGCGACCCCTTCAACAAATCTGGAACCGGAACACGCTTGGCTGATTATGCGGATTAGGGACCGCGCCTGGACCGCACTGGTTCAGGTGTCAGGGTTCCGAAGTGCTAGGGGAGCCATTGATGTCTATCCAGGAACGCGATTTTCAGGCGCCAAGATTCGTCAGGGACGATTGGCAGCCCTCCAATACAGCTTTCTTCAGATTCATCTTTTCCATCCTGGCTGCCGGGACGGTTGTGACAGGGCTTCTGTCCTGGCTGGTTCCCGCATTGGTCTGAATCTTGCGGGCGGAAAAGGATCGTGTCTAGCAACGTGAGTGGAGGAGGTGCAGCAATGAAGGAGCTTCGAGACAAGCTCGAACACGAACTCAACAATTGCGAAGAGCTGATGACCGCGCTGCGTAGCGGCGCCATGCAGACCTACGAGGTCAACGGCCAGGGAATGCGGCGATACACAAGTCAAAGCCGGCTTGGCGACTATCAGCGATTGAGTGCAAATCTGCGACAGGTGATAGCGCAGATCGACGCCTTGGGCAGTGCAAGGCCGCACTAACCGTTCGGCGCAAGGGCCACAGGTTGCATACCTTCAGACAATTGCATACCCGGTCCGCAAAGTGCCGAACGCAATCGCTGCGGCCGGCGCGGCGGCAAGGATATTTTCACGCCTCGTCTTCGCTGATCTCCTGCCGCAACAAGGGCCCCTTGGCGAGCCGGCGCCCGAGTGCCGTGATGAAGGCCTCGTAGCGTTCCGCGGCCTTGGCGCGCGCGGCATTGGCGGCGGGTTCGGGCAATGCCGGGGTGGTGGCAAGCCAGAAGCGGATGAACACGGCCAGCGTTTCGACGGCAATCCCGGTATCGCGTTCCTGCCGGCTGAGGCGCCGGTCGATCTGGTCCAGCCTTTTGGCGATCGCAGCCTCCCGCCGCTCGTCGGAATCCGGCGACAGGAAGGACGCGACCGCCGCTTCGGCGATCATGGAAAGCGATTGCTTGCGCCGGGACGCGTAGTCCGCCAGCATCGCCATGACATCGCTGTCCAGGTAGACGGAGACCTTCGTCTTGCGGGGACGTTGCTGCATGGTGCCTACAACTCCATGCCGTCGTCGGGATCGAGCGAGACCTGCCGGGCGACTGCCTGGCCGATCGTCGAAAGCCGACGGTTGTGGACCACTTCGATGTCTTGGAGATCGTCTTGCGCTTCGATCTCGAATTCATTGGTCATCGGCATTGCCGTTTCGCTCGGCTCCAACCGTGCGAGCTCCGGTTGCTGGCGCCGTTCGGAACCGGTCGGATCCTCGTCTTCGGTGGATGTCGTCCCGCTCGCCTGCCCGATGGGCGCAGCAAGCGGCGCCAGCGCACTCCAGTCATCGGGCAAAGCCGTCGCTGCGCCGGCCAATGCAGGCGGCGGCAGGACGCGCTCCCTGAAGCGGGCGTCTTCGTAGTAGCGAACTTTCTTTGCTCGGATCGGCGGCGTCCCCGCGAGCATGATGATCTCGTCGGCGGATGGCAGTTGCATGATCTCGCCGGGGGTCAGCAGCGGACGCGCCGTTTCCGAGCGCGAAACCATGAGATGTCCCAGCCAGGGCGACAGGCGATGGCCTGCGTAGTTTTTCATCGCCCGCATCTCGGTGGCCGTACCCAGGGCATCAGACACGCGTTTGGCGGTGCGCTCGTCATTGGTGGCGAAGCTGATGCGGACGTGGCAGTTGTCGAGGATCGAATTGTTCGCCCCGTAGGCTTTCTCGATCTGGTTCAGGGACTGGGCGATGAGAAAGGATTTCAATCCGTAGCCGGCCATGAAAGCCAGGGCGGATTCAAAAAAGTCGAGACGACCCAGCGCCGGAAACTCGTCGAGCATGAGCAGCAGGCGGTGGCGACCGCCACGGGCATGCAGGTCCTCGGTAAGGCGGCGTCCGACCTGGTTGAGGATCAGCCGGATCAGCGGCTTGGTGCGACTGATATCGGAGGGTGGCACCACGAGATAGAGCGTTGTCGGGCGTTCGCCACCGGTGATGTCGCCGATGCGCCAGTCGCAGCGCCGCGTGACGGTGGCGACGACCGGGTCGCGATAGAGACCAAGGAACGACATCGCCGTCGACAGGACCCCGGACCGTTCGTTGTCGGACTTGTTGAGCAGTTCGCGCGCCGCACTGGCGATGACCGGATGCGGACCCGCCTCGCCAAGGTGAGCCGTTCTCATCATCGCGGCGAGCGTCGCCTCGATCGGACGTCTCGGATCGGAGAGGAATGCGGCAACGCCGGCAAGCGTCTTGTCGGCTTCGGCATAGAGCACGTGGAGGATGGCTCCGACCAGCAGTGCGTGACTGGTCTTTTCCCAATGATTGCGCCGCTCGAGCGATCCTTCGGGGTCGACCAGAATGTCGGCGATGTTCTGGACGTCGCGCACTTCCCATGCGCCGCGACGCACCTCCAGCAGCGGGTTGTAGGCCGCGGAATTCGGATTGGTCGGATCAAACAGCAGCACCTGGCCATGTCTGGCCCTGAATCCCGAGGTCAGTTGCCAGTTCTCACCCTTGATGTCATGAACGATCGCCGAACCCGGCCACGCCAGCAAGGAAGGCACCACCAGCCCGACACCTTTGCCGGATCGCGTCGGCGCGAAGCACAGAATGTGTTCGGGCCCATCGTGGCGCAGATAGGTCTGCCCGTGGCGGCCAAGGACGACACCGTTGGCACCAAGCAAGCCCGCCGCCGCGATCTCCTTGTTCGTGGCCCAGCGCGCGGAGCCGTACGTTTCAACGGTCCGCGATTCCCGCGCCCGCCACACCGACATGCCGATCGCCGCCGCAACTGAAAGAAATCCGCCCGAGACAGCGATACATCCGCCTCTCAGGAAAATATCCGGCGCATAGGCGTCGTAGAAGTACCACCACCAGAACAACGCCGGCGGGTAGTAGATCGGCCAGCCGGCAAGCTCGAACCATGGCGGCCCCAGTTGCGCCTGGAAGCCCAGGCACCAGGCGACGTATTGCGTGGCGCCCCAGGTGGTCGCCAACACGATCGCGACAGTGATTGCGATCTGACCCCACAGGATTTTCGTGGCCGACATGACAACGCGTTTCCCTGCTTGTGTTAGAGGCCTAACCCGCGTTTGCGGTTGAAACTCCAGTCGACGCCGCCGTCACCGCGCGCGACGCCGCTGACGTGACGACCGAGCTGCTTTTCCAGCGAAGGTGACCAGGGCACCAGCTGAAAGCCGAGACCGTTGTCGAGCATGGCAAAGCGCCCCGACGCGAGCGCGACACGCTGGCGGTAGGTCCCACCGACAAATTTGCCTGGCTCCGTGCCATTGAACGTCAGGCCCGTTTCGGATGTCAGCCTTGCGGCGGTCTGGTCGAGGTCGCGGCGGCGCAACGTCTCGATCAGATTGCGGGCAAGGACGACGCGCCCCGCCTGCCGCGTGGCGAGACCTTGCCCGATCAGATGGTCGGCTCGTTCATGGAGCGCCTGGCGGACCTCGGCACCAAAGCCCGCCGTCGACAGCGAAGCCACCACATGACCGACCGCCTGGCGGTCCAGCCAGGTGGCCCCAACCGCCGTGACCTGTGCCGGCAGATCGAAATCCGACCGCACGGCAAGCGCCAGGCGATGCTCTCCGCGCCCGTCTTCGAACATGCGCAGTTCGACAATGGCACCCGGCGCGGCGTCTCCCGTCGCATCGAGATGAGGAAACCGGATGTGGTGAACGCGGCCGTCGACGCCGTCGACGACGGCATAGGACGTGCCGCGCAGTTCATCGTTCAGCCCCCTTTCAACCAGCCGGCCGATGATGGGTTGGCCGAGGCTCTCGCCCGCAAGCACGTATGACGATGCGGCGCGTTCGATGCCGCGTTCGGTGAGGCCACGATGCATCCGCTTGATGATGTCGCCACGTTCGCCCAGCTCGCGAAGGACTGCCTCCGCCTGCGGCGCGACACACCATTGCGATGGTCCGACCTGCGCGGCGATGCCGAGAATTTCAAGAGCGCGCAACCGGCCGAGCTTGAACGCATGAAACGCATCGGGCTGGAGACCGCGTTGCGGAGCAAGATCGATGACGCCGGCCCTGTCGGCGTCGCGGCCAATCTGGCGATCAAGCTGCGTCCACCGCTCAGCCTTCACCTGCCTTTCGAGAGTGCGCCGAATGTCGAGGTCGGTGCGCGGTCCCAATTCCTGCGTGATGAAGTCGCGCGCCCGATCACGCATCCCCTCCTTGATGTAGTCACGGGAGATGACGAGATCCTGGCCGTCATCGCGCACGCCACGCATGATCAGATGCACATGCGGATGCTCGGTGTTCCAATGGTCGACGGCGACCCAGTCTAACCGGCTGTGGAGATCCCTTTCCATCTGGCCGACAAGATCGCGTGTGAAGGATCGAAGATCCGACATCTCCACAGCATCATCGGGCGAAACAACGAAGCGGAAATGATGCCGATCGTCGGCGCAGCGGCCAGCGAAAGCACGGCCGTCGACCTCGCCCTCAGGGGGTCCAAACAGCCTGGCCTTCTCGCCGTCACGGGTAACGCCATCGCGGCGAAGATAATCGAGATGCGTCGCCAGCGGGCTGGAAGATGCTGTATGGCGAACCACGCGCGCCTTGATGACGGCGCCGCGACTGCGAGACGAAACCAGCCGGTTTGCCTGGATGCTGGCACGCTGTCCGCGGCCGAAGCGCGTCCGTCGTCCCCCGGCCTGGCCGGCAGCTCGTGAGACATCGCCACCGGCCCGTCTTGCCGCCGCCAACACCTGCGCGACAAAGGATCTGGCGTGTTGGGCACGGGTCGAGCGCATGCGTCCCGGGCGAATGCGGATCTCGCCGTCATCGGACATGGCAGAACGCCACAACGTGCGGAAAGACCAGGAAATCCAGCGCGTTCGCCTCACTCCGCACGGTGCGCGAAATCGCCGCACGTTGTGGCAATTCACAAAAAATCCAACAAAAACAACGCCCCAACCGAAGCGCACGGTGCGCCCTTTTATCCTGCCATCCCTCGGTCGTTGCCTGTCCTCCACGCTCTCTCGCGCGCGATGACACGAACGAGCACGCCAGGCTTGGCGCGGTACTCACCTGTTCCATGGCCGCTCACCGGAACTGGTTGGAGACGCAAAGATCCCGTTGACCGTTCGAGCATTGATGCCGACACGATGTTCTTCGCAAGCCTGGATGAAGAGGCTTGCCTCACGCCAGTCGGACGCTGAGGACGCACGGCGCTGCGCCCGCAGCAGCATGGATTTGCGGCCGAGAAGGGAAAGGACGGTAGCGACATAGGTGACCGTTGCGGTGGGCAGCGGACGCCGCGTCGCCTGAAATTCATCATAGCGCCCGGGCCCTGCATTGTAGGCGGCAAGCATGGCGTCCACACTGCCGTAGCGATCATACATCTCGCGCAGATAAGCCGTGCCTGCGAGGATGTTGGCGCGGGGCGCAAACGGGTCCAAACCAAGGCCGTGACGAATGCGCAGCATCGCAAAGGTTTTCGGCATGATCTGCATCAGACCCATGGCGCCTGCGGACGATATCGCACGCTGCTTTCCGGCGCTTTCGACGCGCATCACCGCTCCAATCCAGCGTGCCGGAATGCCGAACCGCTGCGCGGCCTCGGCGATATGCGCCGCATGCGCTTCGGCAAATGACGAACGCTGTTGCTGCAACGGCTGTGCCATCGTCGTCGTCGCGGGTGCGGCAAAGGCAGACAGGCCAAACAGCAAAAGCAGGAATGACCGTCGACCTTTCAGGGACATGCGAACCGCTGCTTGCTGGTCGCAGGATTGGGTCAGGCGTGGCATTGGTCACACCTTGTCGCCGCGCATGCGCCGGCGCGACCAGTGCAGGGACCAGGACGTCTGGTCGTCGCCGTTCCGGAAGAGTTTCGCATGAACGGGTAGCGCAAAGGCCGGATCGTCGAGCTGGATCGAAATGTATTCGCCGGCCTTTTCGCTGGATCGGCGCCAGCCGGCACCAATCTCCGGTCCCTCCTCGCTACCGGCATGAATGCGGTAGGCGGGTGCATTGCCGACATCAGGCTCGCTCGTCGCAACCACGGCGATGTCGAGCTTCAGACTGAGCGTGTGAATGCGTCCGGAAAAGCCGGTGCTGGTCCGGGTGAATTCTCCGATCTGCGTCATGTCGATCTCCTTTGCTATGCTGGTTGGTAGCCTGTCGGGCAGAAGCGATGGGGTCACCCGCGCGCGCTCAGCGCACATGCGCACGCCACTGGAAGCGTCCGTTTCCATGTTCGTCGGTCCATAAAGGGAGTGCGCGACCGATGACCCGGTCGATCGGCGTCATGCCGAAATAGCGGCCATCCAGACTGTCGGGAACGGCCTGGTTCATCAGAAAAACCTGATCTGCCGCGAGCCGGCAACAGCCCTGCCAGACAGGCAGGGATCGGCCGGCGCGGTCGTGTTCGAGCGCCCTGCCCCTCACGATGCCGTCAACCGCGACTTCGAAACCGTTCCGGCAGACTGTCTGCCCGCCCATGGCCAGAATGCGTTTCAACAGCGGAAGGTCTCTGCCCAGATAACCGCGGTCCACAAGGAAGTCGGCCAGTCGTCCGTCGACACGAACGGCAACCAGATCGGCCACGTGATAAGGCCCGCCGCCCCCGAGTGCATAGAAGCCGACAGGCACACTTGCCGAGGCATTCCAGATCAGCTTCGGATCAGCATCGAACGCACTGCATGCGACCGCGATCGTTGCCAGAGCGATAGAGACAACATTACCCGCAGCCCTCATGATGTGACCCGCCTGCGCAAGAGAAAGGCATGATGCTGGCGCAGCGAATAGCCGCGAGGCGCCTGTCCCGCCGTCATTCGGTTGTGCATGTGTCGCCAGTGCTCGGGTGACACGGAACTGGCGTCGATGCCGGCCTGTTCGATCGCATCGATTGCCTTGAGGACAAGCTCGACCTGCGGCCATCTCGCCATCGACAGCAGGATTTCAGCGCCCGGGCGCACGGTCGGCAGCGTTTGCAGCGGCTGGCCGCGCGCTACCGCAACCACGATGTCGATGCGGGACAGGGTGGTCCCGAAATCGTTGGCCGCCCAGCGGATCAAGGCAAAGACGCTATCTGGCCGAAAGGAGACGATGCGGCGCTGGCGATCGACGATCTGCTCCTTGAGCGGATTGCCGAAACGGATCCACTGCTCCTGCTTCTTGCCTATCCAGGTCACTTCGACGGTTGTCAGTGTGTCTGTGCAGAGCGCCGGCGAGAGCTCGGCGGAGGTAAGGGTCATGGCTCCCTGCCCTCTCTTTGCACCCGGGCTGTGCGCCTGCCCGCACGCGGCCGAATGTTAGATTCTTCGTTAGACTCTAAGTTAGAGGGCCGAATACCCTTTGCTGGACAGCCGCTTGGGCGTCGGTCCGGTTCCTGATGGCACGTGCTTGCGGTTCCCCATCGCACGTGTTGCCGGGTTCCCGATGGCACGAAACCTTCCCCGGTTTTCGCCGGACGCAATGCCGGTTCGAAGGCAAGCAGAATGCGCCCGCCGAGCTCGACCTCCAGATACAGTGTGTATCCGGGCAAGGGCTGGCGGCGGACGATGTCGCGAAGCTCGAAGGCAAAACGCTTGAACGGAGACAGGGCACCCGACTTCTGGTGAAGATGGCGGAAGTCGAACCGCCAGCCGTTACGCTGCCGTCCGCCGTGCTTGCGCACATGCCGATAAAGCCAGCGTTCGAGGCCGCCGGTCAAAGCGAAGTAGCGACGATCGATGGTCAGGACGAGCGCATCATCAAGGACCGATTGATAGAACCAATCGGGCACGACCAGCTCGATGCCACCGGCATTGCCATCAGCGTCCGTTCGCTCCTTCCATTCGTTGAGCCACGAGAAGCGATGACGCCGGCCCTCGGCGCGTTGACGGATCGACGTGCAGATTGTCGTCGACTGCAGCCGGTCAAGCGCGGCCTTCAGACGTTGATAGTCGCGCGCGCTGGTGCCTCGGCCAACGAACTTCAGGATCTCATACGGCGTGGCTGCCATCAGCTGCGACGTGCGCAGGCCCATGTCGCGCGCCTCGACTATCTGGCTTGCGGCCCAGATCAGGATGTCGGCATCCCAAATGGTCGCCATGCCGTGATCGGGGACTGCCTCGACGCGGATCGAGACCCGGCCGGTGGTGAATTCGATCGGCACGGTGCGATGTGACTTTGAGAGGGAAAAGAAGGGATAGGCCATAAGGTCCTGCACGTCGCGTGGGGCGAACTCGCCAGGAAGGGCCCGGAAGGGATCGAATTGCCCATGGCGGAATTGGGAAACCGGCTGCATGTCGACGTTCCGCAGTTCAGCGCGACGGCCTTGCGCCATGCACAAGCGGCGCGGGCGGGTGGCGTTTTGCCGGCAGGACCGAACCGCGAGGGTCGGAAGTGGAGGTGACGGAGCCGCGCTTTGCCCAGGCCTGCAGGTCTTCGACGGCGTAGACCACCCGACCGCCAAGTTTGCGGTAGTCGGGGCCGGTGCCGTAGGTCCTGTGTTTTTCGAGCGTGCGCGCGGACAGGCTCAGAAATTCGGCTGCTTCCTTGGTGCGCAGATAGCGCGGCGGCAACAAAGCGAGATCAGATCGCATGGATTTCGGCCTCCGTGTTTTGAGCGCTGACTGCCGGCGTTCGGCGGCCAGTGGCGACCAAGGTGGCGTAGGGAAATCCTGAGGGGGATGGGGAAGTTGAGCGGACTAAAATCCCCACCCGCACGGCGCGACATCAGCGACGGCGGCGGTGACGGAGAAGCTGAAGATAGCCGCCGGCGATGAGTGACGCAGCGCTTTCCACCAGCCCGATCACGGTGTCCCGGAGCGGCGAAGTCTTCCAGGAATCAGCTTCCACGCGCGGCCCGCCATAGAGTGCGACCGCGATCTCGCGATAGCTTGCGCCGCTGTCGCGACCGTCCGCGGCCCGAAGCACCAGGCGCAACCGCCGCCGCCGCTGAGCCGTGATGCGCGTGTCGGGTGGAACGGGTTGGCGCTGCCAGGCTCGCCAGAACCGTGTCAGGGCTTCGATCCGCCCAAGCGTGTCGGCGTCGAACGGAACAAGGATCGCAAGCGGACCGTCGGGATCGGCACCGGGACACAGGACAAGTTGTGTCAGGACGGCACCCTCGTAAAATGCATAGGTGCCTTCCGGGCCCTTGCGATAAGCCCGGATTTCCGGAGGCGGCATCGGATGCCCGGACCTAAATTCGGAATCCGCAGCAAGAGTAAGAACGGCCGGATCGACTGCGCTTGACCAGAATACCGATTGCGCCAGAGCGGAAAGGTCCGGTCGCGCCGGGAAATCGCAACCCCCAGCGCCGTTGGGCCGCCAGGTCAAAAGGCGCATTGTCGAGGCCTTCGGCCACCAGCGTATTGTATTGTTTTTGATAGTCGGGGGAGCGTCGAAGATATTCCCAGGCGAGGCCCTCTGTCGTCAACGCATCGACATAGTCATAGCTCTGCTGATCTCGCCATTGGGACGTCTCTGGCTTCACCACAATGCCTCGCAACCTTGCAAGTCGGATCAGCCAGAATTGCGGGTTGGTGAAAATGGCGGAAGTCCCTGACGAGACATCGGGTGTTGTCTGTCCAGCATCACTTGCAAACGACAGCCTCAATCGCGCGCACGCCGCAACAGCAGCAGGTAGCCCTTCTCCGTCATCCAGCGGGCACGTTCCAGATGGCTGGAGTGCATTTGCCTGGCGCGCTGTGGCTCCTGGTCGGGGTCAATTCCAAAAAGCAGGCTGACGGCCTCTTGCCACGCAGCGCCATCGGCCTCGGCATCAAGCAGGCGCAGGTACAGCTTCACATGCTCCCGGTCATAATCCGTGAGTTCGTCCCCGGCCGGGGCGCTATCGTCATACGGTGCCGTCATCGCATCATCACGGTTTTCCAGATTGTCCGAAGCATCATTGTATCGAAGCACGGCGTCTTTTGGATGGGCGACATTCGGCATCACCCGATGCGAATTTCGCATCGGTGGCGCCGCCGCGATCGCCGCTGCATGCCTTGCGTTGAAAGAGGCCCCGACGTTTCGGTCGGGGCCTCTGGTCCTTGTTCACTCGCCCCGGCGGCTCGTCGGGCGGGACCAGATCAGTGAGAAGGTATCGCCGTCTTCGTCGTCGAAGAGATTGGCGTAGATGGGAGCGTTGAAGCTCGGGTCGTCGAGCTTGAGCCCCAGATAGTCGCGGCCCTCGCTGGAGCGCTTGGACCAGGCGGCCCCGATTTCGGCGCGTCCGACCAGGACCCGGTGGCTTGGAGCGTTGTCGCCGGTGGCGCGGGTATCTGGGGCGATGCGCACGTTCTTGGCGCGAACGCTGAGGGTGACGATTTCGCCGGTGAATTCGTTCGATCCGGCCTTCTTGAAGGAACCGATGGTGGCCATTGTCAGTCTCCGTTTTTGGTGTTCGAACCCGCACCATTGCGGCCTCGATGGCGATCGGAAGGCCGAAGGCGAACGACGACGCACCCCAAAGGCATGACAGCCAAGGAGGACTTTCTTGCCTCGCGAGGAATGCCGGCGAAGCCGGCAGGGGAAAAAAGTGCGACGCCGCTGTTGCGTTCAGGAGGTCGAGGCGCCAGCCGGCTTCGGCGAGATCACGCCATTGAACAGGCCGAAAGGAGCGGTTGGACAGCCACTGGAAACGACGCGTTGGCGCCCATGGTCCGCCAGTGGCCGGCACATAAGTTTGCCGTCCCTTGGCGCTCGCGCATTCGCACTTGAACGCCTTTTCGCCGTCCACCACGCTTTTGAGACAAAGCCGCCGCCAACTCCGTGGATGGTCGACAACAGGGATTCGGTGGGAAGGGTTCCAAGACCAGGATAAGAGGCTGCGAACACATCTGGACTTCGCAATCTCATGAAGAACCTCTTTGTCATCACGCACACCCAGTCACTTCATCACATGGAGAGGAAGGTCGGTGGCTGGTACGATACCGGGTTGACCCAACGGGGCCGGGACGACGCGAGCAAGGTGGCGGAGCATCTGGCATCCTCGGTGGGCGTGGGCTCCGCGGAAATCTTCAGTTCCGATCTGCTTCGCGCGTCCCAGACTGCGGGATCATCGCCGCTCGTCTGCAGTGCCCTCTTGAGCTGACAGGCGACCTTCGGAAATGAGCTACGGATCTGCCGAAGGGAAACCGCAGACATGGCTCGACGAGCGCCAAATACCTCCGCCAGACGACGATCGGTTTGACCACCGTGGCGGGATTGCCAACGGAGAAACCCGTCGAGAGCTCGATGAACGCGTGTTTCAGTGCGTTGGCGAGATTTGCAGCGTCCTTGTGAGACGCAGATCATCGTTACGCACGGCTTCGCTTTGACGTTTGTGGTGGCCACCTGGATCAGGATGCCGAGCGAGGCCTGTGGACAAGATGGCTATTGGCGCAACCGGCGGTGGTGAGCCTCGCCGACACCAGCCATCTGCATTAGTCCCCGGCCACGGGTTGTCGTGCCTGTTCAGCTATAGGCGCTCATGCGCCGCCTGACCTCCAGACCGGGATGCCGAGCTTCCTGGCCTTGTCGGCAAGGTTGTCGTTGATGCCGGTGCCTGGAAAGTGCAGCACGCCTTTCGGCATGATCTGCAGCATCTCGTCGTTGCGCTTGAACGGCGCGGCGCGCCCGTGGCGGGTCCAGTCCGGTGCAAATCCGATCTGTGGAACGTTGCGGTTCCTTGCCCACAACGCGGCGATCTTCTCGGCGCCCTTTGGCGATTTGCCGTGAACCAGCACCATATCCGGGTGCCTGGATTTCACCTGATCGAGCCTTGCCCAGATCAAGTGATGATCGTTGAAATCGAGGCCACCGGTGACAATGATCTTCGGTCCGTTCGGGAGCAGCACTTCCTGTTCGGCACGCCTCTTGGCCATGAGGAAGTCGCGACTTTCGATGATGGCGGAAGTCAGATCGCGATGACTGACCTTGGAGCCGTTGCGTGGAAACCAGGGTTTGCCCGCATGGCGTTCGAAGTGCTCGGCGGCTTGATCCCGCATCAGCTCGAGTGCATCCTGGCGCTCGATCAGCGTACGACCCTCCGCGATCAGGCGTTCCAGATCGACTGATTTCACCTCGCTGCCGTCCTGTTCCCGTTGAGAGCGCCTTTGGGCGCGTTCGTTGTCGTCCAGTTCGCGGCCGGCCCGTTCGGCGGCGCGGTGGAAGAGATTGACGGTCGACCAGAGAAGTTCATCCAGATCGGGCTCAAGGCGTGTGTCGGCCAGCGTCGCGATCAGGGCGTCGAAGATGTCCGCGACGGCACCTGCGACTGCGCTGCCGTCAGGCAGATGTCGCTGGTCGGGCTCATCGGCAAATGGCCGGTAGCCATGAAGTTGGAGTTCGTTGAGAACATGCTCGGTTGGCGATGATTGATGAGGAGGCTCGAAGTTGGCGTGACCGCTCGTCATGGTGAAACTCCATCGGTTGGACCGCGACCGCCGCGGTCTTGATAAAGCGGAAGCCCTCAGGCCGACCGGTCACGCACCCGCCGAAGCACGGCGAAGGATGGTTGCGGCGGGCTATTTGTTTCGCGGTGGAAGGCCCACAGGGCCACGGAAAATAGCCGGCCGCAGCCATTGCGGGACCGGTCGGTCTGTGGGCACATCGCGTCTCTTCAAGACCGGGACGCAGGGCCTAATCGAGATGGATTGGTCCACACAAGGCGATTGCGCCTTCCGCTTCGAACCGCCAGCTCACCGTGCCAGCGACAGGAAGCGGACGCTATCTGCGGGCGCGATCTGACTGCTGATGTGACGGCGCAAGGCTTCAAGACCGAGATTGCAAAGGTCTTCGTTGAAATCGAAGAGGCAAGGTGACAGGACGATTGCCTCAATTCCGGCCCCGCTGGCCCGTTCGAGCAGGCGATCGCGTGCGCTGTCGCCGGCAGGGTCGTTATCGCGAAGGATGTAGAGCCGCCGCAGCGTGTCGGGAAACAGGATGGCTGCGAGATGCGCTGCAGAGAGCGCTGCCAGCGCAGGCATATCGGCGAGGACCTGACGGACCGAAAGTACGGTTTCAATGCCCTCCCCGGCGGCCATGATCTCGCAACCGGTGCCGAAGCGTACCGCATTGCCAAGCAGGTCTCCCATCGCCCGACGCGGTGTGTCGAGCGGGGCCTTGCCGAGGCCATGCGGATCGAGCCAGGTGCGATGGACACCGGTGATATCGCCATCGAGATTGGTGACCGCAGCAATCATCGCTGGCCACGTCTCGTTCCGGCCGTCCTCAGGACGGTGATAGCAGCGCGGATGGAAACGAAGGCTGGCAGTCCCTAACAACTGCGTTATGCCGCGACGCTGAAGATAGGCGTGAGCAAGCGTACCGACGATCGGCTGCGATATCTTGAACAGACGACAGGCCGAAGATGCCGTGTCACGTGCCACCGCAATCATCCGGCTTGCCGTCGGTGCGGCCGCAGAATTTGGGGTGCCCAGAAAACTCCGGGCCTCGTTGGCGACGTCTTTGAAGGCGGCAAAGCCACAGTTTTCCCGGATCACATCGAGGAGATCACCATGCTCGCCGGTGGCGGCGTCGACCCATTTTCCAGCAGGCGTCCGGGGCGACGCGACAAGGCGCACATACATTGACCGCCCGGGGACGTTGCGCACGTCGCCCACCAGCCAGTAGCGCCCGACACGACGACCATTCGAAAGATAGTGCCGGCACACCGCTTCCGCTTTTTCTGCAAGGCGGCATGCCAGTTCATGCAGCGTGTCAGCCATGATTGCCTCCATTGCATGCAAACGCCCGCCGTCACCGGCGGGCGCGTCTTGCAAGTGCCGGTGGCTCATTCGGCGGCGATCGCGTGAGCGGGATCGTCTTCCAAGTTGTCGGTATCGCCCAGAGCCGATTTATCGCCCGTGGCCGCCGTTTCCCCGACATCGTCGATAGAGGACTGGCAAGCGACCTCGGAGGCTTCGCGTGGTGTACGCAGTGGCTCTGGCAGCCAACCCGAGGCAGCAAGCAGCCGTTCGGCTTCCTCGGCCATGTCGGCTTTCTTCAGGTGACTTAGGCGCTGCGCGGCCTGCTCGCCCGAGGCTTCGCGTACGGCCTCAAGGATTCGCGCTTTGCTCACGCGGCCGAGATAGTTGCCGACAGAAGCCCGCCAGCCGGCTTCGGCCATGTCCAGACCGGTCTCGCGCGCCAGGCGATCTGCCTGACGGAGCCTTCTTTCAAGCCCGCTCTGCGACAGGCCCTGGGCGCCATAGGGATTGGGCTTTTCGTAAAGCGCATTGACGCCATCGCTGACGCAATGGGCGAGCAGGGCCATTCGGCAGTCATTGTCCAGACCGGCAAGCCATTGCCACAGCGCATCGTCGTCATCGGGGATGTCGTTGGCCCAGCTCTCGTCACGTTCATGCCGCGCGCGGGCGGCAGCGCTGTCCTTCAAAGCTTCATCCTGGAAAGGGAAGAACACATGCCGGACGGTCACGTCGAGCGAGCCGCAATGACTGCGATGCAGAAACGTATCGCAGACCAGCTTGTGCAGAAGCGCCGTCAGGGCGACCTGGGGATTGCCGGCGACCGCATTGCGAAGCGCCAGCGTGCGATGAGCTGTCAACTCCGCGAGCAGACGATCCGGAAGCGGTTTGATCTTCTCGTCGTCATCCTCGCCTTGGCTCGAATGCCCATCAGTCGTGATGACAGCGCCCTGAGCACTTTGCCCAGGGTGATCCCTATCTCCGTCCGCGCCCGTCGATTCATCGGTTTCCGGCGCCAAGTCATCGTCGGGCCTGACGTAACCGCGCTGGATATCGAGCCCGCCATTGTGGGCAATTGTGACAAAGACGCCCGCGCGCTCGATGTCTTGCGGTGCAAAGCGAACTGGCCGAGCCGCGAAGGTGGCGAGTTCTGCCTCGATTTGCCCGAGCCGTTGGTCGACATCGTCCGGCAGCTCTTCGACGCCCTCGTGTTCGACTTCCAACTGCTGATACTCGGCGTTCAGCAGGTCGACCGCAGCGCGCTCGTCCTCCGTCAGGTCGAGCGGCTCGCCGCGAAGCACACGCAGATTGCGCGTGACGTCAAAGGGAAAGTTGGCAGCCGCCTCCACCCACTTCCAGCCTTCAGCGGCCAGTTCGGCCGCCACGTCTCGCAGCTTTTCCGCGACGAGCCGATCAAGCAGGGCCGGATCCTGCAGCCATCCGCCATCGTCGGATTGAAACAAGTCATTCAGGACGACGCCGCCGGCAGCCTCGTATGCCTCTAATCCTAAGAACACGGCGCGCTTGTCAGACGCGCGCACCGTTGTCTCGGTCAGCATGCGCCGGATCTGGTAGGGCTCCTTCGACCACGCATCCTTGACCGCACTCCAGACCTCTTCCTGGCGAAGATGGTCGCTGGAAATGGTGAATGCCATGAGTTGCTCCAGTGTCATGCCGTCCTCAGCATAGACGTCAAGAAGCACTGGCGAGACCGAAGCCAGGCGAAGGCGCTGCTTGACCACCTGGGCCGAGACAAAGAACGCGGCCGCGATGTCTTCCTCGTTCATGCCCTTGCAACGCATCTGGTGGAACGCGCGAAACTGGTCGAGAGGATGCAACGGCGCGCGTTCGATATTTTCGGCCAGTGAGACTTCTTCGGGAAGGATCGCCCCGTCACAGTCGCGAACGACACAGGGCACAGCCGCATTGCGGGCGAGCCGCTTCTGTTTCACCAAAAGCTCGAGCGCCCGGTAACGTCGGCCACCGGCCGGGATTTCGAACATGCCGGTCGGCTGGCCCTGGTCGTCGACCACGGCAGTGACGCTCAGGCTTTGGATGAGTCCACGCCTGGCGATCGACGCCGCCAGATCGTCGATCGAAATCCCGGCCTTTATCCGGCGGACATTGGACTGGCTCAGCACCAGCTTGTCGAAGGGAATGTCGCGTGCGGACGACAAGGTTATTTTCTTATTTCCAGCAGCCATCGGGGTTACTCCACGACGGGCGGCCGAGAGCCTCTCTCTCGACCTCCTACCCGTCACAAAAGACCATCCCGGCTCTGACTCTTCTCCCAGGCCGGCCGGTCAGGCGGACCCCAACCTCTGCAGCAGCTGCTGGGCTGCGCGGATGCTGCCGGTGCGACGTGATACCTCCGTCCAGACCGACAACGGAAAGGCGCTCGCGAAGGTGAGATCACGTTCAATACCCAGACCGAAAGGCAGGCGGACCGCGCTGATTTCGGCAAGGCTGAACGAGCCTAATTCGGGTTCGCCAAGATCGGCCAGGCCAAACAGCGTATCGTCATCCGTGTCGAGTTCGGTCACCAGCCAGACGCCTAGGCCGAGAGGGTTGAAGAGTTTGACCAGCGGTACGTGATCCACGTCGCGCATGCAGCCGTTGGCAAGCAGGCGTGCGCGCTGTTCGGGCATGATCAGCGACATGCCACCCTCCTGCCGGCGTTAAGATGAACTTCGGTGTCGGTTTGATCTTCGGGAAGGAAAGCGAGGAGCCAGTCCGCTGATTTGCTCGCATGCGACGCAGCGCGCACAATAGCGCGATTGTCTTCGCGCAGGACATCAAGCCAGGAGCCGATATAGTCTGCGTGACGCACGGTGGGCACGATGCCAAGCGACGCGCAGCAGAACGCTGACGTCATCTCCGCAATCAGTTCCTCGAAAGCATACTGTCTTGAGCCGAATTGGAATGTCATGTCGCGTGCCAGGCGGGAGGCGTGGCCGGTCGCGTGGCCGAGTTCGTGGAGTGCGGTGCGGTGCCAGTTGACTGGCTCGAAATATGCCTGCGGCGGAGGGACCTGCACACAGTCGAGTGCCGGGATGTAGCACGCGCGGTCGCCGCCAATGCGGAAGTCGATGCGTGTGGCACGGATGAGCGCTTCGACCCGAGGTTCTATCAGGGCGGTGGGTGTCGGCGGCGCGACGCTTGTAATGTCGGCCGGCAGGTTTTCGCATTGTGCTGCATTGAACACGACGAAGCGTTTCAGGAACGGGACGGCCCGGGCCTCATCGCCTGCCTCACGAGCACGGCGCTTCTCGTTGTCCGGCACGAAGCGATCCGCATAGACAACAGTCGTGCCGCGCGCACCTTTGCAAACATTGCCGCCGAGCGACAACGCCTGGCGGAACGTTAGCCAGCTTTGGCCAGAAAAGCCTCTTTCAATGACGGCGCCCCATAGAAGTAAGACGTTGATCCCTGAGTAGGGCCTGCCGGTAGCGGCGTTTCGCGGTATGGCGACAGTTGCATTCGCAGCCAGTGTTCCCCAGGGCTGGACCCAGGGCACGCGCCCGGCCTCCAGTTCTGCGATGATCTTGTCGGTGATTTCGTCATACAGGCTCGCCCGGTTTTGTCCGGCGCGAGCGAGAGCAGTTTTCCTGGACATCGCGGCTCTCCGCGACGGGCGCCGAGAGCCACTCTCCCAGCTACCAACCCGTCACGGCAATCCGGTCCTCACTCTTCCTCTTTGGCACTTTGGTTGGCTCACGCGTCGGCAGCTCGAAACCCATCGCACCTGGGTTGTGAAGTATCGAGGCCTTGGTGGTGCTGGCCATGTTCAAGTTGTCTGTTCGGACAGCTTACGATTGCACAATGCGTTGCTTATCAAGCAGCGTTGCTATCGCTCTAATTACATCTGCCCTCGACTTTTTGATTCGATTGATGTGTGTTTCTGTGGGGGCGGGATGAAGTGGGCAAACTGTCAAACAAGTTGGGGTGGCTGATTGCGGCCGCGATTGCGTTGGGCTGGTATGGCAGCGGTCGCGAGACCACTTCACCACCACAGTCTGCTACCGCCCAGAAAGCTGCTACACCGGTGGTACCGCCACCGGCAATGCCGGAAGCGTCCCCTCTGCCCTTTTACACTGCGCCCTCAACCAGGACAGAGCCCGAGGAACGACTCTTCGTCACGCGAAAAGTAAAATTGCGCAAGGACGCGACAACCGCCGCGCAAGAAGTCGCGACTTTGCCAGTTGGCTCGCAAGTCGTGGCCTTTGGCCATCGTGGCAATTGGCGCAGCGTTCGTTTTGAGGGCACGACAGGGTGGGTCGCGTCTCGATACCTATCTGCAAGTGAGCCAACTCCCGCTGCGAAACCCGCTCAGGTTGTTTCTCGACGAGTAACGGCCCCAACTGGTTCGCCCTCGCGGAGCGGGCAGCCCGTCAGACAACCTATGGTCGGACGTTGCGACTGTCCGTATGACCTTATGCGGAATGGCCGTCTTTGCGGAGGTCGGAGTGCCTATAGTCGTCCCGGAGGCAGAAGTCCCGCTTGTTACTGGTAGGTTAGAGACCTTCGCTAACCGCCTCCTAGGCGCCTTGCCAATTCCTGGTAGGGACGTTCACTGCATCACTCATAAAACCGGTGGGCTATCCTCAACAAGGGAGCTTTCTACTCGTCGCGCCATACTATCCGTCGAATCCATTTGATTTCGACCAGCCTTCGGAAGCGCATTTTGATCGCTTCCTCGCCGACGGGAAAGAAGAACTCCGCATCCAAAATCAGCTCGTGACATCGTTCGCACCGAAACTTCCGGCGCACATCATCGATTGTGCCGTTGCCCATGATCTCCTTGATCTCGATGGGTTTGTAGAACCGTTTGATGTGGCAGACGTTGCATTTGGCCCTCAGAACCTGGCCGACATTGTGCGCATGCTGAAGCGTCCAAGGCTCCCCCTTGGGCCAATCTCCCTGCTTGTGAGTCCGCTCCGGCATTCTGCCGAAAAAGGATCATTTTCCTAAACCGTCAAGACTCTGGTTGACATTTTCGTTCTTATTTTGTTCTATACGTGCCTCAGCGATATGGAGGCTCCAATGTGGGCACTGCGGATCACGATGCCGGGCGCATCGGATGATGAGATTGTGCGTGCGCTTCTTGCCGCGACGGAGGTCTTCGAGAGGGTCTCGGTCACGCCTTATCAGGCGAGCCATGGCATGGATCGCCTCGAGGCATGGGACGATCGCGGCCTCAAGGAACACGACAGGAAACTCAGGAAAAAGGATTCCTGGCGGGCAGGTCTTTGGTTGCATGCCGAGGAAGCTGGAATAGCCTCGCTAAGCAAGGTCTATCCGACCGACGAGGTGATCAGAAAGTTCGACATGCAACTGATCGACATGGCGGACTGGGCACCTGACCGCGCGGCCGCTGTCGAAGCCCTTCGCAGCATTGCAAACGCTGACTGCGATTTCGACCGAAACATGCGTCGGGTCGCCGCTCTATGCGAGCAGCTAACAGACCAGCTGACGGATGATTTTGCTGCTCGCGATCTTATGGCCGACGTGACGATAGCGCATACGTCTCTCTCCCTGGCCAAGTTCGATCACGGCAGACCAGTCGGACCGCTTCGTCAGGCAATGCTGGCGGCCATCGACAGGCTGGAAGCTGCAACCGCTCCAGCCACGCAGACCTCCTGCGCCGCAGCATAACCAAAGCGAGAGCTGGACGATGAATGACCCGGTGAAAGCCCCGGACGACGAAACACGTTTCGATTTGGAGAAGGCAGCCGACGAGTTCATTGCCGCCGCCGGCAGCGCTCGTGCAGCAGTATTGGCCCTGCTCATCGCAAGTGAGGCGCACGAACACGAACTGCATCACACGCGCCTGCAGGTATCGTCCGGATACTCACGCCAGCGTTATATCAAACGGAAAACAGAAGATGCCTCCCAAACATAAGGGCATCATTTCGGATGCAGGAATTGATCGCAGGTGGCCGTACCAGGTCGCATTGCATGCAGAGGTTTGCTCCGGGGACCAGTTCGCCGAGAAACACGAATTCGCCTGCACACTCAGCGAGGCCCCGCGGCGACGGATGGTTATGAAGAAGGAGCCAACGGGCTATCCCCAGCGGTATATCCTCTTCTGCTTCGCAACGAAGGTAGATGCCGATGCTTTCGCGGCCCGCTTCGAGGGCTATCAGTTCGATCCCGCAAAAGATCGGGTTTCCCGCAAATCCAATGTCTGGAGATGGGAAGGCTGGGGAGCACCCGTCAGACGCTATGCCGAAATTGTTGCTCGGCTGGAACGGGTGCGCAGTTGGGAACCGTCCCTGGACGCGGATATCGGTTGGCTGCTCGATGTTGGCCAGCGGACGCGCTTTACACGTTGCAGGGAGAGCGTCGAGGACTTCCTGTATTGGTACATCCCACTGGGGGAATGGCACATTGTGCCGAATAGCGAATTCGACGCGCGCGTTCGCCACTACCCCGAAGGCGCGTGGCGATCAGCTTGCGAAAACCGCACCAAGCCAAGGGAAAACGAGGCGACTGCCCTCACCCTCGCCTTCCTGCGTGGCTGTGCCTATGATTTTGCGACCTAGACCGAGGAGCCGCCCGGCATGTGCAATCTCTACAATCTCACGACATCGCAACAGGCCATCCTGCAATGGACGCGGACGTTGCGGGATTTGGCAGGCAACCTGGAAGCGTCCTTCGACGTCTATCCGAACAACCTGGCACCTGTGGTGCGCAAGGGCGTCGACGGCGACCGCGAACTCGCTCGACTGACCTGGGGCATGCCAACACCACCCGAGCGCGTCAAAGGCAACGCGGACCGAGGTACCACCAATATCCGGAAAACGAACTGGCATTATTGGCAGCAATTTTTGGGCGTCGAGAACAGATGCCTTGTTCCCGTGACCAGCTTTGCCGAACCCAGTCCACACGAAGGCGACAAAGATCCCGACACAGGTATCAAGAGGAACTTCTGGTTTGCTCGCAATGGTGAGCGTCGGCTGTTCTTTTTCGCCGGCGTTTGGACAAAGTGGTCCGGGATCAAAAAGGTAAAAGATGGGCAGCAGGATTTCGAGCTCTTTGGTTTTCTTACGACCGACCCCAACGACATCGTGAAACCGATCCACGAGGATGCAATGCCAGTCATCTTGGCAACTGAGGAGGAAGCGAATGTCTGGATGAACGCCGGCTGGTCAGAGGCCAAAGGGCTTCAGAGGCCTGCGGCAAATGACACCTTGATCGTCGTCGACAAACCCGCGACGCAAATCAAGTTTCCCCAAGTCTCAGCACAGGGATCGCTATTCTAGGAGGTTCAAAAATGGACCGGATCGTTCGTCTGGATGCGAGGCAAGAAGCTCAGCTGCAGCGCATTGCCGAGGAATTTGTCGCCAAACACCACGGTGACGTGATGAAGGCACTGAAAGAAATGATCGTACTGAACGGCGAGATGCAGGAGCGTCTTGAGGAGCTTGGCGATCGGGGCGCTCAGTTTGGCCGGCGCCGAGCCTACCAATGAGCGACCAACCCTTTAGATTGTACATGCCGGCATGGCGAGACGCGCTACTATCCTGAGCGTAACACGGCACAGCTTTCGGAGCTTTCATGGCCCTGTCCTGCAGCAGCTTCCATAGGTTATTTCACTGCGATATGGCATCCGCCCGCGCGCACATGTACTTCGGTGCACGCTATGCGGCCTCGTATGACGCCGGCAGCACGCTCGATATTCGCATTGTGCGCGGGCTGTTTTCTGTGAAACCTCGTACCCATGGGTCACAGAGTCCACAGACTGAGGGCAATCTCGCAAGCCGAGCGCGAGCAGTTGCTCAAGGCAATGCCAGGCGAAACGCAGGAACTCGCCTTCAAACCGCGGGGCGAACCAGACCCCCGTCTTGTAAAATTGGCCCGGCTGCTTGGCAGACAACTGGCGCGTCAAAATTTCGAGACACAAAAGCCGACGCCCAGGTCAAAGAACTCCTGAAGACAGGAGAAGTCCGTTGAAAGCCGCTATTTACGCTCGCTACTCCTCGGACAACCAACGTGACGCTTCCATCGCTGACCAATTGAGGCTGTGCCGGTTGCACGCCGAAAAGCAGGGATGGCAAGTCGTTGAAGAGTATACGGATCACGCGATTTCCGGGGCCTCTCTGCTTCGGCCAGGCATTCAGTCGCTGATCCTTGATGGAACGCGCGGTCGCTTCAACGTCATCCTCGCCGAAGCGATGGATCGTCTCTCTCGCGACCAGGAGGACATCGCGGGCATTTTCAAGCGCATGTCCTACATGGACGTAAAGATCGTCACGTTATCGGAGGGTGAAGTCACCCACCTCCACGTCGGCCTTAAGGGCACGATGAATGCGCTATTCCTCAAGGACTTGGCCGACAAGACGCGACGCGGCCAGCGCGGACGCATCGAAGCGGGTAAATCCGGCGGCGGGAATTCTTACGGCTACGACGTCGTGAGGAAATACGATGCAAACGGCGAACCAGTCCGCGGAGATCGATGCATCAACGAGTTCGAAGCGAACGTGGTCCGGAGGATTTTCCAGGACTATTCCACGGGGAAATCCGCAAAGGCGATTTCTGCCGCGCTCAATCGCGAAGGGATCAAAGCACCGTCCGGCGGAGACTGGGGTTTCAGCACCATCAACGGCAATCTCAAGCGTGGGAACGGCATTCTCAACAACGAGATGTATATAGGGAAGCTGGTCTGGAACCGTCAGCGCTTCATAAAAGATCCAGACACCGGCAAGCGCCAGGCACGCCCAAATCCCGAATCCGAATGGGTCGTTCAGGACACACCTGAATTGCGCATCGTTGACGATGCGTTGTGGCAGTCGGTGAAGGCGCGGCAAGAGAGGAACTCCGTAGCGGGAGACCATGCAGGGAGTGCCGCTTTCTCTGTAATCAGTTCCCGGCGACGTCCAAGATATCTTCTCTCGGGTTTGCTTAAATGCGCGCACTGTGGCGGTGGCTATTCGACGATCTCGGCCACGCTGTTGGGTTGCTCGAACGCGCGCAACAAGGGGACGTGTGCCAATCGGGTGAACATTCGGCGTGACGAGCTTGAGGCGCGTGTCCTCAATGCGCTGAGGACACGCATGCTGGATCCGGATCTCTTCGCGGAATTCTGTGACGCGTACACGCAAGAGACCAACCGCCTGCGCATGGAAAGCCGCACCAATATTGTTGCGGCTGAAGCCCAACTCATGAACCTCGAAAGAGAGGTCCAAAAACTCATGGATCTCTATCTGAGCGATGCGCTTTCCATCCAGGACGTGAAAGCGCGCGGTGACAAGGTGCGCGCGCGCAAGGAAGAACTTACGTCATTTCTCGCTACGGCCGACGAGCCCCCGCCCCTATTGCATCCGGCGATGGCCCAACAGTACCGGATGCGCATCCAGCACCTGCACGAAGCACTGCAAGAGGAATCTGAAGATAGACGGATGGAAGCAGCCGACGCTATCCGCTCCCTCATCGAAGCAATTGTTCTAAAGCCAGAGGGTGGACAGCTCGCAATCGAAATCCAGGGCGATCTTGCTGGAATCCTTACGCTTTCCGTACAAACGAAAAACCCCGCCGGAGGGGCGGGGCTTTCGCAAGTAAAGATGGTTGCGGGAGTAGGATTTGAACCTACGACCTTCAGGTTATGAGCCTGACGAG
>VFQQ010001890.1_pt1 | contig 26435 bp, 24 predicted proteins | sample 3512341 | NCBI WGS metagenome assembly VFQQ01 (sample SAMN10412373, study PRJNA504923) | tailings metagenome | isolation source: Relicate 2 Philex TSF1 revegetated site | place: Philippines: Tuba, Benguet | collected 2017-08-29
AGCTTGCGCGTGCGCGTGATCTCGCCGTCGTCGGGGTCGAACTCCTTGTGCAGGTCCACGAAGCGGCGGATGCGCAGCCCCTCGGGAAGCGCCTCGTTGACGCGCCGGATCGCCCCGGCGACCAGCTCGTAGACCTCGGGCTTCTGCGACAGGTCGGCGTAGCTGATGTACGGAATGCCCCGCACTTCGGCCCAGTGGCCGACGGCTTCGATGTCGATGCAGACCATCGCGCAGAGATAGTCGCGCCCGGTGCCGAGCACCGCCACGTCCTTGACGTACGGGCTGAACTTCAGCCGGTTCTCGATGTAGTTCGGAATGAAGCGCTCGCCCTTGGCGGTGTGCACGACTTCGGCCACGCGCCCCAGGACCACGAGGTGCCCGTTGGGTTCGACATAACCGGCGTCGCCGCTTTGCAGCCAGCCGTCGATCAGCGTCTTGCGGGTGGCTTCCTCGTTCTGGAAGTAGCCGCTGAAGACGCTCTCCGAACGCAGCAGGATCTCGCCGTTGTCGGCGATGCGGCACTCCACGCCCGGCAGCGGCCGGCCCACGGTGTGCAGCCGCACCTCGTCGGCCGCCTGCACGGCGTTGAAGGCGCTGCTCTCCGTCTGCCCGTAGAGCTGGCGCAGGTTGATGCCCAGGGCGCGGTAGAAGAGGAAGGTGTCCTCGCCCATCGCTTCGCCGCCGGTCAGCGCCACGCGCATGCGGTTCAGGCCGAGCTGGTCCTTCACCGGCCCGAACACCAGCCACTCGCCGAGCCGGCACTGCAGGCGCTGCCAAGCGGATGGCGACTTGCCGTCGAGCTTGAGCCGCTCGACCGCGACGCCCACGTCGATGAAGTGGTCGAACACGCGCTTCTTCAGCGGCGTCGAGTCCTCCATCCGCACGCGGATGGTGGTGAGCATGTTGTCCCAGCTGCGTGGCGCGGCGAGGTAAAGCGTCGGCGCGATCTCGCGCAGGTTGCGCAGCACCGTCTCCGAGCGCTCGGGGATGTTGATGGTGAAGCGCAGCGCGACGCCGGCGGCCATGGTGACGGCGAAGTCGCCGATCCAGGCCATCGGCAAGTAGGCGAGGATGCTCTCTTCCCAGTGGAAGACATCACCCTTGAAGCCGTTGCGCACGCCGGCCAGCACGTTGCGCTGCTGCAGCACCACGCCCTTGGGTTTGCCCGTGGTGCCGGAGGAATGCACGAACACCGCCGGGCCTTCCGGCCGCGACCGCCCGATGATCGACTCGCGCAGCGCCGGCTCCGCGGCAAGGCGCTTCTCGCCCGCCTCGCGCAGCGCCTCCCAGCCCATCAGGCCGTCCACCTTGTAGTGGTTCAGGCCGCGCGGGTCGTCGTAGACGATGCAGCGCAGCGAGGGTGCCTTCTCACGCAGCTCGAGCAGCTTGTCGACCTGCTCCTGGTCCTCGGCCAGGGCGAAGCGCGCATTGGCCTCGCTGGCGAAGTGCAGCACTTCGTCCGGCGTGGCGTCGGGGTAGACCGGCATCGCGTAGCCACCGAGCGCGCCGACAGCCAGCATGCCCATGTACAGCCGGGCCCGGTTGTCGCCCAGCACGAGCATCGAGTCGCCATCGACGAAGCCGTGCTGCTCGAGCCCGGCCGCCACGGCCAGCACTTCGTCGAGCAGGCCGGCCCAGGTGGTTTCCTGCCAGATGCCCAGCGCCTTCTCGCGCATCGCCACCTGCTTGCCGTGGTGCCGCGCGTTCACGGCCAACAGCCGCGCGAGCGTGGTCTGGGGGTTCAGATCCCACTGCGTCGCGGCGGATGCCGCCGAGGCCAGCTCGTCACGCCGCATGCTGATGCCCCTTGCCCAGGTAGGCCTCGACGACCCGCGGGTTCGCCACCACCTCGCGCGGCAGGCCGGTGCCGATGACCTCGCCGTAGTTCAGCGCCATGATGCGATCGCAGATGCCGGTGACCACGTCCATGTGGTGTTCGATCAGCAGCACGGTGATGCCGCGCTCGTCGCGGGCGTCAAGGACGAAGCGCGCCATGTACTCCTTTTCCTCCTGGTTCATGCCTGCCATCGGCTCGTCGAGGATCAGGAAGTTCGGTTCGGCCACCAGCGCGCGAGCGAGTTCCACGCGCTTCTTCAGACCGATGGGCAAGGACTCCACCGGCTCGTCGCGCACGCCCTGGAGCTGCAGGAACTCGATGATCTCCTCGCAGACGCGCCGGTGGCGGATCTCCTGGGGCTGACCGAGCCACCAGTACAGAGCCGTCTTCAGCACCCCGGGCGCCAGGTGCACGTGGCGCCCGAGCAGGATGTTGTCAAGCACGGACATGCCATTGAAGAGCGCCAGGTTCTGGAACGTGCGCGCCACGTGCCGGCGGGCCACGACGTGAGGCTTCATGCCGGTGATGTCGACGCCCTCGAGGACGATCCGGCCCTTCTGCGGCGGGTAGAAGCCCATGATCGCGTTCACCAGGGTCGTCTTGCCGCTGCCGTTGGGGCCGACCAGGCCGAAGATCTCTCCCTTGGCAATGCGCAAGTCGACGCCGGTGACGGCGACCAGGCCGCCGAAGCGGCGCTCGAGGCCGTGGCATTCGAGGACAGGCGTGGCCGAAGGCTGGAGCGGCTGGTTCATGCGGTGCAGAGAGCGTTGGCAGACTGTCTAACGTTAGGGGAGACGTGGGCCGTGCATGCTTGCGGGCGGCGTTGTCACGTAGCTGGCTTTCGGTACTTGATTGGGCCGCGCTTCTGCGACCGCTTGTGTAAGTCGAAGTTCTAACAACCGTTCGGCGGCAAGTCAATCGTGCTTTTACCGACTGCAACGAGCAGATGCAGCCCGCGTGAGCAGGCGGCGCGGGAATACCCGCGTCGCTCCACCGACCCGCAGTATGCTAGGGTGAAGCAAGTAGCTCATCTAACGATCGTTCGGTCAATTGTCGTCGATGCTGGCAACCTCTGGTCCCGCACAGTCCCCGCGCAGCAGGTTGCCATGACACTCGCTCAGGAACTCGGCCGCTTCGTCGCCGGCCTCGACCTTGCCGCCGTGCCCGCGCCGGTGGTGCAGAAGGCGCGCACCTGCCTGCTCAACGGCTACGGCATCGCGCTCGGTGGCCACGACACGCCCTTCGCGCCGGTGGCGCGCCGCGCCGTGCTGGCGCTGGACGGCGAGCGCAGCACCGGCGCCACGCTGCTCGGCGACGGCCGCAAGACAGCGGTGGACGGCGCGCTGCTCGCCAACGCGGCGCTGTTCCACGGCCGCGCCCAGGAGGACACCTGCGGTGCTGGTCACTTCGGCACCATCATGATCCCGCTGCTGACGGCGCTGGTCGAGGCGCGGGGTGCGCAGGTTGCGCGCCTGCTGCCGGCGCTGATCGCGGGCTACGAGGTCGGCGGGCTGCTCGAGCAGGCCCATGGGCCGCAGACGACGCCCGCTGGACTGCGCTCGTCGCCGCTGTACGGCACGATGGCCGCCGCCGCGGCGGCTTCGCATCTGCTCGGGCTCGACGCCGAACGCAGTGCCGCGGCGCTGGCCAACGCCGCCTCGTTCACCGGCGGCATGCTGCAGTCGTTCGCCGACGGCACCGACGAGTGGCGCTACCAGGTCGGCATCGCCAGCCGCAACGGCCTGGTCGCGGCCGAACTGGCACGCGCCGGCTCGCGCTCGGCGCCGGGCGCGTTCGAAGGCCGTTCGGGCTTTGTGCGCGCCTTCGCACGCACCGAGTGCGACGTGCCGGCGCTGCTCGCGCGGCTGGGCCGCGAGTGGTCGGTGATGCGCGTCACCTTCAAGCCGTTCCCGGTCTGCGCGTTCAACCAGACGCCGGTGACCGGCGCGCTGGTCTTGCGCGAGCGCATCGCCGGCCGGTCGCTCGTGCGCGTTCGGGTGCGCATGAACCCCTTCGAGACCGGCTACGCCGGCATGGACGCCAAGGGCCCGTTCGACTCGATCTCCGGCACGCTGATGAGCATCCCGTTCTGCATCGCACTTGCGCTCGTGCGCGGCACGCCGAGCATGGCCGCGATGACGACCTACGACGACGCCGAGGTCAATGCGCTGGGCAGCCGCATCGAGCTCGTCACCGACGCGTCGGTGCCGGTGCTGTCGTGCGTGATCGAGGCCGCGACGGCCGATGGCGCCCAGCTGGTGCAGGACCAGCGCATGACGGTGGCCGACTTCTCGTACGACTGGGACACGACCTCGCGCATGGTGCGCCGCATCGGCGTGGAAACCGGCGTGCCGCCCCGGGCCTACGAGTTGATCGAGGCGTTCGCGCGCGCGCCGGAGCAGGCGGGCGTCGCGGCGGTGTTGGAGGCCTTTGCGCTGCTTGCAAAGCCGGCCGCGTGAGAGCCAGCGGCGTTGGCGCGTTCCACGCGCAGCGGGCGTTCAGGCGGCGGCGTTGCGGCGAGTTGATGCGATGTCTTCGGCAGCTCCATCCGGGAAACCACGGTGGGTGTCCCAAGCGAGTTTCTAGCGCACACGGGGCGGCGCCGTCGGTGCGGCGGCTGTGTCGGCGCCCGGCGGGGTCGACGGCGGCTGAGCCGCGCGTCCGCTCGACTCGCGCAAGGTGATGTAGGCCGCGCTCAGGAAGATGACGGTGCCGCCGATCCAGCTCCAGATATCGGGCACCTCGCCGAACACCAGGAAGCCGATCAGCGACGCCCACACCAGCCGCGTGAAATCGAGCGGCATCAGCGCGGTGGCCTCGGCGTACTGGAACGACTTGGTGTACGCGAACTGCCCCACCGTGGCGACGAAGGCGAGGAACACCAGCACCGGCAGCACCTGCAGGCTCGGCCACTTCCACACCCAAACCGCCAACAGGAAGGTCAGCGGCGTCACGACGATCGACATGTAGGTGACCTGCGTGGTGCTCGACTCGGTGCTCGACATCAGCTTGATGACGATGATCGACACCGCCCAGGCCAGCGCGCCGCAGATGGCCAGCACCGGCCCCGCCGACAACGGGATGACGCCCGGGCGCACGATCAGCAGCATGCCGATGACGCCGCCGGCCACCGCCAGCCAGCGCGCCAGGCTGGAGCGCTCGCGCAGCAGCCAGATGGCCGCGACCGACGCGAAGACCGGCGAGATGAAGCTGAGTGCCGTCACCGTGGCGATCGGCGTCAGCGTCAGCGCCGAGAACAGCCCGAGCATCGAGATCATCAGCATCACGCAGCGGATCAGGTGCAGGTGCAGCCGCTCGGTCTTCAGCACCGCGCCGCGCGAGCGGAGGAGCCCCGGCAACATCAAGAACAGCGCGAAGAAATAGCGGAAGAAGGTGATCTCGAACACATGCAGCTCACGCGACGCGTAGCGGACGGAGGCGTGCAGCAGCGTGAACGAGGCCGCGGCGACGAGGCCGAGCGCCATGCCTTTGACGCGACGCGGCAGGCGCTCAGCGTGTGCGGCGAGGGCTCGCAAGGGTCGGGGTTCCTTGGCGGACCGGCCGGCGGGCGCGCACCGCCGGCCGCGCGCAGCTATTCATGCGGGATGCCCCGCGCCGCTGCCGGCAAGCAGCGCGGCAGTGTCGCGCTGCGCCGCGGCGTACTCGGCGGCGATGTGTTCGATCAGTTCGGCCGCCGGCCGCACCGCGTCGACGCCCGACACCGTGTGCCCGGCGCTCCAGACGTCGACCCAGCGGCGCACATGCGCAGAACCGTCGGGGCCGAAGACCTTGCGCGCGTCCTCGGGCGTCGGCGCCGGCAGCGCCGCGGGGTCGAGCCCGGCGGCGAGGATCGACGGGCGCAGCATGTTCGTGTCGAGGCCGGTGAAGGCGCGCGTCAACAGCACGTCGTCGAGGCGGCTGTCCACCAGCATGCGTCGGTAGGCGTCGCTCGCCATGCTCTCCGGCGTGGCGATGAAGCGTGTGCCCATCATGCCGAGGTCGCAGCCGAGCACGCGCGCGGCCCACAGCGCGGCGCCGTCGTGCACGCCGCCGGCCAGTACCAGCGGGCCGTCGTAGAAGGCGCGCAGCGCTCGCACGAACGAGAAGCCGTTGACCCAGCCGGTCTGGCCGCCGGCGCCCGCGCTCAGCAGCACCAGGCCGTCGGCGCCGGCCGCGAGCGCCTTCTCGGCGTGGCGCAGCGAGGCCACGTCGGCGAACACGAGGCAGCCCGCGTCGTGCAGCGGGCCCACCACCGTGGCCGGCGATCCCACGCTCACGATCACCATCGCGACGCGCTGCCGCACCAGCACGCGCACGTCCTCGGCGATGGCCTCGGGGTCGCGCCGCATGATGAGGTTGGGGCAGGGTGGCGCGGTCGGCCGCCCGGCGCGCTCGCGGTCGGCGGCGATGCGCGCCAGCCACGCATCCAGCTCCTGCGGCGAGCGTGCGTTGACGGTGGGGAAGGCGCCGATCACGCCGGCGCAGCAGGCCGCCGACACCAACTCGGCGCCCGACACGCGCAGCATCGGCGCGGCGATGAGCGGCAGGCGCAGGCCGCGCGTGAGTGAGTCGGGCAGCGCCATCGTCGTCAGCCCACCGCCTTGCACGCCTTCAGCGCGTCGATCTCCGCCGCCGCATAGCCGGCCCAGCGCAGCACCTCGTCGGTGTGCGCGCCGAGCAGCGGCGGAGCCTGGCGCAGGCTGGCTTTCTCACCGTCGATGGCCACCGGCACGTCGACGACGCGCAAGTCGGGCAGGTGCGGCGCCGGCAGCGGCTTGATCATGCGCATCGCGGCCACCTGCGCGTCGTCGTGCACCTCGACCACGGTGTTGATCGGCGAGCACGGCGCGCCGGCAGCGCGCAGCCGCTCCACGCATTCGGTGGTGGCGTAGGTCGCAGTGCGCGCCTCGAGCAGCGCATGCAGCGCAGGGCGGTTGGCCACCCGCAACGCATTGCTCGCGAAGCGCGCGTCGGCCGCCACGTCGGCGATGCCGAGCGCGCTGCACACGGCCGCGAACAGCTTGTCGTTGGCCGCGGTGATGAGCACCGCGCCGTCGCGCGTGGCAAAGGACTCGTAGGGCGAGGTCATCGGCGTGACGTCGCCCAGCCGCTGGCCGACGAAGCCCGCGCCCATGTAGTGCGTGAGGAACAACGACATCCAGTTGACGCCGGTCTCCATCAGGCTGGTCGAGACACGGCCGCCGCGGCCGGTCTCCTGGCGGCGATAGAGCGCGGCCAGCGTGCCGATGAAGGCCCACAGCGCGGTGCCCATGTCGATCACCGACACGCCCACGCGCGCCGGCGGTCGGTCGGCATGGCCGGTGACGCTCATGATGCCGGTGAAGGCCTGGATCAGCGGGTCGTAGCCAGGTTCGCGTGCCAGCGGCCCGCTCTCGCCGAAGGCGCTGATCGCGCAGTACACCAGGCGCGGATTGGTCGCCGCCAGGTCGTCGTAGCCCAGGCCCCGCGCCTCGAGGCTGCCCGGACGCACCGCGTGCACCAGCACGTCGGCGCGGTCGGCCAGCCGGCGCACGACGTCGCGGCCCTGCGGCACGCCGATGTCGATGCCGACGCTGCGCTTGTTGCGGTTCACCGCCAGGAAGGCCGTGCCGACGCCGTGGCTGGCCGGCGGCACCCAGCGCCGCGCGTCGTCGCCGCTGCCGGGCCGCTCGACCTTGATCACGTCGGCGCCGAAGTCGCCCAGCAGCTGCGTGCAGTAGGGGCCGGCGATGTTCTGCGTCAGGTCGAGGACGGTGATGCCCTTCAGGATGTCGATCATGGTGTCCCTGCCTGTGCCCCGACGTTGCTTCACTCGGGCTGAATGCCCGCGTCCTTGACGAGGCGGGCCCACTTCGGAATCTCGGTGCGCACCAGCTCGCCGAGTTGGGCGCGCGAGCCCGGCAGCGCATCGACGCCGAGCTGCTGCAGGCGCTCGCGCATGGCCGGCAGCGCGAGGATGCGCGCGATCTCGCCGTGCAGCCGGTCGAGTACCGGCTCGGGCGTGCCGGTGGGCGCGAACACCGCCAGCCAGCCGGTCAGCTCGTAGCCGGGAACGCCGGCCTCGGCGACGCTGGGCACGTCGGGCAACAGCGCCGAGCGCCGCGCGCTGCCGATGGCCAGCGCGCGCAGCTTGCCGGCCTTGACGTGCGGCAGCGCGGTGACGGTGTCGGCGAACATCAGCTGCACGTGGCCGCCGAGCAGATCGGTGACACCCTGCGGGTTGCTCTTGTAGGCCACCGGGACGATGTGAATGCCGGCCATCGAGCGCAGCATCTCGCCGTTCATGCGCGACAGGCTGCTGCCGTGCGCGAAGCTCAGCTTGCCCGGCTGCGCCTTCGCCAGCGCGAGCAGCTCGGCCAGCGTCGCCGGCCCGAGCGCCGGGCTGACGACGAGCAGGTTGGCGGCGGCCGCCAGCGGTGCCACCGGGGCGAAGTCCTTCACCGGGTCGTAGGGCAGCTTCACGTACAGGCTGGGGTTGGCGGCCTGCGTCGTGTTGCTGGTGAAGAACAGCGTGTAGCCGTCGGCGGGCGCCTTGGCGGCGGCGGCCGCGGCAAGCATGCCGCTCGCGCCGGGGCGGTTCTCGACGACCACCGGCTGGCCCCAGGCTTCGGCGAGCCGCGCGCCGACCTCGCGTGCCAACGTGTCGGTGGCGCTGGCGGCGCTGAACGGCACGATCACTTTGATGGGGCGCGAGGGATAGGTCTCGGCGCGCGGGGCGCGGGGGGGCCGCCGTGGCGAGGGCGGCGAGGGCGGCGAGACCGAGGGTGCGTCGATGTATGGTCATGGCCGGGGCGTGTCGGGGGCAGGTCAGGGCAGCGTGCAGGCAGCCTCGGCCGCATGCAGCCGCAGCAGCGCCTCGCGGCGCGCGGGGCCGCTGGCGAACTCGATGTCGCGCACGCGACGTGGGTCGATGGCGGTGCGCAACCGCCGCAGCAGCGCGGGGTCGGGCGGCGGCGTGCGCGGTGCGCCGTCCAGCGTCACCGCGGCCGGCGTGCGCTCGCGAAGCGCCGCCGCATCGATGCCTGCATGCACGCTCAGCGCGCGCGCACCGCCGCTCGCGAACTCGAAGACCGCGAGGTCGGTGACCAGGATCCCCCGGCCTGCGCGGTCTTCACCCGCCCCGTGCATCGCGACCGGGTCGGCAACGACGAAATCCACCGCATCAACGAAGCTGCGCCGGTCCTGCTGCGGCAGGTAGGCAAGAAAGGGCTGCGCGATCTCGGCCAGCTCGGCCAGGCCTGCGAGTCCGGCGAAGCGGCGGTGGCCTCCGTGGCGGCCCGCCACGCGCAAGGTGTTGATGCGGCCTCGTGCGTCGATCTGCAGCGGGCGCACGAACTGGCGCACGCGGCCGGCCAGGCGGGGCATCATCTGCTCGATCCACTCGGGCGCCTCGAAGCGGCGGGTCGCGCCGGCCAGCGCGGCGCGCTCGCTGCGCGCAAGGAAGGCCTGGCGCGGGCGCCGCACCAGCGTCAGCGCGGCCGGGTCCTCGAGCGCCGGGCCGCGCTCGCCGGCACGCGCCTGCGCGAGCAGCGCCGCCACCTGGTTCAGCGCCGACGCCAGCCCGAGCTGCACCACCTCGGCGTCGAGCAGCCACTCGCTCATCGCGAAGACCATCGTCTCGGCAATGTCGGGTGGCGCGTCGATAGGGTCGGACCTCAGCATCACGGCCACTCCAGTCGCGCGCGCGCCCAGTCGGCGACTGCGTTGCGCTCGAGCGCGGCGTAGTCGAGCAGCGCGGGCCAGTCGGCTTCGTAGCAGGGCAGGCAGGCGCCCGGGGCCGCGCCGCGCGGCGCACGCACGACGTGGCTGACGAGCGGCTCGGTCAGCTCGGCCGGGGCGCCGCCGTCGCCGAGTTCGCCGACGTCGTCCACCAGCTCCTCGCACAGCACCACCACCCGGCGCGCGGCGAGCGCGAGCAGCCGGTCGGCGCCTTTGTGGCCGTGCCAGACCGCGTTGCCGCGCGCGTCGGCCCGCCAGGCGTGCACGTAGGCCACGTCGATGGCCAGCGGCGGGATCGCGAGCTGCTCGTCGCCGGTGTACGGGCAGGTGATGCGCTTCAGGTCCGGCCGCAGCTCGGCCAGCGCGCGCGCGTGGCGCAGCGCCAGCGGCAGGAAGCTTGCGTGCGCGACGGCCGCGTTCAGGCCGAGCATCAGCGAGGTCTCGGTCTCCTCGACGACCTCGCAGGCGCCCTTCAGCCCGGGCCCGAGGCCCAGCGCCTCCAGCCCGAGGTAGAACGAGCGCACCCGGCACGGCACGCCGGCGGCCACCAGCAAGTCGGTCTCGACGCCGCCCGTCAGCACCACCAGTTCGTCGAAGCGCGTGCCGTGCGCGGCCCAGTGCAGCGCCGCCGCGAGCGGCCGGCGGCTGAAGCTCCAGCCGCCGAGTGCGACACGCGCCGCGCCGTCGGCCAGCGCGGCGGCCTCGGCGAGCGTGACCAGCTTGTCCATCGGCCGTGCTGCAGCCTACAGGCCGAGCCCGCGGGCGATGATGTCGCGCTGCACCTCCATCGCGCCGCCGCCGATTTCGAACAGCTTGGCGTCCTGGAAGTGCATCGGCAGGCCGGAGTCGACCGTGTAGCCGTAGCCGCCCAGCAGGTGCAGCCCGGTGTAGGCGCAGTGCATGTAGCACTCCGCGCCGGCCACCTTGGCGAAGGAGGCCTCGTTGTGGCAGGCGCCGGTCTTCTCGAGCACGCTGCCGCCGCGGTAGACGAGCAGGCGCGCCGCCTCCACGCGCAGCTGCATGTCGACGATCTTGTGCCGCACCGACTGCAACTTGGACAGCGGCTTGCCGAACTGCACGCGCTGCTTCACGTAGGTACTGACCTCGTCGATGATCGCCTGCGAGGCGCCGACGCCGATCGCGCCGTGGTACAGGCGCTCGTTGTCCAGGCCGCCGAGCACGCATTGCCAGCCCTTGTTGACCTGGCCGACCACCGCGTCGGGCGGCAGCACCAGGTCCTTGAAGTGCGCGGAGAACGTCGGCACCGGACCGAGACCCATGGTCTCGATGCGCGTCAGCTCGATGGCCGGATGGCGACCCGGGTCGGGGATCAGGAAGGTGGTGATGCCTTCCTGTTTGACCGCCTGCGGGTCGGTGCGCGCGGCCAGGATCAGGAAGCCGGCCGACTTGACTTGCGAGCAGTACAGCTTCTCGCCGTTGATCACCCAGTGGCCGTCGGCGCGGCGCACGGCGGTGGTGCGCAGCGACGCGGCGTCGCTGCCCGAGCCGGGTTCGGTGAGGCCGAGCGCCATGAACACCTCGCCACGCATCACGCGCGGCAGCACCAGGTCCTTCTGCGCCTGGGTGCCGAAGCGGGCAACGAGCGGGGCGAGGATCACCGCAACGCGGCCCCACGCGGTGGTGACGGCCGAGGAGGCGCGCGCGAACTGCTCGACGAAGGCGAGCATGCCCATCGGGTCGGGTTTCTCCAGGCCGCTGTAGGTTTCGGGCAGCAGGAAGCCGTAATAGCCGAGCTCGCCGAGTTTCTTGAACAGCTCCTGCGGAGGCTCGACCTTTTCGCGCACCCACTGCAGCACCTTCTGGCGCGGCATTTCCTTCTCGACGAAGCGGCGCGTCGTCTCGGCGATCGCGCGCTGCTCGGGGCTCAACTCGAAGTCCATCTCGTTTCCTCTGGGCAGTGTGGTTTCAGGCGGGGGCGTCTTCGATCACACGCACGGTCTTGTAGCCCACGCGGGGCAGGTCGTCGTGCAGGCTCACGCGAGTGGGCACGCCGAGCGTGGCGTCAAGGTGGCCCTGCAGGCGCCGCGCGAGGGCGGCGGCGTCCGCATTGGCAAGCCCGGTCGGCCGCAGCAGGCGCACCTCCAAGACCGGAGGCACCGGGGCCGCCGGGCGCGTGCGCACGAGCGAGAACTCCAGGTTGCGGCCATCGTCGCTGCCCGACAGGGCGGTCTCGACCTGGTACGGGTAGACCGCGCCGTCGCCGACCGCCACGCGGTTGGCCACGCGGTCGAGCAGCGTGAAGCGGCGCGACGTGCGGCCGCAGCGGCAACTGCCCGGGTGCACGCGCACCATGTCCTCGGTGCGCCAGCGCAGGTGCGGCGTGGCGCGGCGGTAGAAGTCGGTGATGACCATCTCTCCCACCTCGCCGTCGGCCACCGCGCGGCCGTTCACCGGGTCGATGACCTCGACCCAGCTCAGGTCCTCGCCGTGCCAGTGCTCGCCGTCTTGCGCCTCGCATTCGCCGGCGAAGAGGTTGAAGTCCGAGCCCTGGCCCGAGAGCGTCGACACCTCGATGCCGAGCTCGGTCTGGAACTGCGCCCGCGCCTCGGGCGCCAGCGCCGCACCCATCAGGATCGCGCGCCGGTAGGGCAGCGCGCGCGCGCCGGCCGCGGGGTGCGCGCGCGCATGCTGCGCCATCGCCCGCAGCGTCGAGACGCCGGCCTGCAGGAAGCCCGGCTCGAGCGCGCGCGCGGCGTCGACATAGCGCGCCACCTGCGCGGGTTCGTGGTTGTCGCGCACGACCCAGCGCACGCCGACGCGCTGTGCTGCCTCACGGAAGATGTCGGCCGCTGGCGTGAAGGGCGTCACCAGCAGGTGCATCACGTCGCCGCGCCGCATGCCGGCGGCCCAGTACAGGCGGGCGAGCAGCTCGACGTTGCGGTCCACGTCCTGCGCGTCGAAGGCCTGGTAGGTCTGGCGGCCGCTGGTGCCGGCCGACGGCCCCGCCAGCACCAGCGTCTCGCGCGGCACGCACAGGTGCGGCAGCGCGCTGCCGTGCTGCTGCATCGCGGCGCGCAGGTCGTCCTTGGTCGTCAGCTGCACCACGGCGGCGAAGTCGGCGAGCGTGCGCACCGCGCGCGCGTCGATGCCGGCCAGCCGCTCGCGGTACATCGGCGAGCGCACCGTGGCCCACGCCAGCAGCGAACGCAGGCCGCGCAGCTGCAGCGCGGCACGCGCGTCCGGCGCCATCGCCTCGGTGGCGGCGTCCCACAGCCGGCGTTTCGGGTTGTTCACGGCGTGTTCACGGCAGTGCCAGGCGGAACACCGGCAGCGGCACCTGGCGCTCGGGGAAGCCCACCTGCACGCGCCGGTCGATCGCCATGTCTTCCGGTTGGCCCTCGATCTCGGCGAACAGGAACCAGTCTTCGTCCAGGCGCACGAGGCCGATGGTGTAGGGCGCGCGCGGCTGCCACACCTTCGACGGCGGCCGGTGCACGACCGAGAAGCTGTAGATGCTGCCCGCGCCGGCGGACTGCTCCCACACCGGCGCCGCTCCGGCGTCGCACATCGGGCAGATCGAGCGCGGTGGGAAGATCGCGCCGCGGCAGGCCGGGCAGCGCTGGAACAGCAGCCGCCCCTGCTTCACGCCGGCCCAGTAGGGCAGGGCGTCCTGCGTGACGCGCGGCACGGGGAACGATTCGGTGTAGTCGGCGAATTCGCCTTGCTCGAGCAATTGCGGTCTCCGGTGGGCGATGTGCGTCGGGGCTCAGGCTGCCTGGGTGTCCAGGATCACCGCGCTGTGGCAGGCCAGCATGCCGCCGGCGGAGTAGGTCATCGCGCGCTGCGGTGCGCTCGCCGCCTTCAGCCCGAGCGGATCGCCGCGCAGCTGGCGCACGGTCTCCACCAGCGAGTCGGCGGCGACCGAGATGCCCGGCTGGCCGAAGCCCATCCAGCCGCCGTTGGTGTCTACGGGCAAGTCGCCGCCCGGGCGCATGCGGCCGCTGCGCACCAGGTCCATCGCGCGGCCCTTGGGAGCGAAGCCCAAGTCCTCCAGCTGCACCAGCACGGTGTGCGAGAAGTTGCCCGCGAGCTGCGCCATCTGCATGTCGGCGGGCGCCATGTCGGCCATCGCATAGGCCTCGCGCGCGGCGTGCGCGGCGCCGGTGGTGGTGATCGCCGGCAGCGGGCCGAGCGGCACCGTGCTCTTGCGCAGGTTGATGCGTTCGCACAGGTACTCGTGCGTGGTGCAGGTGCCGAAGCCGCGGATGTACAGTGGCCGTATCGCCGGGTTCGCACGCGCGGCGGCCTGCGCGCGCGCGGCGCTCGTGACGACGAACGCGCCGGCCGTGCCGCCGGGGCCCCAGGTCGCGCACATCCAGCGCCGCAGCGGCGACGAGATGTACGGCGAGGCCATCACCTGCTCCACCGTGATCAGGCCGTGCCGGCGCTTGGCCGCCTTCGGGTGGTGCACGGCCCATTCCTGGCGCTGCACCGCGACCTCGGCGAAGTCCTCCTCGGTGACGCCGAACTCGTGCATGTAGCGGCTGGCGAGCTGGGCGTAGATGGTGGGGATGGTCGGGCCGTAGGGAAACTCGAACTGCGGGCAGGCGTCGGTGGCAGCACCGACGGCGGTGGCATCGATGAACAGCTCCACCGCGTCGGCCTGCACACACATCACGTGGTCGGCCGCGCCGGCGGCGATGGCCAGCGCCGCCTGGCCGAGCAGGGCGTTGACGCCGGCCCCGTGGAAGGTAATCTCGGTCGTCATGCGCACCGGCATCTGCAGGTGCGAGGCGAAGATGTTGTTCCACTGCGGCCGGCGGTCGGCCCACGGCGAGCGGCCGGTCAGCAGGATGTCGATCTGGTCCTTGCGGACGCCGGCGTCGCGGAACGCGGCCCAGCTCGCTTCGGTGGCGAGCTGCAGCGGGTCCTTCACGTTCTGCTTGTCGGCGTAGGCGTCGCCCATGCCGAGCACGGCGGCGACGCGGCCGAGCGAGCGGTCGAGCAGTTTCAAGCCGAAGGCCCTCCTTGGGGGATGGCGCGGCGCATCATTCGCACGGCAGCCCGAGCTGCTTGGCAATCACGCGCAGCTGGATCTCGTAGGAGCCCACCGTGACCGGCGCCACGAGCGCGTCCAGGGCCATGCGCATCGCCGGCAGCTCCTCGGTGATGCCCCAGCCGCCGCCGATGTGCAGCGCGTCCTGCGTCACGCGGTAGACCGCCTGGGTGACGAACAGCTTGGCCGACGAGACGTCGAGGATGATGTCCCTGACCGGCGCGCCGCTGTCCCAACGCGCGGCAGCGTGGTAGGTGAGGTGGCGCGAGGCCTCGACGTCGACATGGCCCTGCGCGAGCTTGAACGCGATGCTCTGGTTGGCGCCGATCGGCTTGCCGAACTGCTGGCGCACCTTGGCGTAGTCCATCGCCCACGCGAGCGCGGTCTGCATGTGGCCGAGCCAGCGCGCCGCGACCATCACGCGTTCGCGGTTGAAGCCTTCCATGATGGCGCCGAAGCCGGCAGTCAGCCGCCGCGACTCGGGCACGCGAACGTCGTTGAGCATCACGCGGTAGGTCGGGACCGGGCGGTTCGCATAGGTCTTGATCTGCGAGGTCTCGAGCCCCGGCGTCTTGCGGTCGACGGCGAAGAAATGCATGCCGTGGCGGCCCTTGCTCGGGTCGGTGCGGGCGAGCACGGCCATCGTGTCGCAGTCGCCGCCGAGTGTGATGAACGACTTGATGCCGTCGAGCACCCAGTCGTCGCCGTCGCGCCGCGCGGTAGTCTTGAGGTTCTGCACGTCGCTGCCCGCCTCGGGCTCGGTGACGGCCAGCGCGAGCAGGCGGTCGCCGGCGATGTTCTCGCGCACCATCGCGTGGTGCAGCGCGTGGCCGTGCTCGGCGAGCAGCGAACCCGCCACGCCCTGGATCAGCGCGACGATCGCGAGGTTCGGGTTCGCCTTCGCCTGCTCCTCGATCGAGATCGCCTCCTCGGTGACGCCGAGATCGGCGCCGCCGAGCGACTCGGGGATGTGCAGGCCGATCAGCCCGGCCTTGGCGGCGGCGACGTAGAACTCCCGAGGGAACCTCGCCTCGCGGTCGGCCTGCTGCCAGCGCGGCTTGATTTCGCGCTCGGCGAACTTGCGGGCCATGTCGCGAAAGGCTACGCGGTCGACGCTGTTGCCGGGAGCCCGGCGCTCGGTTGGTGGCATGGGCGGTGGAATCCGATGGGTGAGCTGGATCAGGCGCTTGCGGCCGCGGCGCGCGAGATCAGCACGCTGGCCGTGCCGCGCTGCGCGAGCGAGCCGTCGGCGGCCAACACGCGGAGCTCGATCTCCACCGATCCCGCACTGGCGCCCTTGGCCGCGCTCACGTCGAGCACGGTGCACTCGACGGCCACGCGGTCGCCGACGAACACCGGGCCGTAGAAGCGCCACGCGCCGACACCCAGCAGCACCTGCAAGGCCTCGCCGAACACGCCGCCGAGCATCGCCAGCACCTTGGCGATGACGAGTGGGCCGTGGGCGATGAGGCGGCCGTAGCGCGTCGTCTTCGCGTACGCGGCGTCGACGTGCACCGGGTGGCGGGCGTCGAGCAGTTCCGCGTAGCCGGCCACGAGCTCGGCGCTGCATTCGAACGCCGGCAGCGCGAGGCGCATGCCGGGCCGGAGTTCGCCGAGCCACAACGGACGCGTGCTGCCGTGCATGCGCTTCACTCCGGCTGGATGCCGAACTCCTTGACCAGCCGCACGTAGTTCTGCGACTGCTCGCGCGTGAACGCCGCCAGTTCCTCGGGCGTCGAGGGCGTGGCCTCGAGCCCCAGCGCCTGCAGCCGCGCGCGGATCTCCGGCTTGCCGAGGATCGCGACGACCTCGCGGTTGAGCCTGTCGATCGCGCTGCGCGGCATGCCGGCCGGGCCGTACAGCGACCACCAGGCCGGCATGTCGGCGATACCGCGCAGGCCCGACTCGGTGATCGTCGGCACGTCGGGGAACAGCGCCGTGCGCTGCGGCGCCGTGGCCAGCAGCGCACGCACCTTGCCAGCCTTGGCCTGGCCCGCCGCGGTGACGAGGTCGGTGAACATCAACTCGACGTGTCCGGCGAGCAGATCCACCAGCGCCGGCGGGGTGGACTTGTAGGGCACGTGGGTCATCTCGGCGCCGACGGAGCGCGCGAACATGCCGCCGTACAACAGGCCGCCCAGGTTGCCGCTGGCATAGTTCAGCTTGCCCGAATGGGCCCGCGCATGAACGAGCAACTCGTTGAGAGTTTTCCAGGGCTTGTCGCTGGAGACGACGAGCACGTAGGAGGTGACCGCGATCCGCGTGATCGGTGCGAAATCGCGCATCGCGTCGTAGCCGGGGCTGCGCTGGATGCCGGCCGGGTTGGCCACGATCGAGTTCGTCGCCGCGACGACGGTGTAACCATCGGGTGGTGCCTTGGCCACGTCGGCCAGCGCCAGCGAGGTCAGCGCGCCGGGTTTGTTGTCGACGACCACGCTCTGGCCGAGCGCCGCCTGCAGCGGTTCGGCGACGATGCGCAGCAGCGTGTCGGTGGCCGAGCCCGGACCGAACGGCAGCACGAGCCGCAGCCGCTGCTCGGGGTAGGCCGCACGCGCGGCCCCTGCCGCAAGGCCGAGGGGAAAGGCCAGCAGGGCGCGGCGCGAGACGGGCGCTGACATGTTCATGGGTTCACCTCGCTTCTTGGACTCGGGGCGCGGCGCGGATCGTTCGGGCCCAGGTCAATCGTTGCATGCTAGCCAAACGGTCAACTGTTAGGTACAGGGTTCCCGCGTATCATAGCCCTGCGTTCGACCACCGGGCAACCCGACGCCCGCCTACGACGATGGGCAACAACCCCCTGTGCGCCATGTTCGGCATCGAGGCGCCGATCTTCGCGTTCTCCCACTGCCGCGACGTCGTCGTCGAGGTGTCCAAGGCGGGAGGGCTCGGCGTGCTCGGCCTCGCACGCATGCACCCGGACCGCGTGGAAGAAGACCTGCGCTGGATCGACGCGCACATCGGCGGGCGGCCCTATGGCGTGGACGTGCTGATGCCGACCACCTTCGACACCGCCGCCGAGGGCGAGGCCAAGCACGACGCGGAGCACCTGTTTCCCCCGGAGCATCTCGCCTTCGTTCGCGAGATGCTCGACCGCGCCGGCGTGCCGCCGCTGCCGCCGCTGGAGGCCGCGCGCATCGAGCGCGAGCTCGTCTCGTCGTTCAACTTCACGCGCGCCGAAAGCGCGGCGATGCTCGACAAGGCGTTCGAGCACCCGATCCGCCTCATCGTCAATGCGCTCGGCTCGCCGCCGCCCGAACTGGTGCAGCGGGCGCATGCGCGCGGCATCAAGGTCGCGGCGTTGGCCGGCGCGCCCAAGCATGCGGTCCGACACCGCGAAGCCGGCTGCGACTTCGTCATCGCGGTCGGCACCGAGGCCGGCGGCCACACCGGCGACACCACCTCGCTGGTGCTGTGGCCGCGCATCGTCGACGCGGTGGCACCGCTGCCGGTGCTCGGCGGCGGCGGCGTCGGGCGCGGCCGCCAGCTCGCGGCGGCGCTGGCGCTGGGCTGCGAAGGCGTGTGGTGCGGCTCGGTGTGGCTGAAGACGGTGCAGAGCGAGGTGACCCCCGAGATCAAGGCGCGGCTGTTCGCCGCCGGCGCCGACGACGCGGTGCTCACCCGCAGTGTCACCGGCAAGCCGTGCCGCACGCTGCGCAGCGCGTTCACCGACGCGTGGGACGCGCCGGGCGCGCCGGCCCCGCTGCCCGCGCCGCTGCAGGCCATCCTGTGGTGGGGGCAGGGCCGCACGCGCGTCGAACGTGTGCGCGCCAACGAGTTCCTGACCTACCCGGTCGGGCAGATCGTGGCCGACCTGCGCGAGGAGACCTCGGTGCGCCAGGTGGTGCAGGACATGCTGGCGGAGCTCGCCGAGTGCAAGGAGCGGCTCGACCGCTTGCTGGGATGAACCGAAGGAGTCGATGACGATGGCACAGGGACCGCTCGCGGGATTGAAAGTGGTGGAGTTCGCCGGCATCGGCCCCGGGCCGATGTGCGGCATGGTGCTCGCCGATCTGGGTGCCGAGGTGCTGCGCCTGGACCGCATGCAGCCCAGCGGGCTGGGCATCGAGCGGGCGCCGAAGTTCGACCTGCTCAACCGCGGCAAGCGCACGGTGTCGGTCGACCTCAAGGCGGCCGAAGGCGTGGCTTTCGCGCGCCGCGTCGTCGGCTGCGCCGATGCGCTGATCGAAGGCTTCCGCCCGGGCACGATGGAGCGCCTGGGCGTCGGCCCGGACCTGTGCCTGGCGCAGCATCCCAAGCTCGTCTACGGCCGTGTCACCGGCTTCGGCCAGACCGGGCCGCTGGCACCGGCGGCGGGGCACGACCTGAACTACATCGCGCTGTCGGGTGCGCTGCATGCCATCGGCCGCGCCGGAGCGCCGCCGACGCCGCCGCTGAACCTGGTGGGCGACTTCGGAGGTGGCGGCCTGCTGCTTGCGTTCGGCATGCTGGCCGCGCTGTGGACGGTGCAGCGCGGCGGGGCCGGCCAGGTGGTCGATGCGGCGATGGTCGATGGCGCGGCGATGCTCATGACCTCGCTCTTCGGCCTGTACGCCAGCGGCGCACACCAGGGCCCGCGCGGCACCAACCTGCTCGACTCGGGCGCCCCGCACTACGATGTCTACCGCTGCGCCGACGGCGAGTACGTCAGCATCGCACCGATCGAGCCCAAGTTCCGCGTCGTGCTGCTCCAGCGGCTCGGCCTGGCCAGCGAGGCGATCGACTTTGACGACCGCACGCGCTGGGCCGAGACGAAGCAGCAGCTGGCCGTGGTGTTCGCGACGCGCACGCGCGCACAGTGGTGCGAGGCGCTCGAGGGCAGCGATGCCTGCTTCGCGCCGGTGCTTTCGCCGCACGAGGCGCATGCCCACGCGCACAACCGCGCACGCGAGAGCTTCGTCTCGCCGGCCGGCGTGCTGCAGCCCGCGGCGGCGCCGCGCTTCGGCGGCACGCCGGCCGGGGTGCCGCGCGCGCCGCATACCGACGACGCGGCGGCTTTCGACCAGCTGCGGCGCTGGGGCGTGGCCGGCGGCGAAATCGACGCGCTGGTCGCCGGCGGGCACCTGCGCGCGGGCGCGCCGCGCGCCGCGCGCTGACCGCTCGCGTCTGCATGCCCGCCACGCCGCGCCTTCGCGCATTTCTCTGGGTCAACGTCGCGTGCCTGTGCTGGGCCGGCAACATCGCCCTGGGCCGCGGTTTCCGCGATGACATCCAGCCGTCGCTGCTGATCGCGCTGCGCAGCGTCGCAGCCGCTGCGCTGCTGTGGGCGCTGTTGTGGGTCGGCCGGCGCCGCGAAGCAGCCGCGACAAGCCGTGCAGCCGGCTCCAGCGAGCGCACACCGTGGCGGCGCAGCGATTGGGGATGGCTCTTGGCCATGTCCGCCACCGGCTTCGTCGTCTACCAGGGCCTGCTGTACGAGGGGCTGCACACCACCGGCGCCTTCAACGCCGCGCTCATCAACGCGCTGTGCCCCCTGATGACGGCGCTGATGGCCTGGGCCGTGCTGGGCACGACCGTTTCGGCGCGCGCGATCGTCGGCATCGTGGTGTCGATCGCCGGCGTCGCGGTGATCGTCTCCGGCGGCGAGCTGCGCCGCATCGCCGCGCTCGAGTTCCGCATCGGCGACCTGCTGGTGCTCGGCGCCGTGCTGGTGTGGGGCGCCTATTCGCTGATCGCGCGGCGCGTCTTCCAGCGCCGCCCGCTGCTCGAGGCGACTGCGCTGGCAACCACCGTGGCGGTTCCGCTGACGCTGGCGTGGGTGGGACTCGACGGTTCGTCGTCTTCCGCGAACTGGTCGGCGGGCCTCGCCGCCGCAGTGGCGTACGCGGCAGTCTTCGCATCCGTGATCGGCATGCTGGCGTGGAACCGCGCGGTACAGCTCGCCGGCCCGGCGCAGGCAGCGGCGGCGATGAACATGCTGCCGGTGTATGTGCTGGCGCTGTCGGTCGTGGTGCTGCGAGAGCCGCCGCAGCTGCACGAGGCGGTGGGAGGCCTGGTCGTCGTGCTCGGCTGCCTGTTCGGCACGCTGGCGGGCGGCGCCGCACCGGCGCGCACGGACACGACGGCACGGTGAACGCTCCGCCGTGGATGTGGATCCCGATCGTGCTGCTGGCAGCGGCGGCCCAGACCGTGCGCAACGCTGCGCAGAAAGATCTGGTGCCGGCGGCCGGCACGCTGGCGGCGACCTCGGTGCGCTTCGTGTACGGGCTGCCGTTCGCACTGCTCGCGCTGGCGCTCGTGTTCGGTTCTGCCGGTGTTGCGCTGCCGACGCCTGGCGCGGCGTTCGTGGCCTGGGTGTGCGGCAGTGCGCTGGCGCAGCTGGTGGCCACGGGCCTGCTGATCGCCGCGATGCAGCGGCGCAGCTTCGTCGTCGCGCTGGCCTACTCCAAGACCGAGGTGCTGCAGGTGGCGGCGTTCTCGTTGGTCCTGCTCGGCGAGCCGGTCGGCCCGCAGTCGCTCGGCGCGATCGTCCTCGCGTCCATCGGGCTGTGGTTGCTGGCGGCCCCGGACGCGGGTACGCCGGCGGACAGCACCGGGCGGTGGGCGACCGCGTGGATGGGCATCGGCTCCGGAGCGGGCTTCGCGCTGTCGGCGGTGGGCTATCGCGCGGCGGCGCAGTCGCTCGGGCCCTTCCAGCCCTGGCAGTCGGCGGCCTACGTGCTGGTGTGGGCGCAGGCGGTGCAGAGCGTGGCGATCTGCGCGCTGCTGCTGTGTTGGCGGCCCGCCGCGCTGCGTGCCACGCTGGTCGCCTGGCGCGTCTCCACTTTGGCCGGCGCCTTCGGCGCGCTCGCTTCGTTCGGCTGGTTCACCGCGTTCGCGCTGCGCAACGCGGCCGATGTGCGCACGCTCGCGCTGGTCGAGGTGCTGTACGGCTACGGGGTGTCGCGGTGCTTCTTCGGCGAGCGGGTGGGCCGGCGCGAGGCGGTCGGCATCGGGCTGCTGGTGCTCGGGATCGCGGTGATCTCGGCGCAGTGGTGAGGCTGCTTGCTCAGAAGGTGTGAATGAACCGGGCGTGCCCGAGCGGGTCGCCAGATTGCGCCCAATCTAGGCGCAAAGCGCAGCCGTAGCCCGGGCTACGGCGAGCATTTGCAACGACGAGTGGGCGCGATATGGCGGCACGAGCGGGCATGGCGGGTTCGTTCACACCTTCTCAGTTCACCTGCCGCGTCCGGTGACCCCAGTACTTGCTGCGCAGGGCCTTCTTGTCGGGCTTGCCATAGGCGGTGAGCGGGATCTCGCGCAGCAGTTCGATCACCTTCGGCACCTTGTAGGCTGCCAGTCGCTGCCTGCAGTGGCGCATCAGCCCTTCGGTGTCGAAGCCCTCGCCGGCGGGCACGATCGCGGCGCACACCGCCTCGCCCCAGTCGTCGTGCGGGACGCCGACGACCATCACCTGGCGCACGCCGGGGAACTCCTGCACCGCGTTTTCGACCTCCGACGAATACACATTCATGCCGCCCGAGATGATCATGTCCTTCGAGCGGTCGACGATGAACACGTGGCCGCTGGCGAGCTGGCGGCCGACGTCGCCGGTGCGGATCCATTCGCCGTCGTAGACCTCGGCAGTCTTCTCGGGGTCGTCGTGGTAGCACTCGAGCGTGTAGGGCGAGCGCACCATGATCTCGCCGACCTCGCCAAAGGGCAGCTCGCGGCCGTCGTCGCCGCCGATGCGCACGTCGGCGGTGATGATCGGCTGCCCGCAGGAGCCGAGGAAGCGTTCGTCCGAATGGTCGGCCTTGGACAGCTTGGTGGCGAAGTTGGGCACCTCGGTCTGGCCGAAGAGCTGCAGCAGCACCGGGCCGAACTTCGCCAGCACCTGCTTGAGCCGCAGCGCGGTGATCGGCGCGGCGCCGTAGACCAGCGTGCGCAGGCTGCGCACCTCGTGCCGCACCGGGTCGTGGGCGTCGAGCATGCGGTAGATCATCGTCGGCACCATGAAGGTCCAGGTGATGCCTTCGCGCGCGATCGCCTCGAGTACCGCCGCGGCGTCGAAGCGCGCATGCAGGTGCACGGTCGCACCCTGCAGCAGCGCGGCCTGCAAGAAGAAGCCGGCCGAGTGCGGCAGCGGGCTTGTCAGCAGCAGCCGCTCGGTCTCGGCGATCTCGCCGTGGACGATGTGCGTCAGGCCGTTGATCATCATCGCCCGGTGCGTGTGCAGCACGCCCTTGGAGCGCCCGGTGGTGCCGCCGGTGTAGAGGATGAACGCGGTGTCCTCGGGGCCGACCTCTGCCCACCCGAAGCCCTCGGCCGGCGCGGCGAGCAGCGCGCGCCAGTCGAGCCGCCCGCTGGCCACGCCGGCCCCGGCATCGTCGACCTCGACGACGGTCTCGAGCGCGGTCTGCGCCAGCGCCGCGGCGTCGAGCCGGTCGGCGAGCGAGCGGTGCACGATCAGCTGGCGCGCGCCCGAGTGGCCGATCATGTGGCTCACGTCGCTCGTGCTGAGCATCTCGTTGAGCGGCACCTTGACCGCGCCGAGCTTGAAGATCGCGAGGTCGGCGACCACGAATTCGACACCGTTGCGCAGCAGCAGCGCCAGCCGGTCGCCGCGGCGCAGGCCGCGCGCGCGCAGCTGCGCGGCCAGGCGAGTCGAAAGGTCGTCGAGCTCGCGGTAGCGCCAACGCTCGGCGCCGATCACGAGTGCTGTCTTGTCCGCATGGCGCCGCAGCGCGTTGCGGATCATGAACTGGGCGGTCTGGCTGCTGTGGCGCATGACGATCTCCGTGGCACGGCGCCGGCAGCCCGGCCGACGCCGCGCTTCAGCGCGCCGCCGACTCGCGCACGGCGCCCTTGGCGAGCAGGCGCTCGATCGCGTCGGCGTCGTAGCCCGCCTCGGCGAGCACCTCGCGGGTGTTCTCCCCCAGCAGCGGCGCATGGCGCCGGATCGACGGCGGCGTGTCCGACCAGGTGCCGGGCACCTTCATCTGCCGGATGCGGCCTTCGGTCGGATGGTCGATCCATTCGAACAGGCCGACGTCGGCGAGGTGCGGATCCGCCATCAGGCTGGTCGGCGTGTGCATCGGCGTCACCGGGATGTCGGCCTCGGTCAGCGCGTCGATCCACTCGGCAGTGGTGCGGGTGAGCATGGTCTCGGACACGAACGCGTACAACGCATCGACGTTGCGCGTGCGGTCGGACATCTTCAGGAAGCGCGGGTCCTGCAGCATGTCCTGGCGGCCGAGCATGGTGCAGAAGTTCTTCCAGTGCTTGTCGATGTAGATCAGCACGCAGACGTAGCCGTCCTTCGTCTTCGCCGGGCGGCGGTCCTTGGCGAGCAGCCGCACGTAGCCCGCGTCGGCCAGCGGGGGATCGAAGGTCTGGCCGAACATGTGGTCGGACAGGACGAACTGCGTCATCGTCTCGAACATCGGCACTTCGATGGCCTGGCCGCGGCCGGTGCGTTCGCGTGCGTACAACGCAGCCAGCACGCTGTAGACGGCGGTGAGGCCGGTGGTGCGGTCGCACAGGTTGGTGGGCAGGTAGCGCGGCTCGCCGGTCACGCGCCCCACCAGCGAGGGCAGTGAGACGGCGCCCTGGATCAGGTCGTCGAGCGCCGGCTTGCCGGCGTAGCGCCCACCCTCGCCGAAGCCGTAGGCGCCGCAGTAGACGATGCGCGGGTTGACCTTCGCGACCTCGGCGTAGCCGAGGCCGAGGCGCTCCATCGACGCCGGGCGCAGGTTGAACAGCAGCACGTCGGCGCCTTCGAGCAGCCGCTTCAGCGCGCCCAGCGCGTCGGGGTTGCGCAGGTCGAGCGCGATGCTGCGCTTGTTGCGGTTCAGCGCCAGGTACATCGGCCCCATGCCGGGGCTGCGGCTCGGGCCGATGTGGCGCACCGTGTCGCCTTCGGGTGATTCGATCTTGATGACATCGGCGCCGAAGTCGGCCAGGATCTGCGAGGCGAACGGCCCCATCACCACGCCGGTCATGTCGATCACCCGCAGGCCCGCCAGCGGCCCCCCAGCGGGAGCCACCACGTCGTTCTTCTGCATCATGTTTCCTGTGCCGGCGGCTTGAAGTGGTCGGGCATGCCGGCGGGCCAGAAATCGCCCCACAGGACCATGCCGCCGTCGATGTTGATGGTTTCGCCGGTGATGTATTTGCCCGACGGTGCCGTGAGGTAGACCACCGCCTCGGCCACGTCTTGCACGTCGCCGGCGCGCTTCATCGGGTTGGTGCGGAAGAGACCGCCGATGTTCTCTTCCTTGTAGTTGTTGAAGCCGTTGCTCTCGATCGCGCCTGCGCCGATGCAGTTGACGCGGATGCCGTGCTCGGCCCATTCCACCGCCAGCGTCTTGGACAGCGCGATCACCCCGGCCCGCGAAGCGGCGGTGTGCGCCATGCCCGTCAGGCCGCGGTCCACCGCCGCTGCGATGGTGACGATGCTGCCGTCGCGCTTGCCCTGATGCACCCAGCGCCGCGCGGCGTTCTGCATCATGTACCAGGTGCCGTTGAGGTTGGTGTCGATGACGGCGTTCCAACCCTTGTCGGTGAAGTCCATCGCGTGCGCAGCGAACTGGCCGCCGGCGTTGTTCACCAGCACGTCGATGCTGCCGAAGCGCTCCCACGCGGCGTCGAAGAGGCCTTCCACCTGAGCGGGGTCGCGGATCGTCATCGCGTGGGTCATCACCTCGCGCCCCGACAGCGCGCGCAGCTTGTCGGCGCAGTCTTCCAGCGCATCGGCCTTGCGGCCGCAGACCACGAGCGTGGCACCCAGACGCGCCATCAGGAAGGCGATGGCCTTGCCGATGCCGCTGCCCGCACCGGACACGAGCACCACCTTGCCGGCGTAGAGATCGTCGCGGTAGACGGTGGGCAGTTCCGACAGCGCGGTGTCGCCGGGGCCGAAGCGCGGCTGGGTCTCGTTCGCCTTCATGCCAGCCGGCCCTCGGTGAAGTAGGCCGGCTGGGGAATGGTCCACAGGTCGCCCCACAGGATGCCGCCGCCGTCGACGTTGAGCAGCTCGCCGTTGACGAAGTTGCCGCTCGGGCCGGTGAGGTAGATCACCGCGTGCGCGATGTCCTGCACGCTGCCGTGCCGCAGCATCGGGTTGCCGCGCGAGAAGTTGCGGCGTGCTTCATCGGAGTAGTGCTGGAAGCCACTGCTCTCGATCACGCCTGGCGCCACGCAGTTGACGCGGATGCCGTGCTGCGCCCACTCGACCGCCACCGTCTTCGACAGGTAGGTGACGGCCGCGCGCGCCGCGCAGCTGTGCGCGACGCCGGGGAAGCCGCGCTGGAAGGTGAGCACGATGTTGACGATGCTGCCCGGCTGCCCGGTGTCGCGCCAGCGCTGCGCGGCCGCATGCATCATGTACCAGGTGCCGTTGAGGTTGTTGTCGATCACCGCCTTCCAGCCGTTCGGGCTGATGTCCAGCGCCGCCTTTGGGAACTGGCCGCCGGCATTGTTGACCTGCACGTCGAGGCGGCCGAAGCGTTCGTAGGTGGCGTCGATCAGCGCGCTCACCGCGGCGCTGTCCCGGATGTTCAGGGTGTGCACCAGCACATCGGGACTGCCGAGCTTTCTCAGCCACGGCTCGCAGGCGTCGAGCTTGGCGCGGTCGCGGCCGCAGATCACCAGCCGCGCGCCGAGCCGCGCGTACAGGAAGGCGATGGCCTTGCCGATGCCGCTGCCGGCACCCGACACCATCACCACCTGGCCGTCGAAGAGGCCGGCGTCGAACACGCGGGGCAGGGCCGCCAGTGCGGCGTCGTCCAGGCCGAAGGTAGGTTCGCTCATCGTGCTGCTGCCTCACATGCCCGCATAGTTCGGCCCGCCGCCGCCCTCGGGCGTGACCCAGACGATGTTCTGCGTCGGGTCCTTGATGTCGCAGGTCTTGCAGTGCACGCAGTTCTGCGCGTTGATCTGCAG
>VFQQ010001891.1_pt1 | contig 26435 bp, 20 predicted proteins | sample 3512341 | NCBI WGS metagenome assembly VFQQ01 (sample SAMN10412373, study PRJNA504923) | tailings metagenome | isolation source: Relicate 2 Philex TSF1 revegetated site | place: Philippines: Tuba, Benguet | collected 2017-08-29
TGTTTAATGAATTGGACCTAGCATACCTTTGTTACATTTATGCAACTAAGGCATTTCAGCCTAGCCTCAGGGCGCGGCAAAACAGTGGACAAGGCAGTATACGTCAGTTAAAGTTCGGTCTGATAAATGCCGTATATAATTTGACTCATTAGAATCATAATAAGGTCTACAGGACATTTCATGCTCAAACGTACTAAAGGCTTCTTGTTTGCCTCTTTGCTAGCGCTACTGATCAGTGGATGTGCTACTACGCACAATAATGATCCGCTTGAAGGTTTTAACCGCGGCGTCTATAAATTCAACGATGTAGCTGACAAAGCAGTCATCAAACCTGTGGCTGGTGCGTATAAGGCTGTAATCCCTAGCCCGGTTAGAACCGGTGTTGGTAATTTCTTCAGCAACCTCAACACTTTCGTATCCGTCATCAACGATTTGCTCCAATTCAAATTCGGCAAAGCAGTTGAAGGTGCTGGCCGATTCGTGATTAACACCACTTTTGGCGTTGCTGGCCTGATTGATGTCGCCTCCATGGATGGCATTGAAAAACGTAACGAGGACTTTGGTCAAACACTTGGACATTGGGGTGTTGGCAGTGGCCCTTATCTGGTCTTACCTTTCCTTGGTCCAAGCACTGTGCGTGATGCTTCCGGTCTGGCTGTCGATGTTTTCGCATTCCATCCGCTGCCATACATGACAGAGACACGTGAGCGTAATCAGGCGTTCTCCTTGATGTTCCTGGATACCCGTGCGCAGATGTTGCCAGGTAGTGATCTGCTTGATGAAGCAGCCCTGGATCCCTATGCATTCATGCGTGATGCTTACTTCCAGCGACGCCAAAGACAGATTCACGATGGCAATGTGCCATTGCTTGAAGAGGATTTTGATTAATCCAAGCTGATTGATCAGCAACATATAAAAAAGCCCCGGAATACCAGGGCTTTTTTATGGCATGGATGGATGCCATGGAGAAGTGATGCTGACATCACTCACCAGCCACCGTCATCTGTTCAATGAGGATAGAACCGACCTGCTTTGACCCTTGCACCAGAATATCGTTACCCAGTGCCACAATCTGCTGAAGCATGTCTCGCATATTGCCCGCAATCGTGATTTCTTCGACCGGATAGGCAATCACGCCATTTTCGACCCAGAAACCAGCCGCGCCTCTTGAGTAATTACCGGTCACCATGTTCAGGCCATGCCCCAGAAGTTCGGTGACCAGCAATCCGGTGCCCAATGTTTTCAGCATGTCTTCAAAGGACAGCTGGTGCGCTAGCCCCTGAGCATGACGCACGATCAGGTTATGATTGCCGCCGGCATTCCCGGTGGTCTCCATCCCAAGCTTACGCGCGGAGTAACTGGACAACATATACCCCTGCAATACTCCTTTTGAGACCAACATGCGCTGGCGTGTTGCCACACCTTCAGCATCATAATTTGAGCTCGCCAGCCCTTTAGGTAGGTGTGGTAACTCTTCAATATCAACAATGGGAGATAGGATCGGCTTACCGAGACTATCCAATAGAAAGGACGATTTTCGGTAAAGCGCGCCGCCAGAAATCGCGCTGATCAGACTGGAAATCAGGCCTGAGGCGAGTGGCGCTTCAAACAGCACTGGCACCTGGGCTGTTTTGAGGCGTCGACACCCAAGTCGCCTTACCGTACGTTGTCCTGCTTTGCTGCCTACCATTTCAGGCGATTCCATATCTTGCGCAGCGCGTGCGGTGCTGTACCAGTAATCACGCTGCATACTGTCACCCGCTTCCGCGATGACAGAACAGCTGATGCCATGTCTGGATGATGGATAGCCCGCAGAGAAACCGTGGCTGTTGGCATACACTGAAATACCTTCGTAGGCAGATACGCTGGCGCCCTCGGAATTGGTAATCCTGGGGTCAATATCACGCGCAGCCGCTTCACAGCGTCGGGCCAGTTCTATCGCATCTTCAACACTGATGTCCCACGGATGATAGAGATCCAGATTGGGAAAACTGCTTGCCATCAGTGCTGGATCTGCCAATCCACAATAGGGATCTTGCGCAGTATATTTGGCGATATTGCAGGCAGCGGCGACGGATTCCTGCAATGCCTGATCGGAAAGATCAGATGTACTGGCATGCCCGCGTTGATGACCAAAATACACCGTCACGGAAACGCCCTTGTCGCGGTTGTACTCAATGGTTTCCGTCTCACCCATGCGTACCGATACCGTCTGCCCAACCCCCTGACTGATATCCACTTCTGCTGCGCTGGCGCCGGCTTTTTTAGCCAGCTCAAGCACCCTGGCACTCATGGCCTGCAGCTGATCCTGGGAGAATGTCAAACGTGAATCACTCATATTGTTAGACTTTGTATTCAAAAGTATCTGTAAAAAAAGCTGTTATCATACCCCACCAACCCTCAGCGAACCGAACGCATGTCAGAAGAAACGCAAGATATCATCAGTAAAACACGTCGCAAGGCAGAGATGGATGCATTGCAGGATCTAGGTGTGAAACTGACTGAACTCCCCAACGACAAACTTGCGCAGCTGGATTTACCAGAGCGCTTGTTCGAAGCGGTACGTGAAGCAAAACGCATCACCTCGAATGGCGCCCTGCGCCGCCAGCGCCAATATATTGGCAGCCTGATGCGCGAGGTGGATGCCGAGCCCATTATTGATCAGATCAAGCGCTGGGAAGGCAAACATCACGAGGAAAACGCGTTTTTTCATCAGCTTGAGCAGCTTCGCAGCCGCCTGCTGGAAGATGACAGCAGTCTATCTACCTTTATGCATGACTACCCGAACGCGGATAGCCAGCGCATTCGCACCCTGATTCGAAACCATCATCGAGAAGTTGCCACCAACAAGCCTCCGAAAAGCAGCCGTGAACTATTCAAGCTGCTTCGCGATATCGTCAAAAATTCAGCTTCTGAGGCTGAATAACTCAGTGCGACTTGTCGCGTGGAGGCTCCTGCGCTGATGCGGTTTTGTCCTCAAGCAGCTCAGGCAGCACCTTGGGTGGCAAGAAGAAATCACGCGGGTTCTGCCACAAGCGCTTGAACAAGGTGGAACCCAGACGCCGCCATTGCACAAAACTGACTTTACGTGACTTCATGGCCACATACAGCGCCAGCGTAAAGCTCACCAGCAGGTTGACTGATCCAATCAGAAACACTGCGATGACGGCATACACCGCAGCAGCCAGTGGCAATGAAAATTCAAGTCCGGTAAAGGCAAATCCCACATAGGCCGATGAAAAGGCAATGTGCCTGATATCAATCGGAACGCCGAGGAGCACGCCAATGCCTGTCATGCCTCCCAACAAACAACCGAAGTAGAAATTACCAGCTAATGCACCCAGATTATTTTCCACATAGCGCGCAACACGGTCTAAACGCTCTTCTCCCAGTAGCCACTCCAACCATCTGAGAGCCCGCAGCCGTTGCGGAATCTTGTTATAGACCGCCATATTGTCGTGATAGCCCGCGATCAAGCCGGACAGGAACAGACAAACACCGGCGATACCCGCATAAAATAGCGCGCCACTATGGATGGGGTCATTGGCAAGTAGTAAAGCATGCGCCTTTTCCGGTGAAACAAAATGGTATCCGGTAATAAAATAAATCAGCCCACCGATCATGATGGCAAATGGCAGCGCGATCACCACATTACCTACAATCGCAATACTCTGACTACGTATGGTCTGCGCAATGATGCTGACCAGGTTGTTCATCTCCCTTGATTTACCTTCGCTGGCATCAATACTGGCTGCAATGGCAGCGGCTGTCATCGCGGGTTGCTTGGTAGCAACCGTAAAGTGCAGGATGTGTATCAACGCAAAACCCAAGCCGTAATTCAAGCAAAACAGAATCGTCTCGGTGAGCGGTGCAAAGTGATGAGCAGCCGCAATCACTTTCAGCATGGCCATGGTCGCAATAATGAAGCCAGCCCCCATGGCAGAGCGCATCAAGGCAAAGTATTCGCTTCGGGTTTCAGTAATGTAGTGTTCGCCCGTGCGGCTGGCATTTTCAGTAACCCGCAAGGCCAGCAGCTCCATGTTTTCACGCCAATGCTGCCTGATATCGTTCTTGTGGCACTCGCCTTGCACCAGTGTTTTGAATAACTCGGCATAAGTCAGTGCTGGCATCACCCCTGCACGCAAACTCACGACAATTTCCAGCAATGACTCCAAGCGACGAATCTGTTGCGTAATGCGTTGCAGCAAAAAGGTCAGGTGAATACTGGTGCCCATTTGTGAGCTGCTGCGCCGAATTTTGGCAATGACTTTGCGACACTGATCAAGCATGACCAGAATCTGTCTGGCATCGGCATTTTGGTCTTGTGCAGCATCAAGGAATTGCCGCATTTCCACGTTTTGCGTGATGAAGGGAGAGTCGTGATCTTCCAGCTCTGGATAGTTACGCAACAATTCGGGTTCCAGCCCAAGTGCAGAAATGCGATAGGACAAGACCTCAATGGCATCCAGTAAATTCTCATGACAGGCAGCCAGCAACTTAGGGTCTGCCTCATCCAGACGTAAGGCCGCAATCAGCTCCGCCCATACCGAGGATGGCACAGCAATGACCCATTGCTCGTCACTTGATTTGGAGAATATCTTGGCAAACAGATCCTTGAGATAACGAGGATCAATCGCGGCTGGTAGCAGCTTATGCCCGAACCTGCGCCAGAGTTCAGTAAAAAATCCGGTGCTGGGCTGCACCCCGGAATCTACCAGCAAGGAAACCGGTTTATGTTTTGCCAGTAATCGCAAGATGGCATCACGCAAACGGGCGGCTTTCTCAGGCGCATTATTCAGCACATAGCACAATGCCTGCAAAGCGTAGGTGGCCTGATCTGGCTGACTGACGCGGGATGGCCGTAGCTCATCGACAATTTCGGCGAGAAATCTGGCTTCGCGGGTCTCGTCCTGCAGGTATTTTTCGAGGATGGATTCTATGGTCATTATTGTGCTGTCAGCGACGCAATGGATGTGCGTATGATACTGGATACAGCCCACATCGTGTGGGTCGCAAGGGCCTGTTGGCCCTATCCAGATGGACTAACGAAAAATAAGTCGCGTGAGATGTGGTGCGCTTAGTAAGCCTGATTCAGCGTCAGTGGCACGATCATGATATCGCCATGCCGCATATATTCCACTTCAACAGTTTGCCCCGCATAGCGTTGGGCCGCCTTGGACAGTGCTTCTGGGTTGTCCAACACTTCATCACCCAGGCGCTTGATCAAATCCAGCTCCTGCAAAGCCGCTTTTTCAGCGGGCGAGCCATTGATCACCGCCAACACTGTGAGGCCTTTTTCCTTATCATCCTTGCCTGGGCCACGCACATGCAAGCCAATCAGCGGTGGAGCCAGCTTGACCCAATATGAGGCATAGTAGGCATAACGAACGGAGGTGCCTTCGTTCAAGGCTTCAGGGTCTACGGTATCAGTGTTGCGTTCGCGCGCCTGTTGGCGTAAACGATCGATTTTGACACTGGCAGGCAGGTCACCACTGCGGCGAGTGGATACCAGTACCAGTTGCGCGTTGACCGATTTGGCATGTTCAATCAGTTTTTCAGGCGGCACGTTGCCCGCTTCAAAACTGGCGGAGCCGATCATATCAAAGCCTTTCTCCAGCATGCGTTGGTAGTCGGCTTCTTTGTCATCCGAGCCCTTGTAAATTTGCGGCTCATCAGTTTCAGCGGGCACGATCTTGGCGCGCACTTCCTTCGGTGTGTAAGACACCGCATAAGGATTTTCATCTTCCGCGGCCTGAACCTGCATGGGCAATACGCCCATGAACGCAATCATGATCAAGGATTTAAGCGATTTCATCTGACGTTCCTCGGTAATACGTTGATTTGATCGATGCCACTAGCCCAGACAGCCATGTTGGCATCGACATGCTGATGTTATGATTATCATACGAATTGACTGCATGCCAAACTCCGACACAATTTTTTCAAAAAGTATCCCCATGACACAAGAAATCATACGCATCGGTCTTGTTTCCATCAGTGACCGCGCTTCCACTGGCATCTATGAAGACAAAGGCATTCCAACGCTCAAGGAGTGGCTGCAAAATGCCCTCACCACGCCGTGGGAAGCCATTGCACGTATCATCCCCGATGAACAGGCAGACATTGAATCCACCCTGGCAGACCTGGTGGATCATGAAAATTGCAGCCTAGTATTGACCACAGGCGGCACAGGCCCTGCGCTACGTGACGTCACCCCAGAGGCAACATTGGCCGTGGCCGACAAGGAAATGCCCGGATTTGGTGAACAAATGCGACAAATCAGCCTGAATTTTGTCCCCACTGCCATTCTTTCGCGTCAGGTTGCCGTCATCCGCAAACAGAGCCTGATCATTAACCTGCCGGGGCAACCCAAGTCCATTGCACAAACGTTGGAAGGCTTGAAGGATGAGGCTGGCAATACCAAAGTGCATGGCATCTTTGCTGCCGTGCCCTATTGCCTTGATCTAATTGGTGCACCTTATATCGAAACCAATGAAACCGTTGTGAAGGCCTTTCGGCCGAAATCAGCGGTTAAGCCAGCCCGCTGATGAGCCCCGAATTTGACCTGATCCGGCAATACTTTACCCGCCCCGTCTCACATACGAAACTGGGGGTTGGCGATGATGCCGCACTGGTCATGCCATCTGCAGGCATGTCATTGGCAATATCTGCCGATATGCTGGTTGCTGACACGCATTTTTTTGCAGACACAGACCCCTTTCTGCTTGGCTGGAAATCACTTGCGGTTAATCTTTCAGATATGGCGGCCATGGGCGCCGAACCCCGCTGGGCCACGCTGGCCATCGCCCTACCCAAGGTGGACACAGGCTGGTTATCTGCATTTTCAGAAGGCTTTTTTAGTTGTGCGCAGGCATTTAATGTGGACCTGATTGGTGGTGACACCACACGCGGCCCCCTCTGCATCAGTGTGCAGATTATGGGAGAAGTCCCACTACAGCAGGCATTGCGACGTGATGCGGCAGAAGCGGGTGATGACATCTGGGTGTCAGGATGTCTGGGCAATGCGGCGCTTGCGCTTCATCATCTTCTGGGCCAACACCCTATTTCTGATGCTGATCTGCAGCATACCCTGCCCGCCTTATTGAAGCCGCAACCGAGAGTAGCGCTTGGCTTGGCATTGCGCGAAATCGCCCATGCCTGCATTGATATTTCTGATGGCTTACTGGCTGATCTGGGACATATCCTGACCCAATCGGGCAAGGGTGCCGAGCTGCATTTTGAGCGCATTCCCTGCTCGCCTGAGGTGCAATCTCATCTCGATCTACCCAAGGTGCAGTCCATGGTACTGGCCGGCGGGGATGATTATGAATTATGTTTTACTGCCCCCGTCCATCATCATGATCATATTCAGGCTATTGGTAAGCAGTTGAATCTTCAACTCACCTGTATTGGCAAGGTTACCCATGCCAAGCCACTGGTATTGCTAGATGCCCAAGGCAAGCCCATGCAGCCGGAAAAATCCGGATTTGATCACTTTCAATCCTGACAGAATATGCATACATCCAACCCCTCGCGCTGGCCTGATTTCTCATTCTTAACCGCACATCCTGCCCATTTTCTGGCATTGGGCTTTGGCGCAGGACTTAGCCGCATTGGACCCGGCACCGTGGGCACGCTGGTGGGCTTGCCGTTGTTCTACCTATTAATGCAAGCACCTGAACTGGTGCACTACACCACCATCCTCGTGCTATTTGTGCTGGGCATTCCCATATGTGGCATAGCTGGAGATCACTTGGGCGTCAGTGATCATCGCAGTATTGTCTGGGATGAAATTGTGGCCATGCTGCTGGTGCTTGAATTTACCCCATTGAGCTGGCAGTGGTGGCTGGCAGCATTTCTGCTGTTCCGTTTGTTTGATATCTGGAAACCTTTTCCAATCCGGCAATTTGATGCCCGCTTGAAGGGCGGTTTTGGTGTCATGTTTGATGACCTACTGGCGGCTATTTATGCCATCATCGCTTTGGAGGGATTGCAATGGCTGATCACTCATTACTGACCTTGAGCGCAGAAGTGGGCGCGGCGCTGAAAGCACGCCAACGGCAGCTGACGCTGGCGGAATCCTGTACCGGTGGCATGGCTGCAGAAATCGTGACTGCGATTGCTGGCAGCTCGTCCTGGTTTGACCGGGGGTTTGTCACCTACAGCAATCAGGCCAAGCAGGAAATGCTGGGCGTCTCCAGCCAAACGCTGGATCTGCATGGTGCGGTAAGTGAACACACTGCTCTTGAAATGGCGCTTGGTGCCTTGCATCACAGTCATGCTCATGTGGCGGCTTCGATCACTGGCATTGCCGGGCCGGATGGAGGTACACCAGAAAAACCGGTGGGCACCGTATGCTTTGCCTGGGCCACTTTAGAAGGGGTCACCGAGAGTGTCACCATGCAGTTTAACGGGGATCGTAATGCCATCCGAAAACAATCGGTAAAAACAGCGCTGGACGGCCTGCTCCAGCTTACCTTAACTACTGATTTATGAAATAATTGTAGGTTTACGAAGCACCCTGGCAGAAGGAACAAAATACATGGATGAAAACAGAAGCAAAGCGCTGGCAGCAGCCTTATCGCAGATTGAGAAGCAGTTTGGTAAAGGCTCCATCATGCGTATGGGCGACACTGATGTTGCTGGCGACATCCAGGCTGTTTCCACCGGCTCGCTAGGCCTTGATATCGCACTGGGCATCGGCGGCTTGCCTCGTGGCCGCATCGTTGAAATCTACGGCCCAGAATCATCTGGTAAAACCACGTTGACCTTGTCTGTCATTGCACAAATGCAAAAAATCGGCGGCATTGCTGCCTTCATTGACGCTGAACATGCGCTTGACCCGCAATATGCGGCCAAATTGGGCGTGAATGTTCCAGAACTGCTGATTTCGCAGCCAGATACTGGCGAACAGGCGCTGGAAATTGCCGATATGCTGGTGCGTTCCGGCTCGGTGGATATTGTCGTGGTCGACTCCGTTGCTGCACTCACCCCTAAAGCAGAAATTGAAGGCGAAATGGGTGACTCCCATATGGGTCTGCAAGCCCGCCTGATGTCTCAGGCTTTGCGCAAGCTCACTGCCAACATCAAACGCACCAACACGCTGGTCATCTTCATTAACCAGATTCGGATGAAGATCGGTGTCATGTTCGGCAACCCTGAAACCACTACTGGCGGTAATGCGCTGAAGTTCTACGCCTCCGTGCGTCTGGATATCCGCCGCACCGGTGCAATCAAGAAAGGCGACGAAGTCACGGGTTCCGAAACCCGCGTCAAAGTGATCAAGAACAAAGTGGCGCCTCCTTTCAAACAGGCTGAGTTTGATATTCTTTACGGTGAAGGCATTTCACGTGAAGGCGAGATCATTGAGCTGGGTGCCAACCTCAAGCTGATTGAAAAAGCCGGTGCCTGGTACAGCTACAAGGGCGAAAAAATCGGCCAGGGTAAAGACAATGCGCGCGAATATCTGAGAGAGCATCCAGAAATTGCTAACGAAATTGACGCCAAGATCCGTGAAAATGCCAGAATGGCCAATGCAGCCATGACCGTTGCGCCTGGAGAAGACGCTGACGACTAAACCTGTCGTTACGCTCCGCGCACGCGCGCTTGCCTATCTTGCGCGCCGCGAGCACTCGGAAAAAGAGCTGGCACGCAAGTTAAGCCCCTATATTGAAGAAGGTGATGATCTGCCAGGCTTGCTGGAAGATTTCAAGCAACGGGGGTGGCTGTCTGAGGCGCGCTACACCGAGCAAATTGTCCACGCAAGAAAATCCAGATTTGGCAGCCTACGGGTTGCACATGAACTGCGCGAACATGGAATTGCGGAAGACCTGATCGACAAGGCCGTGACTGAAATCCGGGATCAGGAACTGGAGAATGCTCGCGCCATCTGGCAGAAAAAATTTGGCGAAGTGCCAAAGGGGCGAGAAGCCTGGGCCAAACAGGCCAGATTTTTACAGGGCCGTGGTTTTGGTTTTGACATTATCAAAAAGGTGTTGAATGGCGCGCCGGATGATCAGGACACGTGAACGACTGACTAAAAAAGTAACACAAGCTGGGATGCATGATCCCGGTATGAACCAAGAGAGTTGATAGAAGAGCGTGATGAAGCAGAACCCCAGCAGTAAAGAAATACGCCAGGCTTTCCTGGACTTTTTCGCCTCCAAGGGCCACCAAGTGGTTGCGTCCAGTTCCCTGGTGCCCGCAGGCGACCCCACCTTGCTCTTCACCAACGCCGGGATGAACCAGTTCAAGGATGTTTTTCTAGGCTATGACAAGCGCACCTACACCCGCGCTGCTTCCAGCCAGAAATGTGTGCGTGCAGGTGGCAAGCACAATGACCTTGAAAATGTCGGCTACACCGCCCGCCACCATACCTTCTTTGAAATGCTGGGCAACTTCAGCTTTGGTGACTACTTCAAGCAGGATGCCATTCACTACGCATGGGAGCTGCTCACTGAAGTGTTCAAGATTCCCAAAGACAAGCTGATGGTCACCGTTTATGCCGAAGATGATGAAGCCTATGACATCTGGACCAAACAGATTGGCGTGCCAGCGGATAAAGTCGTACGCATTGGTGATAACAAGGGGGCACGCTACGCCTCTGACAACTTCTGGATGATGGGTGATACAGGCCCCTGCGGCCCCTGCACAGAAATTTTCTATGATCATGGCGCCCATATCCCGGGCGGGCCACCCGGCAGCCCGGATGAAGACGGCGACCGCTTTATTGAGATATGGAACAACGTGTTCATGCAGTTCAACCGAGATGAGGCCGGTGTGATGCACCCCTTGCCCAAACCCTCGGTAGACACCGGCATGGGGCTGGAGCGTATAACGGCGGTGCTGCAGGGCGTGCATGCCAACTATGAAATTGATCTGTTTCAGAGCCTGATTGCCGCCGCCGCACGCGAGACCAGCGCAGCCAATATGGGCAGCCCTTCCTTGAAGGTGTTGGCCGACCACATCCGTGCCTGCAGCTTTCTCATCAGTGATGGTGTAATTCCCGGCAACGAAGGCCGCGGCTATGTGTTGCGTCGCATTATCCGTCGTGCAATTCGCCATGGTTACAAACTTGGAGCCCGCGCGGCCTTCTTTTACCGTATGGTGCCTGATCTGGTGGCCGAAATGGGTGAGGCATATCCTGACTTGGCGGCAAACCAGCAACGCGTCATGGATGTGTTGAAGCAGGAAGAAGCCCGCTTCTTTGAAACCATTGAAAACGGCATGGCCATTCTGGAAGCTGAGCTGGCGTCCATTCATGCCAGTGGCCTGAATGTGTTTAATGGTGAAACAGCGTTCAAGCTACATGACACTTACGGCTTCCCGCTGGATTTAACCGCTGACATCTGCCGCGAACGTGATGTCACGGTAGATAGCGTGGCTTTTGATCAAGCCATGGCACGCCAGAAGGAACAAGCCCGTGCTGCTGGCAATTTCAAGATGGCTACGAATCTGGAATATGACGGCAAGGCCACCACGTTTCATGGTTACGACACACTCGAAACCAATGGCATGGTGCTCGCGCTTTATAAAGACGGTGCACCTGTGCAGCAATTGCATGAAGGTGAAATGGGCGTGGTGGTGTTGGACGAGACGCCCTTCTATGCAGAATCTGGCGGTCAAATTGGCGATAGCGGTGAATTACGTGCCAGCGATGGCATCTTTTCGGTAGAAGATACCCAGAAAATTCAGGCCAATGTCTTTGGGCATCATGGCGTGTTGAAAACTGGCACCCTCAAGGTGGGCGACCAGCTGATGGCACGTGTCGATATGCAGGCGCGGGCACGCACCATGCGCAATCACTCTGCCACCCACCTGATGCATAAAGCCCTGCGGGAAGTATTGGGCGAGCATGTGCAGCAGAAAGGCTCGTTGGTAGATACTGAAAAAACCCGCTTTGACTTTGTGCATAACGCCCCGATGACTGATGCGCAAATCCGTCAGGTTGAATGGCTGGTGAACCGGGAAATTTTGGCAAACACCTCTACACAAGCACGTGTCATGCCCATTGAAGACGCCCAGAAAACTGGCGCCATGATGTTGTTTGGCGAAAAATACGGCGACGAAGTGCGAGTGCTCGATATTGGCAGCTCACGCGAACTCTGTGGTGGCACCCACGTACAGCGTACTGGCGACATTGGACTATTCAGCATTGTGACGGAAGCAGGCGTTGCTGCTGGTGTGCGTCGGGTTGAGGCGGTTACCGGTGAAAACGCCCTGATTTACATGCAAAGTATGGAAGAAGCCCTGGGTGGCATTGCTGGCACCTTGAAAGTGGTACCGACTGAAGCACCCAAACGCGTTGATGCGCTGATTGAACAAGTTCGCAAGCTAGAACGTGAACTGACGGCATTAAAAGGAAAACTGGCATCAGCCAAAGGTGATGACCTCACCAGCGAGGCTGTTGAAATCGGTGGCATCAAGGTACTAGCAACCGTGCTGGAAGGTGTGGATGCCAAGGGCTTACGTGAAGTCGCAGACAAACTGAAAGACAAACTTGGCACATGTGCACTGGTGCTTGCCGTGACAGAGGGTAGCAAAGTCAGCCTGGTGGCGTCAGTGAGTCAGGATGCAACCGCCAAAATCAAGGCAGGTGATCTCGTTAACCACGTTGCCACACAAGTGGGCGGCAAAGGTGGTGGGCGACCTGATATGGCGATGGCAGGGGGTACCGATGCCAGCAAATTGCCACAAGCTCTTGCCAGCGTGATGGATTGGGTGAAACAGATAGTTTGATTGAAACCACCTAAGATTTTAATCGCAGGGCGCTTAGAAAAAGACCTCCGGCAACACTGAGTTATGAAATAAAGACTCTACCGTTAGTTGCTGATTTTCTCTGTGATTTCTGTGTACTTTGTGGCTAGCGTTATTTAAGGACTTTTATGGCGTTAATTGTACAAAAATACGGCGGCACTTCCGTCGCCAACCCCGAGCGCATCAAGGCGCTTGCCAGCCGCGTTGCCCGTTACAAGGCACTGGGGCACCAGATCGTCGTTGTGGTGTCTGCCATGTCTGGTGAAACCAACCGCCTGATCGCACTCGCCAAGGAGATCATGCCGCAACCTGATCCACGCGAGCTGGATGTCATGGTCTCAACCGGTGAGCAAGTCACCATCGGCCTCACCTCTATGGCCTTGATGGATCTTGGCATCAAAGCCAAGAGCTACACCGGTGCACAGGTGCGCATCCTGACCGACAATGCCCATACCAAGGCACGCATTCTGGATATTGATAACTCCAAGATACGCGCTGATCTGGATGCTGGCTATGTTGTTGTAGTCGCTGGTTTTCAGGGGGTTGATGAACACGGCAACATCACCACACTGGGTCGCGGCGGCTCGGATACCACCGGCGTGGCACTTGCAGCCGCACTCAAGGCGGACGAATGCCAGATTTACACTGATGTGGATGGTGTCTACACCACAGACCCGCGCATTGTGCCGGAAGCCAGACGGCTGAAATCCATCACCTTTGAAGAAATGCTGGAACTCGCCAGCCAGGGCTCCAAGGTGCTGCAGATTCGCTCAGTTGAATTTGCCGGTAAATACCAAGTCAAGTTACGCGTGCTCTCCAGCTTTGAAGAGGAAGGTGACGGCACGCTGATTACATTCGAGGAAGACAACACCATGGAACAACCTATCATCTCCGGCATCGCCTTCAACCGCTATGAGGCCAAAGTCACCGTTTTAGGCGTGCCAGACCGTCCGGGTATTGCGTACCAGATTCTGGGCCCTATTGCCGATGCCAATATTGATGTCGACATCATCATCCAGAACACTGGTGCAGATGGTACAACCGACTTTACCTTCACCGTCCACAAAAACGAATTGAACAAGGCACTGGAAATTCTGCGTGACAAGGTACAAGGCCATATCGGTGCACGTGAAATTTCGGGTGACGACAAAATCGCCAAGGTCTCTATTGTCGGTGTTGGCATGCGCTCACATGTAGGTGTGGCTAGCCAGATGTTCCGCACATTGGCTGAAGAAGGCATCAACATTCAGATGATTTCCACCTCTGAAATCAAAATTGCAGTGGTGATTGAAGAAAAATATATGGAATTGGCTGTACGTGTATTGCACAAGGCATTTGAGCTGGATGAAGCCTGAGTCAATTCACGGCAATTTGGTTTGATTTTTAAGGCGTAATCGCGTATTGTTACGCCCTCGTGCGGAGAGCTGGCCGAGTGGTCGAAGGCACTTCCCTGCTAAGGAAGCATACGGGCTTAAACCTGTATCGAGGGTTCGAATCCCTCGCTCTCCGCCACCTTAAAAGAGGTGTGAACGTGGTGAAATTTTAGTAGCATAAATTTAACATTCACGTATAATGCACGCCTCACATATGCGCCCGTAGCTCAGCTGGATAGAGTACTTGGCTACGAACCAAGGGGTCAGGAGTTCGAATCTCTTCGGGCGCGCCACATTTAAAGGGCTAGAGGCACATTGCTTCTGGCCCTTTTTCATTGCTTGGGGAGTTTTTGGGGAGTTTTGCTTCCCTTGCCTCCTTAGCAATCATAGCCAGGCTACGATTCACCCGATTCGACTCGTCCGTGATCCGATTCAACGCTTCCACTAGTTCAGAAACTTGCGCAACCGAATAGTGGGCCGTCATCCCTTGGCGAACATGCCAAAGAATATCGGCTATCGTCTCCTCTCTCACCCCTGCTTCACGTAATCGCATGCCTACGGTATGGCGTAGATCATGCACATGCAAATCCCCCAGGTGGGCGAGCTTGCGTGCGCGTTGCCATGCCGAGTTGTTCATGGTTTCAATCCGATGGCCGCGATAACTGAATACGTATTCGGGATGTTCCCCGCGTTGCGATTCAATAATCGATTGCGCCACCGTATTGCACACTAGCATGCGGTTACGTTTCCTGCCCTTCACGCTCTCTCTTGGAATCTCAAACACCGAGACGCCAAGTTCGGGAACCGGGATTTCCCATTCCCATTTCAGACCACAGACCACTTCATCCCGAACACCCGTGTTCAGATCGAACAGGATCATCCTGGCGAGATGATCCGGCAGCAACGGCAAAAGTCGCCGTTGTTCTGTCCAGGTGATGGGTCGAGGTTCACGCTGGAATCCTATGAGCGGTAGCAAGGTAATTATTGGCGGTACTTCCAGCCAGGTTTTACCGCTATCGTCCCGCCAACTGCGCGAGGCCAGATTGAGTATCCGTCTGACCAGTGCCAACGCGAGGTTGACGGTCTTGTGTGACCGGCCATGGGCCTTGCGTTGCTTGATATAGGGTGCCAGCGTGGCATCGTGTATCTGATCGAGCGTTAACTGCCCAATATGCGGCATGATCGATTCAAGCATGTAGATATCGGTTTGAAGCGATACCTTTTCCTGATGATCGAGCAGATATTTGGCCGCAGCCTCGTTAAACGTCCATTTCTTGCGCACACCGAAAAGGTGCGCTTGGCGAAGAATGTCCAACTGGCAAATCAGCCAGTTTTCCGCTTCTTCATGCTTTCCAAAACGGTTGCGAAGTCGAGTGCCGCGGTAGACTTTATCAACCCACCACCAGCCTTGCTTGTCACGGTAGATGCCGCTTTGTTGTCGGCCCATACATTTACTCCTTTCTTTGAGGGCCGCCCGTTCCGGTATTTATGATCGTCCCAAACACGATCAAGGTCAATCCGGTCAAAAACAACCGATGTTCCAAAACGAACGGGCGTGAGATATGGGCGAAAATACCTCTCAAACGATTTACGCTTCACGCCAAGATAAGCCATCGCCTCCTGGCAATTAAAACCGCGCTTATCCAAGATGACCTACTCGCTTATAGTGGAAGACGTGCGCGCTCAATTCACACCAACTGACCAAGAGGCATAATCAGTAAAGGTTAAATTTCTATGATGCTTTTCTGGTTCAATGGTTACCCTTTGCCCCGCAATACTGACAGATTTGATCCCAGTAACTATTGCTTTGAGTCGTTGCGAAATTTCTGGCGTAGGGGATACCCAAATAACCATATCCACTTTTCCCGACTTGATCGCGCGCAAATACGTCACCAATATTTGCTCGTAGCGCTTTCGAGTTTTAATAGTGCGCTCGCATTCAATTGCCGTCCGTCGACCTTGAGGATCGATGGCTATCGCATCAGGGCGCTTTCCATTCTTTGGAATATCACCTAGGCGGGAACCATCCGTCCAATTAGCCCAGCCAATTCGTTCAGCGGCCAAACGCATTTTTTGCAAATCTAATTGGTGCCTAATATTCTGTTCACTGATTCTGGATGGCTCAAAATATGCTGCATATGGCTCCTCGGACTCAGGATAGAAAGCCATTGCTTGACCATGGGCAGTGATCCCCCACAAGGTGATTGAGCCTCCCAAGGCTTTAAACTTGTGGCGTTTTAAAAGGGCTTCTCCCTCAAGCTGCACCAGGGTCTTGTGTGTTGCCTGACGGCTCGCCATACGAAGCACTTCCTTTAGAATTTCTAGCGTTGACCATAGATGTTGGCGCAGGAACCGCATTAGCAATATGCGCTTTTCATCTTTTCGCTGTAGACGCAAATCAGGGCTCATCAATAAGTTCTCGTACTTATTCATCAGATCAACTCTCTAGGACTGGTAGTAACAGCCAAGCTCTTCTGATCTTTTTGAGCCTTCCTGGATGACTGAGCAGGTTCATTTACATCAAGTGGCTTTGGCACAACCCCGTTAACAGGAATCGGGCCAATATGAAATTTCTTAGCATTACCCACCCCAAAAATCACTCCAACACTGGCCTGACCGAGCCGATCACTCGGCATAGGTAAATGTGTTATTAAATCAGGGCTAATTAATGGGGCATGAGCCTCTTGCCACGATCCGATAGTCACACTGTTTTCATGAACTGCTTTAGCCACACTATCCACATGTGTTCTGACCTTACCCCCGACTTTAGAGAGTCTATCTGCGTAATCAGCATCAGAAATTTTGTAAATAACCTTAATAGCAGTGTTGTCGATCACAGCTCCGTAGGCTTCGGCCCCCTCAATTCCTGGACATGAATTCAAATCCCCAATACTTTGATGCGCCAGGAAGAAATGCGAGTCAAAATCTCTTATAGCCCCTAATGCAGTCAAAGCAGCAGGAGACAATAGATGTTTAAATTCATCGAGAATCACGGCCATAGTGCAATTACTCCCAGATCGGTCACGCTGGACTATTAATTGAATTAATCTCACTAAGACCATTTTCTGTGCCATTTTCGCTTCATGACTTGTCGTGGAACCGACCACATAAACAACGGCACCATTTTTTACAGCGTCAGTCAGACTTACCCCTGCATTAGTGTTAAATACTTGCAACCGGCCAAGCTTGAGAAAATGTCGCCAAAAATTCTCTTGTTCGGTAATGGATTCAACATCCATGAATGTCGCTATAAGATTCGAAATAGACTGATCCCCAATCGCCTCTATCAATTCTGCGGCACGAAAGGCTGCATCTTCATCCTTGCCCCTGTGGAAATCGCCATCTGTTCCTTTGCTATGAAGATCAAAACCCGCTACAAATAACTCTGCAATTTCATACGCCCTTGCATCAGCAAATAAATTCAATTGCGCTGGCTGATTAGGATTAAGATCAATGAAGAAAAATGGTTTACCTGCTTGTTTAGCTGCCGCGCGCATCAACCTGGGGGAAAAGCGGTCGCCTTTCGGATCAAACCAAAATAACCCCTCTCCAGCGAGGATGCACTGATATGTGATTGCTGAAAGCCATACACCTTTACCTGCACCCGTTGTTCCCATTACCTGAATATGTGTTTCGCGAATTTTGGCCCATGCGATATAGATTGGATCACCCGCATCATCCTTGCCAACGAAACAACCTTTGGATGGGTTAAAATATTGGCGCGGATCATAGCCATTAAGTTGTTTAAAGTCGCTTACCATCTCCTGCACGTCGGACAGACCATTACCTCGTTCCCATTCGGGAATCAGTCTGAGAACAAGTAGTAGTGAAAGTAGTCCTCCAGAAATTGCACCAGCAATAGCCCAAGCAAATATGCCGTGAGCTGTCACCCAGATATTTTTCAAAGCTAGGAAGAATATTTCAGATGGCACCATACCTCTTGTACCTGAGGAAATGCCGTATCCAAGAACCACAAGAGCTATCAATAAAACCGTATAGAGCAGTCCGATCACCATCATGATCAAACCAGCAACCGTCATAAGACCACCGACCCAGCGTGCGATAGGCGAGATATATGGCGCATCTGGCTTAACGACTCGTCCCGCCCTTTTCCCAACCCAATATGCTGCAACCGCAAACGCAGAGGTAAGAAAAATTGTCGATCCAGAAAGTGGCGTTAGAAAATGGAGTAGTGAATTGGCTTGAGTAATAAAAAAGTCGGATAACCGATTGAGCATTTCCATGCTTGACCTCATTTGATAAGTTAACGAGACAAGCATAAAAAATTGTATTAATTGACTTTAAAACAGATTTTTAATACAAAAGGTTTACACCACGGCTATATAATTCTCTCAACATGAGCAAAGTTCACGCACTAGATATCATTGAGATCGACATCGGATCTGAGCTCAATCACGGAGATGGAATATCCAAGGAGATGGCTTATGCCATCGAAAAAGTCACAAGAAAACTCAGAGAAAATCTAAATTCCAGGTGGGGCCATGCACTGCACAAGTCCGATGCAAATCTTTCCTGGTTGGTTGCATCCAATATTCAACCAATACTGGAAAAGATAATTTTGATCGATGACCAGACCGCATCATCTTTACTTCCCTCCCTGCATGCACGATCAAAGCCTCATGACGTCGAGAATGCTGAAATCATTATTAAGAATCTTTGCCGAATAGCATCGCATAGTGAAAAGGCAGCACTTGATCTTCTCTACGGAACTCTGATTTTATTAAGGGCTCACTTCTCTCCAACACCAAGACGCGTTACAAAAAGAGGCGATGCCGAATATTGCATATTCTGTTATCGAGATCGTCTAGCAGGATCAGACACATGCCACGAACATATTGGCACCGGGAGAATGCATGGAAAATATCACCAAACGAAATACCAAGTAATCAAGAAACATCTCCTGCTGACAGGTAATGGCGAATCTATTTCATCGCAATATGTGCTCTACAAACTGAAACAGCTAAAAATACCGCCGTGGTCTGGTAAAGAAAATGATATTGCATGGATTACAAAGGTATTGATGGCTATCGACGCAACTTCAGCAAGAAAGATATCGTGGCTGGCAATTCATATTGCCGAATTATCAGAACAAATCCATCACCCAGATATATTCAAGTGCTGGCCAAGCGCACTTAATGGCACGTTGCTCAGATATGCTGCTTACGAGCTCGCACTATTACGTACCCCAACTCTAAAAGTTGCCACTAGACTCGATCAAATATGGAGCTCAATACCCATAAGCACCGTTGCTAAACAGCATGGGGTCTCCCGGCAAATTCTTCATCGTCAGGCAATAAAATGGGCAAAAGAAATCAGAGCCCTGAGAAGTGAGGAACTGAACGACGAAACCATCAAGCTTGTGTTTGGGCTTCAGTCGCTTCCAGCAAGCTAAGCCATCAATCTGAAACTGAAGCCCCAATCACATGGGGGGAGCCGCCAACCACAAAACGCCCCAGCGTTTTGAGTGCGCCCACGCACGATGGTTGAGCGGGGGGCTTGCCCCCGCCCGTCGGTGTCACGCAGTGGCGCTCGACCCCCGACTTTTCGGGCACGAAAAGCGTAAGCCCATCATCGGGTGCGAAGCTGACGATGATGGGTTGTAGCGTCTTTCGTGAGTCATGCGGCAGCATGACCAAGCTGAGTGCGCGGAAACGCCTTTCCGTCCGAGCTTTCAGCGCAGCCGACAAAGTCGGGGGTCGAGCGCCGCAAGGTGCGAAGACGGGCGCTATAAACATGGCGAATACTGCCCTAGCAGTAAGGCAAAACTTGCCCTTGCGTCCAGCAGGGGTGCGGCTTTAGCCCATTTTGACGGTCGCCATCATCGTCATGCATTGCATGACACCAATCGATAACAACTCTGGATGACAACACTCATTCGAAATAGTCATCCAGAGATGTCATCCAAGCAAAATGCTGATTGCCGATAAATTGCTCCGGGCCAAGCTCTGAATTGCATCGACCAATCCTTTAATTATAAGCATTAATCTCTCACATAATTAAGTGGTAAAGTACGGCAAGTAATGAATAAATCCACCTAGCCAGGCTGATCCAATAAGTGAGCGCGACTGAAAATCAAAACCCTGAACAACAAGCCCGCGACAATATCGACGCACAATTGAAGCAAGCCGGTTGGACGGTCCAAGCCAAAAACAAAATCGACTTGAGCGCCGGGCTGGGCCAGGCCGTTCGTGAATACCAGACCGATGTGGGCCCTGCCGACTACGCCCTGTTCGTCGGCAAAAAAGCCGGGGGGATCGTCGAGGCAAAAAAAGAAGAAATGGGCCAGAACATCACCACGGTTGAGGACCAGACCGAGGGTTATGCCAGCGCCAAGCTCAAGTGGGTCAACAACAAAGAGCCGCTGCCGTTCCTGTACGAAAGCACTGGCATCATCACCCGCTTCACGGATAACCGTGATCCCAAACCGCGCTCCCGCGAAGTATTCAGTTTCCACCGGCCAGAAACGCTTAAGGAGTGGCTCGATCAAGGCACCAGCCTACGCCAACGGCTGCAGCACATGCCACCGCTCAACCCAAACAACTTGTCCGCCAAGGAACTGGGGCTGCGTGATTGCCAGGAAATCGCCATCACCAATCTTGAGGCGTCCTTCCAGGCCAACCATCCCCGTGCCCTGATCCAGATGGCCACAGGCGCCGGTAAAACCTACACCGCCATCACCAGCATCTACCGGCTGCTGAAGCACGCCAATGCCAAACGCGTCCTGTTCCTGGTCGATACCAAGAACCTGGGGGAGCAGGCTGAGCAGGAAATGATGTCCTATGTGCCCATCGACGATAACCGCAAGTTCACAGAGCTCTACACGGTGCAGCGCCTCAAGTCGTCTTTTGTCGCCAAGGATAGCCAGGTCTGCATTAGCACTATCCAGCGCCTCTATTCACTGCTGAAAGATAAAGAGCTGGATGAGGCCGCAGAAGAAATCAACCCGGCTGAGCTGGTGCAACCCAAAGAGCCGATGCCAGTGGTGTACAACCCCAAAATTCCCCCGGAGTTTTTCGACTTCATCTTTATCGATGAATGCCACCGCTCCATCTATAACGTGTGGCAACAGGTGCTGGATTATTTTGATGCCAGCCTGATTGGCCTCACCGCTACGCCGGATAATCGCACCTATGGCTTCTTCAAAAAGAATGTCGTCAGCGATTACGGCCATGAAAAAGCCGTGGCCGATGGCGTCAACGTCGGCAATGAGGTCTATGTCATCGATACCCAGATTACCAAATCTGGGGGCAAGATAGACGCCACCCAGCTGGTTGAAAAACGCGAAAAACTTACCCGCAAAAAACGCTGGGAACAGCAGGACGAGGACAAAGCCTATAGCGCCCAACAGTTGGATAAATCCGTCGTCAACCCGGACCAGATACGCACCATCATTCGCACCTTCCGTCAAAAGCTGCCCGAGATTTTTCCGGGCCGGGGCGAGGTGCCCAAGACCCTCATTTTTGCCAAGACCGATAGCCATGCGGACGACATCATTCAAACTGTCCGCGAAGAATTTGGCGAAGGCAACGCCTTCTGCAAAAAACTTACCTACAAGGTGGAAGAAGACCCCAAATCCGTCCTGGCCCAGTTCCGCAACGATTACTACCCGCGCATCGCGGTTACTGTGGATATGATCGCCACCGGCACCGACGTCAAACCGCTGGAATGCCTGGTCTTCATGCGCGATGTCAAAAGTCGCAACTACTTCGAGCAGATGAAAGGCCGGGGCACGCGCACGCTGGATTTGGACGACCTCAAGAAAGTTACCCCCTCAGCCATCAGCGCTAAAACCCACTATGTCATCGTCGATGCGGTCGGCGTCACCAAGTCCCTCAAGACCGCCAGCGAGCCCTTGATTACAAAGCCCACCGTGCCCTTCAAGGATTTAGCCATGGGAATCATGATGGGCTCGACCGATGAAGATGCCGTGAGCTCTCTTGCCGGGCGCCTGGCAAGGTTGAACAAGCAACTCACCTACGCGGAACAGCAGAAAATCAAGGAAGTTGCGTGTGGCCACGAGCTCAGCGCCATCGTCGGCAGGCTGTTTGCCGCCATCGATGCCGACAACATTGAAGCCAAAGCAGTCGAACTGGCTAAGCAACCGCTGGGCACCGATCCGGGCGATGCAAAGCGCCAGCAGGCTCAAGAAATCCTGATTACCGCTGCCGCTGATCTGCTTAACGGCGAGCTGGTGGAGTTGCTGGAAACGATCCGCCGCGACAAAGAACAAACCATCGATCACGAAAACCTCGATAAGTTGCTGGGCGCAGGGTGGGAAAAAGACGCCGCCAGAAACGCCCTGGCGATTACGACGGAGTTTGCCGAGTACCTGCAGGCCAACCTCGACAATATCGAAGCCCTCACCATCTTTTTCAGCCAGCCCTACCGTCGGCGCGAGCTCAGTTATCCGCTAATCCATCAGGTGCTCGATAAACTCAAAGCGGATAAACCCCAACTGGCTCCGCTGCGTGTGTGGCAGGCCTACACCCAGCTGGATGATTACAAAGGCAAACACCCGGTCAGCGAGCTCACCGCGTTGGTGGCGCTGATCCGCCGCGTCTGCGGAATGGATGAGAAATTATCTGCGTTTGATGAGTCAGTCCGCCGCAATTTCCAGAACTGGATCATGAAGCACCACTCCGGCGGCAGCGAGAAGTTCAACGAGGAGCAAATGGATTGGCTGCGCATGGTGCGCGACCACATGTCGACCTCGTTCCATATCGACCGGGATGATCTGGAAACTGCGCCTTTTGACGCCCAGGGTGGGCTGGGCAAGATGTATCAACTGTTTGGGGCGAAAATGGATGTGCTGTTGGATGAATTGAATGAAGTATTGGTGGCGTAATGAGTGAAATAGATACGGGCCTACATTATCCAATCAAGATTGATGATCTTCCTGAAAGCTGGGCTGCAGCCTACGTTGGTGATTATTGCTTAGGTTTTCAAAGTGGCTTTGCGTGTGGACGGCATAGCGATAGCAACATTGGTGTTGCTCATTTGCGCCCGATGAATGTCAGCAGAAACGGTCTACTGGATTATGATGAGGTTAAGTACGTTCCGGACGATTACGATATAAGGCGGCTAAGCGAAGGGGATGTTCTTTTCAATAATACGAATAGCCCAGAGCTTATCGGAAAAACAGCTTACGTTAATAGCAGTGGAGCTGGTCTAGCATTTTCTAACCACATGACCAGCCTCCGTTTTGCACCGGAAATTAATCCCCAATTCGCGGCATACCAGCTTCATTTTTTATGGATGGCTCGCTATTTCCTTCATCGCTGTGTAAAGCATGTAAATCAAGCAAGCATTTCTGCTACAGATTTGGCCAAGTCCATTCCGTTCGTTGCTCCACCCGCAAATGAGCAACACCGTATCGTCGCCAAAATCGAAGAGTTGTTTTCCGAGTTGGACGCAGGCATCGAAAGCCTGAAGACTGCCCAGGCGCAACTCAAGGTCTACCGGCAGTCCCTGTTGAAACACGCCTTCGTGGGCAAGCTTACCGCACAGTGGCGGGAGCAGAACAAAGACAACCTGGAGTCTGCTGAGGCGCTACTTGCCCGCATCCAAACCGAACGCACAAAACGCTATCAGCAACAGCTAAAGGAATGGGAAGCGGCTGGCAAGCCGGGCAGCAAACCCAAAGCTCCGAAGCCATTGCCGCCACTGACTGCAGAAGAACTGGCTGAATTGCCCGAACTGCCGGAGGGGTGGGCTTGGGTAAGCCTCGAGGCGCTGATTGCTGGCGTAGATCAAGGATGGAGTCCGAAATGCGAGAGCCATCCGGCGGCTGAAAATGAGTGGGGTGTGATCAAAACTACTGCGATTCAACATGGCCGATTTGATAGTCATGAGAACAAGGCAGTTCCCCATGGCATGGAGCCGAGAACACAGCATGAGCTTCGTGCCGGAGACATATTGGTTACCCGCGCGGGGCCAAGAGTTAGGGTCGGGGTCTGCTGCCTTGTTCGATCTGTCCGAGAAAAGCTAATGAACTGCGACAAGGCGTATCGAATCCGAGCTATTGATGCTCTATGCTTATCTGACTATCTAGAAGGAGTTCTAAACTCCCCGAGAGTTCTTGATGTTATTGAGCAGATAAAATCAGGAATCAACGATAGTGGAGTAAACCTGAACCAGGGAGCTTTCCTGGGATTGACTATTCCATTTTGTAGTCGTGGAGAGCAAGCCGAAGTAATGGCGCAAGTGGAACAGAAGCTTTCTGAGGTCGATCAGCTTGCATTAACTCTCACTACCTCATTGCAGCAAGCCGAAGCCCTGCGACAGTCAATTCTGAAAAAAGCCTTTTCCGGTCAGTTGGTGCCGCAAGACCCGAATGATGAGCCAGCCTCTGCCTTGCTGGCACGCATCAAGGCAGAAAATGCTGCACAACCGAAATCCAAGAAAGCACGCGCATGAACGCAACCGCAACTATCGTTTCCAAGGTCTGGAGTTTCTGCACCACGCTACGTGATGACGGCGTGAGCTATGGCGATTATCTGGAACAGCTCACCTACCTGATCTTTCTCAAGATGGCTGATGAATACAGCCAGCCACCACACAATCGCAACGTAGGCATCCCCGTCGAATACAACTGGCAAAGCCTCAAGTCCAAACGTGGTGCGGAACTTGAAGGGCATTACGTGATGCTGCTGCGTGAACTGGGCAACAAGCCCGGCATGCTCGGCCAGATTTTCACCAAGGCGCAGAACAAGATTCAGGACCCCGCCAAGTTGTATCGCCTGATCGATATGGTGAATGAAACGCAGTGGGTCACCATGGGTGCCGACGTCAAAGGCGACATCTATGAGGGATTGCTGGAGCGAAACGCCGAAGATACCAAGTCCGGTGCTGGTCAGTATTTCACGCCACGCCCACTAATCCGCGCCATGGTGGAGTGTGTACGTCCCGAGCCCGGCAAAACTATTGCCGACCCAGCCTGTGGTACCGGCGGCTTCTTTTTGGCGGCTTATGATTTTCTGGTAGCAAGTTACCAGATGGACAAAGTGCAAAAAGGCTTCCTCAAGCACGAGACATTCTTTGGTAACGAGATCGTCGCCGGTACCCGTCGCCTGGCCCTGATGAACATGTTCCTGCACAACATCGGCGAGATCGATGGCGACAGCAGCATTTCATCCAACGATGCGCTGGTGGCCGCTGCCCCACACACCTACGACTACGTGCTGGCCAATCCGCCTTTCGGTAAAAAGAGCTCGATGAGTTTCACCAACGAAGAAGGCGAGCAGGAAAAAGACGACCTCACCTACAACCGACAGGACTTCTGGGCGACCACCTCCAACAAGCAGCTCAACTTCCTGCAGCACATCCGCAGCATGCTAAAAACCACGGGCCGCGCTGCAGTGGTTGTGCCGGACAACGTCCTGTTTGAAGGCGGGGCCGGCGAAACAGTCCGCAAGCAACTGCTGAAGAACACCGACCTGCACACCATTCTGAGGCTGCCCACCGGCATCTTCTACGCCAACGGCGTCAAGGCTAACGTGCTGTTCTTCGACAACCACCCAGCGAGCAAAACCCCCTGGACCAAAGAAATCTGGTTCTACGATTACCGCACGAACATTCACCACACCCTGAAAAAGAAGCCGCTGCGCTTCGAGGATTTGCAGGATTTCATCACTTGCTACAACCCGGAAAACCGCCACCAGCGCAAAGAAACCTGGAACGAACAAATCAACCCGGAAGGACGCTGGCGCAAATTCACCTACGAGCAGGTCATAGCCCGTGACAAAACCAGCCTGGATATTTTCTGGCTCAAGGATAAAAGCCTGACCGATCTGGATAACCTGCCGGAGCCGGATGAGTTGGCTGCAGAAATTATCAATAACCTTGAGGCTGGGCTGGATAGCTTTAGATCAATCGCAGCAGCGCTGCAATAACTAGAGGGGATCCCTACAGTAAATTCCGACTAGCGATTCCTGGCATGAAGTCGGTTTGAAGCATCCGGTGCTTGCTGATTGATGCAGTACTATTTACCGAACGTAGCAGTAGTGTCCTATCAGCATCCTCAACTTACGTAACTGAAGTGGTGCAGCGAGGGAATAAATCTCATCGCCCCAAGCCACCCCATAACGCTCCAGCAGTTTGACCGACTCCACAAAAGGTAGCAACGCCACGTTCGGTTGGATTTTGTTGATAATCTGGTGGTGATGAATTCCTTCCAACCATTTGTGGCGAGGGGCGATACATTCCAGTGCAACGATGTTAGACCAAGGAGCGACACGTCGTAACACTAATTCCTCAGCAGAGGGGAAGTCGCATCCACTCACCTTT
>VFQQ010001892.1_pt1 | contig 26420 bp, 24 predicted proteins | sample 3512341 | NCBI WGS metagenome assembly VFQQ01 (sample SAMN10412373, study PRJNA504923) | tailings metagenome | isolation source: Relicate 2 Philex TSF1 revegetated site | place: Philippines: Tuba, Benguet | collected 2017-08-29
CCACGAACGCCGCGCCGACATCCATCAGGCCTTCCTCTCGCTCGGCTGCATCCTCATCTGCTACCGCACCCTCGATCCGCTATTCTGTTAGAGGTTCTTAACCATGAGCATGTAGATGAGTTGCGCACGAGTTGTGCACAATGTGCAATATTTCGTAAATCGCCATCGAGATATTGACGCAGGGTATTGCCAGATGATAAGTTGCTCGCGTGAGTACTGGGCGTGGGTTCCAGTCGCACGCTCGGAGCAACATCATGAGTATCCGATCGATAGTATACGCGTGCACGATCGTGATAATCGTCGCGGGCGTGCCCGCAATGGGGCAAGTCGATCTGACCGGCGACGGGAAGATCGAGATCGCGCTAGGCAACCCAGGGGACGGTCGGCTGACCATACTCGACGGAGCATCGGGCCAGCAGTTGTGGTCTGCGACCGATATGGACATGTTCGGCTGGGCCGTCAGCGCGCATCCGGACGTTGATTCCGACGGGCTCGCAGACGTGCTTGTGTCGGCCCCGGGCACTGGCGCTGCGGTTCCTGGGCGAGTCGTTGCAATGCGCGGATCGGACGGAGCCGTCCTGTGGACGTGTACGTTCGGCCCGCCGGTCGCACGCTTCGGTCTCGGACTTGGCGTCATTCCTGATCAGGACGGCGATGGCGTCGTCGACCTTCTCGTCGCGATGCTCTCGAACGACTCAAGCGGCGAAGCCGTTGTCCTCGTTAGTGGCAAGAAAGGCACTGTGCTCTCGACGGTGCCCGGGCCGTTTCCCACGCTCCTCTCCGCGACCCGCACGGGGCAGTACGTTTTCAAGCCCAAGGATCTCAATCGTTCTGGCGTAGTAGATGGCGAGGACATCGCTTCGGTCGTTTCTGCGCTGGGTAGCAGAGTCGATGCCGTCGACTTCGACTTCAGCGGCACCGTCGACTCGGATGATCTCATGATTATCATCGAGGAAATGACGATTGCGAGCCCGATGCCGATGCTGCCCGGGGAATACGCGCTGCTCTCACTAGAAGATCCTCTCCGGTACAACGATGGCTACTCCGTCGTAGCCCTCACGCTCCAGCCAGGAACACCGGCGCCGCCAGATCATCCCTGTGCGGCGGAGTACGAGGCGATGAGGCAGGCGGCGCGGGATTGGGCGAATCACATGTTGACCGCGCCGATCAATCCACTGGATCCCCGCTCAATCAACCCGATCGAATGATGGAACTGGCGTCGTCAGGCGGACTTGCTGCGGAGCCGCTATCGAGCGGCGTTGGCGGCACTCAACGAGTGCCTTGCAGGCCATAGCCTGCCGCCGATTCGTAGGCCGACTGATCCACTGCCCCAACCCCCGCTCCCGCCGCCACTACCCCCCCCGCCGCCACCACCGCCGTCGCAGTGCCCGCTCGATACTTCCTATCCTCCACCGGTACCTTCTCCCGCCTCGCCGCAGGATCCGTGCTTCAACCAACTGCAGACCAACATCCTCGTGTGCATCACATGCAGAGACCTCGGTCTATCCACAGAGTCGTACGCGGACTGCCTGGAGCGAGCCAAGGCGGCGTACTTAGCGTGCAAGGCGCAGGCCGCCGGACAGTGATGACCAGCAGCCCGCGTGCAGCACTTGCGCTCGATGCCGGGAGGCTGTACTCGATGCGTGTGCTTGTGTGCACGGTTCATCGTTGTCTGCTCAGTGCGTTGATGGTGCTTGGCGGTACTGGCTGCGACATTGAGCATTCCGCGCCGATCTCACCCCAACCCACCCCCGCGATCGCTCGCTCACCCGAGCCGGTTCCTTCTGATCGTCTCGCGGAGTCCGCGTCGAACAAGCGTATCGGTGATCCACTGGCGGCCGTGGTCCACACCCAGCCACCAGCACCGGGCGCTGACGCCGCGCGCACCGAGGAGGCGCCACTCCCGCCGATCGAGTTCATCCGCCCAGGTCTGGTCCCTTTTACGATGGATGTCTCCATCGACCCCGAGTTTCCGGTCGTAATCTCGGGTACGCCCTTGCCCGAGCCCGCGCACGATCATGTGCGGGCGGTGCTTCGGCGCGAACTCGAGCGGTATCCGAAGGGTGTGCTTTCGAAGCCCGAAGCGACCGTCCTCTCGTCCGTGTTCGTGTTCGAAGCGCTCACGATCAACGGGCGATCCGTCTCCGGCGCCTACATCATCGGCATCGTGTTCATCTCCGCCGGCGCGTTCGACGGGCCCGGGCTTCAGGACGACGCCTCCATCGCGCGAACACTGCACCACGAACTTTCCAGTCTCTTCCGTCTGGCATTCCCCCGTCGCTTCGATGAGCCACGATTCCGCGAATCACTGCCGCCCGGCTTTGTCTACGACGACGAAAAGCCCGGCGCCGATACCGCCGCGATCTTCCAGGGTGTGAACGCGCCAACCTCCCTGGAGGCACTCGCGGACGGGTTCATCGCGCAGTACGCCACGACGAATTTCGGACAGGATTTCAACTCCTACGCCGAGGTCCTGCTCTGGAAGCCCCAACTGCTGCTGAGCACCTTCGCGCCCGACTCACGCGTGGGGCGCAAAGCACGGACTGTCCGTGATTTCTACATCGCCATCGACAACCGCTTCGAGGCGTTGTTTACGACTCCCGCCGAGTGAGCCCACGTGCCTCGCCGCAACCACCCTGGCCGACGACCCCGCGGCCCGCCCGCTACCGCTGCTCGATGGTCGGGCGCATCCGCTGCCCGCGCTGCTTGTACGCGTTCATCGCGCTGGCCTTGTCGGGGAACTCCGCGTCCATGAACAGGATCTTCGTGTTCCCGATCTGCAGTTCGTCGTTGTCGCGCAGGTCGCAGTCGCCCTCGATCTTCCGCCCGTTGATGTACAGCCCGTTGGCGCTCTTCATATCGAGGGCGATGTACAGGTTCCGCCCCTCCTCGTAGCGGATCTGGATGTGCTTCCGCGACACACGCTCGTCGAGCACCTGCACCGAGCACCCCTCGTCACGCCCGATCACCGTGGGGCGCTTGCCCAGCGGGTAGTACAGCCCTTCGCTCGGGCCCGACACGACCAGGATCGACGCCATGGAACTACTCCTCGCTGAGAATCAGCCGGAACAATAGCCCCCCAGCGCCCGCCCCCCGCGCTCGCCCGGCACGCCCGGCCAGCACGCATCTTACAGCAACGGGTTGAGCAGTTGCGCGCAGTTGTCCACGAATCGCCGCACGATCGGCCTCGAGCGCCACACCCGCGGGTCGATCGTGTGCGACTCGCTCAGATAGTGCCGCTGCATGAACCGCAGCCGCCCGGCGAAGTCCGCGTCGTACACGAACAGCGTGCACTCGAAGTTCAGCCAGAAACTCCGCATGTCGAAGTTCGCCGAGCCCAGCATCGCCATCCGCCGGTCGATCGTGGCGGCCTTGGCGTGCAGCAGCCCCTCGCGGTGGTGCGCGATCCGCACCCCCGCCGCCAGCAGGTCGTCGTAGTGCGCCCGCGCCGCCGCCGCCACCAGCCGCGCGTCCAGCACGTCGGGCAGCACCAGCGTCACCTCCACCCCCCGCAGCGCCGCGTTCAGCAGCGCGCTCTTCGTCGCCTCGTCGGGCACGAAGTAGGGCGTGATCATCAGGATCTCCTCGCGCGCCCCGTACAGCATCGCCAGCAGCGCCTGGTGAATGGCGTCCGCGTGCGGCCCGGGCCCCGACGGCACCACGTGCACGATCGATCCGCCCCCCGTCACCGGCACGGGCGGCGCAAAGAACTCGTGCGCGTGCTCGGGGCGCTCGTCGCTGTCCATCATCCAGTCGCGCAGGAACACCGTCTGCAGCGCCTGCACCGCCGGGCCCCGCAATCGCACCGTCGCGTCGATCCACGGGCCCACCTTCGCCCGCCCCCGCACGCGGAACGTCTCGTCGGTCATGTTCTGGCTGCCGCAGTACGCCACCTCACCGTCGAACACCGCGATCTTGCGATGGTTCCGCAGGTCCACCCGCGCCAGCAGCATCCGCACCGGGTTCACCGGCAGCGCCGCCACCACCCGCACACCCGCCCGGTCCATCCGTGCCCGCAGGTCGCTCCTCAGGAACGGGCGGCTGCCCACCGCATCGACCAGCACGCGGCACGCCACGCCCCGCTCCGCCGCCCGGATCAGCGCCTCGCCCACCGCCGCCGCCGTCCCCGTCGACTGCCAGATGTAGAACAGCAGGTGGCAGTGCTTCCGTGATCGGTCGATGTCCTCGACGATTCGTTCCAGCACGCTCGAGCCTGTGCCCAGCAGTTCGATCTCGTTCCCCCCCAGCGGCGGCATCCCCGTCACCGACGTCGTCAGGTTCGCCAGCGAGCGCTCGGGCTGGTGCTCGGGCGTGCGGTCCATCCCGCCCTGCCCCCAGTGCAGCACCGCCTCCTGCTCGACCCGCTGCGTCAGTTCCTCGTACACCCGCGCCCGCCGCGACCCCAGCCGCGGCTCGCCCACCAGCAGGTACAGCAGCCACGAGAAGAACGGCAGAAACAGCAGCACCAGCAGCCACGACAGCGTCACCGGCACCGGCGTCCGACGCAGGATCACCCGCACCGCCAGCGCCAGACGCGCCGTCACGTCCAGCACCAGCAGCACCAGCCCCGCGTCCCGCGACCAGTCCCACCACGCCATGCACGGGAGTCTACCCGCAGACGCGACGTACCCTCCCCGGCCTCTCCGAGGAGTTTCATGCGCTACCGCGTCACATGCCGCGACCGATCCACCGGCGAGCCCTATGCCCTGGACTACGACGCGCGGTCGATCCAGGCCGCCGAGCACCTCGCGCTCCTTGCCGGGCACGACGTCACCGGCGTCGACCACGCCGACGAGCACGACGCGCCCGCCCGCCCGGCCCCGCGCCCGTCCGCGCCCTCCCCGGCCGGCTCCCCCAGCCGCCCGCGGGCCGGCCCGCCCGCCGACACCCGCGCCATCATCGGGCTCGCCCTCGGCTGCGTCGGCATCCTCGCCGCCTGCGTCCCGATCATCGGGCTCCCGGTGAACCTCGTCGGGCTGGTCTTCGGGATCCTCAGCCCGCAGCGGGGTGGCGTCCGCACCGCCGGAATCATCGTCTGCTCCGCCGGGCTCGTCCTCACCGTCGCCAGCGGCGTCGTCGGGGCCATCTTGGCCTCGCGCGGCATGCTCCCCTAGCAGGCCCGCCCCCGTACGACCCCGCACCCCCCAGACTACGATTCACGCGATCCGCCGGCCACGGCGCCCGGCGTTCCGCACGCACCACCACACGGGGGCATCCATGACCATCCGCATCGGCATCAACGGCTTCGGACGCATCGGGCGGCTCTTCTACCGCATCGCCGCCGAAGACCCCTCCCTCGAGATCGTCGCCGTCAACGACCTCGTCCCCGCCGACAACCTCGCCTACCTCCTCAAGCACGACACCATGCACCGCCAGTTCGCCCTCGCCGGCAAGCACGCCCACGTCCAGGCCACCGAGACCAGTTTCACCGTCAACGGACGCACCACCCGCACCATCGCCGAGAAGGACCCCGCCAAACTCCCCTGGAAGGACATGGGCGTCCAGTACGTCCTCGAATCCACCGGCCTCTTCACCGACTTCGAAAAGGCCAGCCTCCACGTCGCCGCCGGGTGCAAGCGTGTCCTCATCTCCGCGCCCACCAAGTCCACCGAGCAGGTGCCCACCATCGTCCTGGGCGTCAACCAGGAAACCTACGACCCCGCCAAGCACACCATCGTCAGCAACGCCAGCTGCACCACCAACTGCCTCGCCCCCGTCGCCAAGGTCATCCACGACACCTTCGGGCTCGACGAAGGGCTCATGACCACCGTCCACGCCGTCACCGCCACCCAGCCCACACAGGACGGCCCGTCCAAGAAAGACTGGCGCGGCGGGCGCAACGCCTACCAGAACATCATCCCTGCCAGCACCGGCGCCGCCAAGGCCGTCACCCTCTGCATCCCCGCCCTCAAGGGCAAACTCACCGGCATGTCCTTCCGCGTGCCCACCGCCGACGTCTCCTGCGTCGACCTCACCTTCCGCACCGCCAAGGACACCTCGCTCAAGGACATCAACGCCGCCCTCCGCAAGGCCTCCGAGGGCGGCATGCAGGGCGTCCTGGGCTACACCGAGGACGAGGTCGTCTCGAGCGACTTCATCGGCGACCGGCGGAGCAGCATCGTCGACGCCAAGGCCGGCATCGAACTCAACTCCCGGTTCTTCAAGGTCGTCAGTTGGTACGACAACGAGGCCGGGTACGCCGCCCGCTGCGTCGACTTCATCCGCCTCTTCGCCGCGAAGGACGGCGCGAAGTAAGGACCACCCGGGCCACCTGCCGCGGCCCCCAAGCACCGCTGCCGAGATCGTCGTTCCGTGCGGGCGTTGCGTGCCGCACGGGTGGCGGTCTCATGCGCATCACCGTCGGGCCGCGGGTGCGGCCGCGGGCATGGTCAGCCGCCGCCCCCATCCGCAGCACCCAAAAAGAAAAAGACTCGCCTGCGCGTTTCCGCTCGCAGCCGAGTCATAGGAGGAGAGAGAGACAAGACTTCGTCGGAACCCGGCTTCCCGGCGTTCCCTGAAGACTCGCCTGTGCGTTTCCGCTCACAGCCGAGTCATAGGAGGAGAGAGAGACAAGACATCGCAAATAGGACACGCCTTTCACACGTTGCAAGCGACTTGTCCGGAAAAACTTCACGCCCCGCCCTGAAATTGCCTAAGTGGCATAAACGTAAAGACTTGCCCGCGCAGGCCTCACCGGGCGATGCCCTAACCTCATGCGAACAAGTCGCGACGCGGGCCCGCTCCCGGAGCCGGGAAGCCCGTCAGATCGCCAATCCTGCCCGTTGGCAGCAGGGCTCGCCACTTGACCGGGGGATGCTCCCGTGACCACGTCGGCCCGTGGCCCTGCGCTGATGTGGCCATCGACGCCCCGCTCACCCGCCCGCGGCGTCGAACAGGCACTGCACGAACGCCCAGTTCACCACGTTGAACCACGCGTCCACGTACACCCCACGCTGGTTCTGGTACTTCAGGTAGTACGCGTGCTCCCACACGTCGCACCCCAGCAGCGGCTGGCCCGCCGTGAACAGCATGTCCTGCTGCTTCTCCTGTTGCACAATCACGAGCCGCCGGCTCAGCGGGTCACGGCACAGGTGCGCCCACCCGCCGCCCTCCACCAGCAACGCCGCCGCCTTGAAGTGCGCCACGAACTTGTCGTACCCGCCGAAGTCGCGTTCGAGCGCCGCGAGCAGCGAGCCCGTGGGCTGCCCGCCGCCCCCCTTGCCGGCCGGGGCCATCGAGAGCCAGAACAGGCAGTGGTTCACGTGCCCGGACAGGTGGAAACTGAGTTCGCGCGACCAGTGCTTCACGAGGGCCGCGTCGCCCCCGTCGCGGATCCGCGCGAGTTCGAGCAGCGCCCGGTTCGCCCCCGCCACGTACGCCTGGTGATGCCGCCCGTGGTGCACCTCCATCGTCTTCGCGTCGATGTGGGGCTCCAGCGCGTTCGCCGCGTAGGGCAGCGGCGGCAGCACGTACTGCCCCTTCGCCTCGTCCCACCCCAGCCCGCCCAGCGCGCAGGGCGAAGGCCGCGGGCCGGGCGGGTTGATCGTCGGCACGCGCGAGGGCGGCGGCTCGCCGGGCCCCTGCGGCCCTGGACGTGTGGGCGGCACCGATCCCGGCTGCGCGAGCGCCATGGGCACGAGCGAGGCGGCGCCGAGCGAGCCGAGGGCTTCACGACGGGTGAGGTTCGTCATGCCCAAACGATAGCGCCCGCCGGCGCGGGGCCGACGGGCGCTGGGTGTTCAATCGATCAACGCTCGCCGGGCTCAGGCCGTCTCGCCGACCTGCCACCGGTAGAACGCGACAATCGTCGCGTTCTTGCCCAGGAGGTCCTTGATCTTCTTCGACTCGTCGCGCACGAAGGGCTGCTCGACGAGCGCCCGCTCCTCGAAGAACTTCCGCATCGCCCCCTCGACCATCTTCTCCGCGATCTGCTGGGGCTTGCCCGACTCCATCGCCTGCTCCACGCGGAACCGCCGCTCCTTCTCCGCCAGGTCCGCGGGGATGTCGTTCACCGTCACGCCCATCGGGCGGGGCGTCACGGCGGTCACGTGCATGCACACGTCCTTCAGCACTTCCTCGTTCACGCTCCCCGACGCCTGCACCAGCACGCCGGTCTTCCCGTCGTGGTGAACGTACGTCCCGAACCCGCCCGAGGCGGGGTCCTGCAGCAGTTTGTGCCCGCGCGCGAAGGAGATGTTCTCGCCCGTCGAGATCCGCAGTTCGTCGATGATCTTCGTGATCTCGGGCGTCGCGGGCACGTCGCCCGCGTGCGCCTGCAGCGCGAGTTCCGCGACCTTCTGCGCCGCCGCCACGAACTTCTCGTTCTTCGCCGTGAAGTCCGTCTCGGCCCGGAGTTCCACGATCGTCGCCGCCTCGCGCGAGCGGGCGATGGCGATCCGACCCTCGCCCGCGGCGCGGTCGGTCTTCGTGTCCATCTTGCCCTTCAGTTGCTTGCGCAGCAGTTCCTCGGCCTTCTCCATGTCCCCGCCCGCCTCGGCCAGGGCCGCCTTGCAGGCCATCATCGAAAGACCGGTCTTGTTGCGGAGAACCATCACGTCTTTGGCGCTGATCTCGGCCATCGCTGGGAACCTCACGAGGACGCCGTCGTCGCGGCGTCGGGTGCTGGGGGAGTCTCTCATCCGGCGTTCATGGTCGGCCGGCTCACGGGTCTGGAACGATCGCGTCGGGGTGAAGAACGCCTCAGGTCGTCGCGCCGGCCTGCGACGGGGCGCCCGGGGCCGGCGTGGAGGCGTCGTCGGCTCCACCCTCAGTCGCGCCGGGCTCCTCGGCCCGGAACTGCGCCCGCCGGCTGCGACGCGGGGCGCCGCTCTGCTCGCCCGCGGGGGCGGCCCCGGCCTGCTCGGCCGCCGTCAGCGCCGCACGCTGGTCGCGCCCCTCGGCGATCGCCAGACACAGTTCACGCACCACCACGTCGATCGAACGCATCGAGTCGTCGTTCCCGGGGATCGCGATGTCCGCCAGGTCCGGGTCGCCGTCGGTGTCGATCAGCGCGATCGTCGGGATGCCCAGCTTGCGGGCCTCCTTCAGCGCCGTCAGTTCGTTCCGCACGTCGATCACCACGAGCGCCCCGGGCAACTTGTCCATCCGACGGATGCCGTCGAGGTTCCGCTTGATCTTCTTCTGCTCGCGCTTCAACTGGCTTTCCATCTTCTTCGAGTAGGACGAGAAGTTGTCGCTCGCCTCGATCGCGTCGAGTTCCTCCAGACGCTTCAGACGCAGGCGGATCGTGCGGAAGTTCGTCAGCGTGCCGCCCAGCCAGCGCTCGGTCACGTAGTGCATCTTCACGTCGGGCACCCGCGTCTCCAGCACGCTCTTCGACTGGCGCTTGGTCCCGACGAAGCAGACGTCCTTGCCCTCGCTCACGATCTTCGTCAGAAACTTCTTCGCGAGCAGGAGACCCTTGATGGTCTCCTTGATGTCGATGATGTGGATCCCGTTGCGCTTGCCGTAGATGAAGGCCTGCATCTTCGGGTTCCAGCCGCTGGAGCGCTGCCCGAAGTGAATGCCCGACTCAACGAGATCCTGCACGAGCGTATTGGCCATGATGCACCTGCCTGGCAGCGACACCCGCGTGCACCGGTCGGCGGACCGCTCGGGGACCGTCCCCGTCGGCCTGGACACGCGCAAAGGGCGCTTCGGTTTTGGTCGGGGCTTTCCCGACCGGCTTCAGAACAACATCCGCCGGGCCACCCGGCCCCGACGTCGACCCCGCGCCCGACCCGACGCGAGACGTCCAATGGTAGGGGGGTGCCCCGCACCTGACAACGTGCGGAGGCCAGGATTCCAAGCCCCGGCCTCCGAACAGGTTGCGACGAACCTGCACAGGCCTGCGAGGGTATGAGGCTCAGAACAGGCACAGTTGCCCGCTCACGTCGGGGCGGCGGAACGACGCCCCCGACAGGGGCCGCACGTCCCGGTTCAGCCCGTACTTCCGCGTGAACACGTCGAACACGCGGGCGATCTGCGCGACGTGGTGCCCCTGTCCGCGCCCGCGGTCGTGCGACGCGTCGTACAACTTCCCGCCCCGCGACGCGCGGATCAGCGCCTCGACCTTCCGGGCCCGGGCCGGGTGCACGCAGCGGGCCAGCCAGTCGAGGAACAGGTCCTTGGTCTGGTAGGGCAGGCGCAGCAGCACCCACGCCGCCCGGCGCGCCCCGGCCTTCGCGACCTCCTCCAGAATCTTCGGCAGTTCCTGGTCCGTCAGTCCCGGGATGATCGGCGCGACGTTCACCGACACGGGCACGCCCGCCGCCGTGAGTTCCCGGATGATCCGCAGCCGCCCCGCGGGAACGGCCGCCCGGGGTTCGAGCGTCGTAGCGAGGTCCGCGTCGAGCGTGACGAGCGTGACGACGACGCGCCCCGCGTTGTGGGCCGCCAGTTTCGCCCACAGGTCCGCGTCGCGCAGCACCAGGGCGCTCTTGGTCATGGTCGAGACCGGCTGCAGGCACTCCGCGAGCACTTCGAGGCACCCCCGCGTGATCCGCATGGAGTGTTCGAGGGGCTGGTACACGTCGGTGATGGCCGACATGACGATCGGCTCGGCGCGCCACGACGCCGAGGCGAGTTCGTGGCGCAGCAGCGTCGGCGCCTCGGGCTTGGCGACGATCCGCGTCTCGAAGTCGAGCCCGCAACTGAACCCCAGGTACTCGTGGTAGGGGCGGGCGAAGCAGTAGATGCACCCGTGCTCGCACCCGCGATACGGATTCAGCGTCCAGTCGAACGGCACGTCCGAGGTCGGGGTGACCCGGTTGATGATCCGCCGGGTCTGGTCGCGGTACACCCGGCGCTCCACTCGGCCCGGCGTGCCGTCGGCCCGCTCGTGCTCCACGAACTGCCGATCGATCTCCTCGCCCAGCACGTGCAGCCGCACGTCCTCGAAGCGGTTGCCCGGGTTCAGCCCGGCCGCCCGCCGGTGCGCCGGGCCGTTCGGGAGCGCGTCGCGATAGTCGAAGTCGTCCGTGACCATACCCAAACATACTACAAACAGGATGGGCGAAGTGTCAAGGCGGCAATCTCAGAGATCCACCGACGGAAACCCCGGGGTCGGGTATCTCTGGGGGGGCGTGCCGGCTCGCGCGGGCACCAAGGAGACTCCCCATGCCCGCACCCGTCGTGCACTTCGAGATCGGCTGCAAAAATCTGGACGCGACCAAGAAGTTCTTCGCCGCGGCGTTCGGCTGGGAGTACGTCCCCGACATGCCGAACATGGGCATGATCTCGAACCTGGGGCACGGGGCTCCGGGGTCCATCGGCATCGGCGGGCACATCAACGCGCTCGGGCACGAGCCGCACCGGTACGTCACGGTGTACATGCTCGTGGACGACATCGCCGCGACCCTGGCCAAGATCGAGTCGCTGGGTGGCAGGACGCTCGTCCCCAAGACCGAGGTCCCGGGCATGGGGCACTTCGCGTGGTTCGCCGACCCCGAGGGCAACGCCCTGGGGCTGTGGACCGCGATGGCCCGGTAGCGCCGGCGCGCACGCCGCGTGGTGCACGCCCGGTCCTACACTCGGCTCGGCACAGCACGCCGGCGAGGACGACATGGCGCAGACCACCCCGAACCTGGACCACCCGACGTTCGCGATCGTGAAGGAAGCCTTCCCGGGCAAGCGCCTGCGCGCCACGGAGTTCCGCGGGCAGTCGACGCTCATCGTCGAGCCCGCGGACCTGCACGCGGTGATGGCGTTCCTCAAGGCCGACCCGCGCTGCGACTACAACTTCCTCTCCGACGTCATCGGCGCCGACTACCTGAACTACCCGGCCCCCACGCCCGGGCGCTTCGCGGTGATCTACAACCTCATCTGCTTCGCGCGCGACGACCGCTTCTTCGTGAAGACCTACATGAACCCCACGCTCCCCACGGGGGGCACCGACGCCGACCCCGCCCTCGAGGTCGATTCCGTCACCGACCTCTGGCCCGGCGCCGAGTGGACCGAGCGCGAGGTCTTCGACATGTACGGGATCCGCTTCCGCAACCACCCGGACCTCCGGCGCATCCTCCTGTGGGAGGCCTACCCGGCCTTCCCCCTGCGGAAGGACTACCCCGTCCGCGGGCAGGGCGAGCGCGAGCAGTACCGCGTCGTCGACCGCTCGTCGTCGTAACCGCCGCCCGACCGGCGCGTAGAACCCTGCAATGAGCACGACCCGGACAGCACCCTGTCCCCGCCCGCACATGGTTCCGCGCCTGGCCGCCCGGGCGCGGGCCCTCGCCGGGGCGGCGCTGCTCGGCGTGGGCGCCCTCTGGGCTGTCGGGTGTGAATCGCACGGCCCGCGCGAGACGCCCGAAGGCACGATCGAGGCCATGGTCCAGACCATCAAGGACGGACGGGCCGACCGGCTCGGCGAGTTCTTCTACGCCGAGAACCCCGACGCGCGTCGCCTCATGCGCCGCACGGGCGTCTTCCTGGGCAACGTCCAGAACCTGGCGTTGGCCGTGCAGGAGAAGTTCCCCGACGAGGTCGCCGCCCTGCGAGCCGAGGCCGAGAAGGCCGCCGCGGAAGGGCGGTCCTCGGGCTTCTTCGCGCAACTCGCGGCCCAGGCCGGCGGGCAGGCGACGCAGCGCCGCCGGCGCATCCCCGCGGGGCGCGAGGCCGAGCAGACCCGCTCGTCCTTCGACCAGGCCCTGCGCGGGCTGCTCGCCGATCCCTACGGCTGGGTTGAGGAGAGCGAACAGCGCCTGACGACCGCGTTCCTCACCGACGACAGCGTCGCGCTGCTCTGGGACGGCAAGCCCATCCTCCCGCCCCTGGGCATGACGATGCGCCTGGCCGAGGACGGGCGGTGGTACGTGGTGGCGCCGCTGGAGTCGCCCCTGCTGTCGTCGTTCACGCCGCAGACCCCCGAGCAGTACGCGCTCTTCGGCAGCCTCATCGCGACGTTCGACAACCTCGTGATCGACCTGCGCAAGGACGTCGAGGAAGGTCGCGTGCGGAACCTCGACGAACTCTCGCGGCGCGCGGGCGAGCGGGCGTTCCTGCCCGTGGCCGCCGCGTTCTTCGCGTACTCCGACTACACCCGGCGCCAGCAGCGTCAGGGCGCGGGCGGGTCGTAGCGACGCCGATTACTGCTGACGCCCGATGCGGCTGTCGAACACGCCGTCCTCGGAGAAGCCGAATCCGGACGCCGCCCCGACCGGGCGCAGGACGATGCTCAGCCCCGTCTCGCCGGTGATCTCGTTGGACGAGACGCCCAGCCCGAGGGTGAGGCTCGCGAAGCGCCGTTGGAAGAGCGCGCCGATCGTCTGGACCTCGCTCCGGTTGGTGTCATAGTTCGCCCCGACGGTGACCGAGTACTTGTTCGTCAGTTCGTACCCCAGCCCCATGGTGACGTACGTCGCGTCCTGCGGGTTCAGGTAGCGCACGTCGATCGCGGCGGTGAACGCCGAGCCCTGCGAGATCAGCACGCCCACGCTCGTCATCGCCTGCTCCGACTCGTCGAGGTCGAACACGCTCGCGCCGGTGAGGCTTGTCGCCTCCGTCAGCCGCAGCACCGCGTCGAGCACGAAGTAGTTGCCCGGGTTGCTGTACTCCGGGCGGAACTCGAAGAACCGCCCGATCGGCGAGCGTTCGCCCGCGGTGTCGTTCGAGAACACGAAGTCGGTGTTGATCGTGAGCAGGTTCACGTCGTGCCAGCGCCCCTCGCCGCCGCGCTGCGTCTGGAACAGTTGGTTCACGCCCACGCGGAGCACGCCCCCCTGCAGAATGTCCTCCACGTCCGCGTCGTACACGGGGATGTCGCCCCGCTGGATGCTCGACCCCGCGGTCCAGACGGTGACGCTGGGCTCCACGACGTGGCGCAGACGGTGGATGTCCAGCAGCGGGATGTCGATCCCGTCGTAGACCCGCTGCACCGTCGTCGACGCCCGCACGCCCGCGGCGCCCCACCAGCGGAGGCTGTCGTCCTGGTCGGGGCTGTACAGGTCGAACGAGTTGTCGTACGCCGTCACGCGACCGACGACGAACGGGTTGATCCGCACCGGGCCGAGGTTCGTGTTGAGCGACAGTTCCTGGCGCGTGTCGGCCCGGAGCACGGGCTCCTCGACAAGCCCGCGTGCGCGGAGCACGTCGCCGACGCTCTGGTTCGCGTTGGTGCCCTGTCCGCGCTGGGCGAGGATGTTGTTCCGCAGGCCCCGGTCACGCGCGAGGATCTCGTCGAAGGCCATCTCCAGGCGCCCCGCGCGGTACTCGCTGAACCACGTCAGCATCCCCGGGCGTGCCGGGCCCAGCAGGTCGTCGGCGAGCCGCGCGTACGTCAGTTCGGGCGTTCGCGTCACGCTGTAGCCCTGGCTCTGGAGCAGCCACTCGTTGGCGATGAAGTCCTGGAAGGTCCCCTTCACCTCGGCCGAGAACGCCGTGTGCCGGTCGAGCCGGCGGGCCGCGATCCGCGACGTGAACTCGCGCCGCGTCTCGCCCAGGCGCTCGAAGAACGCGTCGACGAAGTTCTCGTCGCTGATGTAGGTGAGTTCGCCCAGCACGCTCCACTGCTCGTCGAGTTTGATCCGGTGCTCGGCGAGCAGGATCCCCCGGAACTCCTCGTCGCGATCGACCCGCGCGCCGGACTTCAGCGTGTCCGTCCCGCGGTCCAGCGGCACGCTGTACGCGAAGACGCTCCCGCGCGAGTCCGGGGCCTTCCATGCGCTCTTCACGCCCACCCCGGGCCCGCGCTCGAAGTAGAAGTCCGCGAGCAGGTCGATGCTCACGTCGCGCGGCGTCTTCGCGCCCCACAACGCGTACGCGTTCAGCGTCGTCAGCAGCGCGCCGCCCGAGCCCGAGCGATTCTCGACGCGGATGTCCTTCACCACGCGGCTCTCAGGGTCGCCCGAGTACGTGGGCCAGTAGAAGAGCGGCACGCCCAGGAACCGCCCGGTGATGTCGCTCGCCTCGATCCACGTGATCGCCCGCTCGCCGGGCATCTCCTCCGGCTGGTCGGGGTCCGCGGGAATCCGCCGACGCGTCACCGTCACCTTCGACGCGCCCACCGACAGTTCCGGGGTGAAGAACGGGCTCGTCGTGAAGACCGCCCGCTCCCCCGTGAACGTGTCCGCCGCCGTCTGTCGCACCGCGCTCGCCCGCACGTACAGCGGCACCTGTCGCACGTCGTCGTACGTCGAGAACACCGCGTCGAGCATCAGCCCGGTGTTCGAACGCAGGTCGTAGTACACCTGCGGCGAGCGCACCGTGTACGTCCCGTCCGACGCCGTCACCTCCCCCTCCAGGTACACCCCCCGCACCCGCGACGCGTCGAACGTCGCGAGGTCGCGGATGGTGCCCGGGTCCAGGAAGATCACCGCCCGGCGCGCCGTCAGTTGCAGCACGCGGTCGCGCCCCGCATCGGCGTACTGGATCGCCACGCCCCCGCTCGCGATCACCGCGCTCTCCTCGTCGTTCCCCTCGATCGTGACGTTCCCCGGCGCCAGCGTCAGCACGCCCGTCCCGCCGAAGATCTGCGCCCGCGGGGCGGGGTCGTCGACAGGTGCGGAGGGCGCGGGCGTCGTTGTCGGCGCCGGCCTCGGCGTCGGGGTTGGCGGCGTCGGCGCGGGTGGAGTTGGCGCGGGTGGCGGTGGGGGGGAAGCAGCGTCCCGCGCGGGGTCGGGCGCCGGCGCCACCGGTCGCGCCGGATCAGGACGCGCGGGCGTCGGGCGCGTCGCATCAGGGATCGGCGCCGGCTCCACACGCCCCGGGCTCTCGCCGGGCCGCGCCGGGCGCGGGATGCTCGGCGGCACGTCACGCGGCCCCGTGGCGACCCGCGCGGGCTGCTGCACGCCCGTCGCGCGTCGGCGCGCGGGCACCTCGCGCGCCCCCGGCGTGCGAGGCGTGAACGTCGGCAGCGGCGCGGGCGCGTCCTGCACGCCCGCCGTCGCCCGCGCGAGCGACTCGCGCAGCGCCTGCTCACCCCGCACGCTCAGTTCCGCGTCGGGCTTCCGCCGTGGGCCCGGGGGCTCGGCGAGCACAAGGTCTCCCTCGATCGTCGGCTGGGCCACGAGCACGACCGCCCGCACGGGCAGCCGCTCGGCCGTCAGCCCGCCCCCCGCGGGCAGCGCCGGATCACCCACGTCTTCGAGGTACGCGAACACCTGGAGCGCCGGCCGCCCGGCGTCGTCGATGGGGCGGAGGTACGCGACCGCGCGGGCGGCCCGAATCTCGCGCTCGCCCAGCACCACCCGCGCGTTGCCCAGCAGCACGACCCGGCGCACGCCGCCCTCGTCCCACGCGTGCACGCGGTCGGCGCGAAGGCGCACCACCCCCCCGACGCCCGCGAGCGGGTAGCGTGTCTCGGCGAACTCGCGCGTGCCCTGGGCGCGCGCCGACGGCGCGAGGGCGCCACACGCCCCCACGGCGAGCATCGCAGATAAACCCCAGACCCCCGGGGCGGTACGGCGCGTCCGTGCCATAGGCGGGCATGCTACGGGGGCAGGCACGCGGGCACAAACGACCGCGTGGGCGAACCCGCGGGACGCTCGCCATGAACGAAACCGCCCCGGGCGACGGGCCCGGGGCGGAGGGTGGAACCTACTCACTCAGGTGGTGCGGGGCGCGAACTCAACCGCAGCACGAGCCGCCGGCGCAGCAGCCGCAGCCGCAGTCGCACCCGCCCGCGCAGGGGCAGTCGGTGCAGGTGCAGTTGTCGCAGCAGCACCCGCCCTTGGGGGCGTCGCTCTCGCGGGCACCGGCCACCGCCGCCAACGCGAGCGCACACACGCCCGCCACCACCGCCATGCCCATCGAAGTACGAGTCGTCATGGGAACTACTCCTTCGTACCGGTCGCGGGCGCCCCGAAGGGATCACGCCGCGCCGGATCAATGTCTGGATCGAATCACGAACACACGTTTGTCACTGAGTCTGGTACGGACCTGTGCGGGAAATGCCCCGGACTAGATCCGCAGGACACAGACCACCGCGAGGAGGTCCCGCCCGCCGCCGAGGTACGCCCGCGCGGGCAGACGCCATGCCAGATGCGCATTCGCCCGCGGGTCGGCGTACGGCTGGACCTGTTCGCCCGCGGAGCCGCCGGGCACGCTCGGGCCCTTGGCCACCACGGCCTTCAGGTCCCCGGCCTTGCACATCACCGCGCAGAACAGCGCGCAGTCGGGGGTCTGCGATGGCTCGCTCGGGTGCGCGGGCGGCGTCGGGGCGTGGTCCGACAGGGCGCAGCACGACGACCCGGGCGCCTCCGCCCCACCTATCGATGCGTGCGTGCTCGCGACGTGGACACCCGCCAGCCCGCAGGTGCGAGCGTCCTCGCAGCCCGATCGCACCGGCACCACGCCGAACGCGAGCACCACGGCGAGCGCGCCGAGCAGCACCCACGCGGTACCTGTGATCCGGGATGGCGACCTGTGCCCGCGCATTCCTGACTCCAATATCAACAATACGCACGAAGCAGCGAGCAGGTTCGGTTCGTACAGCACCACCTGTTCGGGTGGTTACGGCGCCCAGACGTTGGCGGTGCGCATCGGGACGGTCGGCGTGCCGTTGCCGGTGCCCTTGGGGGCGATCGGTGCGGGCAGAACGGTCGTCGCGGGCTCGGCCTTGATGACCTCGACCGGGCCGACCTCGCGTGGGAAGGCCGTCGCGTGCACGCTGGGGACGGTGACCCCGTTGAGGTGCATCGACCCGCTGGACAGCCCGGGGAAGTGCTCGCCCTGCCAACTGGCGGGGTACTTCTGGTCGTCCATGTCCAGGGCGGCCTTGGTCGCGAAGAGCGGGCGGAAGGTGTCGCACATCACCGCGAGTTCCTGCGTGTGCGTGGCGGCAAGGCTGGCCTCGATCGTGCCCGGGTGCGGCCCGTGGGGGATGCCCTGCGGGTGCAGCGTCAGGCTGCCGATCTCGATGCCCTTGCGCGAGCCGAAGTTCCCGTCGACGTAGTAGAGCACCTCGTCGGAGTCGAGGTTCGAGTGGTTGTACGGGACCTTGATGGACTGCGGGTGATAGTCGAGCAGGCGGGGCGCGAAGGTGCAGATGACGAAGTTGTGCGCCTCGAAGGTCTGGTGGATCGGGGGCGGCATGTGGAGCTTGCCGGTGATGGGGCTGAAGTCGTCGGCGTTGAAGCAGAAGGGGTAGTAGCACCCGTCCCAGCCGACGATGTCGAGCGGGTGGTAGTGGTACATGTACGAGTGGACGAGGTCGCGGGCCTTGATGCGCACCTCGAAGTCGCCCTTCTCGTCCCAGGTCATGGGGAACTCGGGAGTGCGGATGTCGCGCTCGCACATCGGCGAGTGCTCCAGGTACTGCCCGTGCATCTTGCTGACGTAGCGGGGCGGGGGCCCGATGTGGCTGCCGTTGGCCGTCTCGATGAGCAGCACCTTGCCGAAGGGCATGGTGTCGACCAGCGGGCCGCCGTCGGCGGGCTTGCCGTCGGGCCCGTTGGCGCGCGGGTTCCAGACGATCGTGTAGATGACGCCCTTGGGGATGACGAGGTAGTCGCGCGGGCCGAACTTCAGGGATCCCAGCATGGTGTGGCAGACGCCCGACCCGTAGTGGATGAACAGGCACTCGTCGCCCTGCCCGTTCTTGTAGTGGTAGGGCATCTGCTCCTTGGGGTTGCAGACGGCCATCTCGACGTCGCTGTTCCCGAAGAGCACCACGCGTCCGGTGACGAAGTCGCCGTTCGGCTTCATGGGCGCGCTCTTGACGTGGCGCATCCGCATGATCTCCTGCTCGACGTACTCGACCTTCGTGCCGTAGACGGGCTTCCAGCCGTAGACCTGCGTCGGCGGGTGGATGTGGTACATCGTGGTGGTGGGGCCGACGAAGCCCTCGGTGCCGAAGACCTCCTCGGAGTACAGGCACCCGTCGGGGCGACGGAACTGCACGTGGCGCTTGCGGGGGAGCAGGCCGAGTTTCAGATAGTGGGGCATGAACGTCCTCCAGCGGCTGCGACTGCGGGAACTATAGGTGGCGGGGTCCGGCGGCCCGGTCGGGCGGGGGCGCCGCGGACAGAATTGCGCGCGCAAACGCGGTCATTCGCCCGATCCCACACGCAGCCGCAGGGCGCCCTCGACCAGTTCAACCCAGGCGTGCAGGATAAGCATGTGCAGTTCCTGGATGCGGTCGCTGGTGTCGCCGGGGACGCTGATCTCGTGGGTGCAGCGCCCGGCGAGGCGTCCGCCGCCCTTGCCCAGCAGCGCGACGGTCTCGAGCCCCAGGGCCCGGGCGGTTTCGGCGGCCCGGATGATGTTCGCGGAGTTCCCGCTCGTGCTCAGCAGGATCACCACGTCGCCGGGCTTGGCGAGGGCCTCGACCCAGCGGGAGAAGACCTGCTCGAAGCCGTAGTCGTTCGCGGTGCAGGTGATGTGCCCGGGGTCGGCGCAGGCGATGGCCGCCAGGGGGCGCCGGTCGGCGCGGAAGCGCCCGGTGAGTTCCTCGGCGAAGTGGGCGGCGTCGCAGAGCGAGCCCCCGTTCCCGCAGAGGAGCACCTTGCACCCGCGATCGAGGCACCCGGCGAGGGCGCGCCCGGCGGCGTCGACGCGTGCCACGAGCGCCGCGTCGGCGAGGAGCGTGCCCAGCACGTCGTGTGCCTGACGGAGCGAGGATCGGACGGACAACTCGTGCATCGCTCGGTTTACCCTCGGCGCTCCCGGCGCCCCGCGGCCGGCGCCGCTACACCTCGGAGAAATCGTGCGCCGCCTGGTAGCGCCCGCTGTGGGTCCAGGCGATCTGGCGGAGCAGGTCGTTGCACAGGGCCGAGGCGCCGAAGCGGAAGTAGGCGGGCGTGAGCCACGGGTTGCCCCCCGCGTGCTCGAAGCCCGGGACGTTCAGGTTCATCGTCTCGCGGACCATGACGAGGTAGTGCAGCGCCTGCTTCGCGGTGCGGATGCCCCCCGCGGGCTTCATGCCCGCCAGGCGCCCCGTGCGGTGGTAGTGCTCGCGGATGGCCTCGAGCATGACGAGCGTGACGGGCATGGTGGCGGCGGGCTGCACCTTGCCGGTGCTGGTCTTGATGAAATCGGGCCCGCGGTCGCCCGCCGGGTCGGCCTGGGCGAGCGCGTCGAGCGCAAGATCACTCGCGCGGCGCACGCTGTCGAGCGTTTCGAGTTCGCCGGTTTCGAGGATGACCTTCAGGTGGGCGTACGTGCCGTCGGCGCGCCGGCAGGCGTCCTTGATCGCGATGATCTCGGCGGCGACTTCGTCGTGACGCCCGGCGAGGAACGCGCCGCGGTTGATGACCATGTCGATCTCGTCGGCCCCGGCGGCGACGGCCCGGCGCGTGTCGTCGAGGCGCACGTCGAGCGGGTACTGCCCGCTGGGGAAGCCCGTCGCGACCGACGCGACCTTCACGTGCTCGCCCCCGGGCATCGACCGGAGCGTCGCCACGCACTCGGGCACCAGCGCGGGGTACACGCACACCGCCGCGACGGACGGCAGACGCTCGCCCAGCACCTGCTCGTCGCGCTCCCACGGGCGGACGGCCTTGCGGCACAGGGCCCGCGCCTTCTCGGGCGAGTCCTTGCCTTCGAGCGTGGTGAGGTCGATCATCGCCAGCGCGAGGCGCAGCCCGGCACGCTTGGTGCTCGACTTGATCGATCGCGTGGTGAACGACGCGGCCCTTTCGCCGGTCATCACCGCGTCCACGCTGGTGCCGCGTCGCATGCGGGGCAATCCTAGGTCGCGGAGTCGCGTGCGCCGGCGGACGCGCCGGTCGGCGTCTTGGCGGGCGGTGTCGTGGCGGGCGTCGCGACGGGGCTGGCGAGCCCCGCGATCCACGCGCGCACCCGGGCGCCCACCTCGCCCGCGTGGCGCGGGTCGGTCCACAGGCCCGCGTGCCCGGCGCCGGGCACCGCGACGAACTCTCCCCCGCCCGCCTCGGCGATCTCGCGCCCGTCCTGCGGCGGGGAAATCTGGTCGTCGGCGCCGTGGAGCACGAGCAGTGGAATCGGCGGCGGCTCGCGTAGGCGCTTCGCGAAGGCCGCCCGGTCGAACCCGGGCCAACGCGCACCCACGCCCGCCCACAGGCCCACGAGCCGCAGCGCGGGCGGGAGCGTGGCGGCGTGGGGCAGGCCCATGCTCACGAGCATCCGGCGCGCGGGCGTGTCGGCCAGGCGATACGGGGCCTCGGCGACGACGCCGGCGATCGGCGGGGCGCGCCGGGCGCCCTCGCCCCGGGCCGCCACGAGCGAGACGCCCGCGCCGAGTGACCAGCCGACGAGCACGACGGGGCGCGGGGACGAGGCGTCGCCTTCACCGGCGCGCGACGCGAGCACTTCGAGCAGCGCGCGGAGGGCGTCGGGCTCGCGGGCGCCCAGCGCGCAGAGCCCCGGGGCCTCGCCGTGCGCGGGCATGTCCCACAGGACGACGCTCGACGCGACCGGCAGCAGGTGCTCGGCCCGGGGCAGCCCGCCGACGCGCGAATCGCCCCAGCCGTGCGTGAGGACGATCAGCGGCCCGTCGAGGGCGTCGCCCCGGACCTCCCACACGGGGAGGTCGAGCGTGTTCCAGCGGAGGGTCCACGACGTCCACGGGCGCTGGCCGGTCGGGCCGGGCGAGAGTTCGCCGGGATCGCCCGGGCGTCCGCGGGCGAGGGCGCTGGCGTACGTGCGGCGGGGCGGGCGCAGGAGCGTGAGGATCGTCCACGCGACGACCACGCCCCACGCGAGGGCAAGACCCACGAGCAGAAGGATCGCGAGCCCGACCAACCCGACGCCCTCCCGAGTCAACGGCGCGTCACAGCCCCAGCAGGGCGCGCACGTCGTTGAACGTGACGATGAGGAAGACCGACACGATGAGGGCCAGCCCGGCGATGGCCAGCGCGTTCTGGAGCGCGATCGGCGCGGGGCGCCCGCGGACCTGCTCGTAGAGCAGGAACAGGAACTGCCCGCCGTCGACGATCGGCAATGGGAGGAAGTTGATCACCGCGAGGTTCACGCTGATGAGCGCGAGGAAGAAGAGCAGCCAGATGAACCCGCGCCCGGCGATGAGCGTGCCCAGGTGCGCGATGCCGACGGGGCCCTTGAGGTGCTCGACCTTCACGGTGCCCTGCGCGAGCCGGGCGAAGGTGAGGTAGGTGGACATCATCACGCGGTGCGTCTCGCGGACGCCCAGCACGATGGCGTCGAAGGGTCCGTCGGCACGCAGGACGATGGTGTCCATCTCGAACAACCCGGGGGGCAGGGGCGAGCGCCAGCCCAGCGCGTGCAGGGCCTTGAGGTCGGTCGCGCCCAGGGTCCAGGGTTCGTCCTCGGTGGGGGCCTCGGGGTCGGGCAGGCCGGCGACGGGGCGGCGGAGCGTGAGCGTCACGGTCGCGCTCGCGTCGGGGTTCGTGCGGGCGCCGGCGGCGGCGTCGGCGGTGGCGGCGCGGAGCGTCTCGCGGAGCGTGGTGAAGTCGGGCGTGCGCACGCCGTTTACCGCGACAACTTCGACCCCTGGCGTGCGCACGACGCGGGACGCGGCGGGTGGCGTGCCCTGGGCGTCGTCGCGCTGCGCGAGGATCACCGGCGGTGGGATGGCCAGGAGCGTGCAGACGTCGCGCCGGTCGCTCACGCCGAAGCCGATGGTGCCCTGGGCGCTCACGCGGACCTTGGGCAGTTGCACCTCGCGCCAGGCGCCGTCGTCGGTGCGCCGGAGGACGACGATCTCGACGGTCTGGCCCGCGCGCGAGCGGATGGCGCGGATGCCGTCGGCGATGCCGGGGTACTCGACGTCGCCGATGCGGGCGAAGAGGTCGCCGTCTTCGAGCCCCTGGTCGGCGGCCTTGGGCCCCGGGCCGTCGGGGCGGGCGTCGCCCACGCTCATCACCGGCACGAGCCCGAGCAGGTGGTCGATGGGCGCGACCACGCCGGTCTCACGCGGGACGAAGCCCGTCTGGAGCGAGGGGATCGGCGTGAGCGAGGCGGTGACGCTGCGCCCGTCCTCGGCGACGAACTCCAGCGCGAGGGGCGCGGGCCCGGCGCGGGCGGCGAACTCGTCGACCTCGCCCAGCGTGGCGATGGACGCGCCGTTCACGCGGGCGAGGGTCATGCCGGGCTCGACGCCCGGCAGGCCGGCGAGGGCAACGGCGGCGCGAAACTGCTCGATGTCCCTGGGCTTGGTGAGGTCGAGCAGGCGCGTTGTGCGTGCGGGCTCGATGCCGATCTCCAGCAGGCCCGAGCGGGCGCCGGGGCGTGGCTTGATCTCGCCGGTGAGGGACTGCCCGTTGCGTTCGAAGCGCACGCGGAGGAGTTCGTCGGGATGGGCCATCGCGGTGGCGAGGACGATGTCGTTGAAACTCCGCGCGGTGCGCCCGCCGATCTCCACGACGCGGTCGCCCGCGTGCAGCCCGGGGGCGGCGTCGCGCCCCGCGGCGTCGACCACGCGGGCCTCGGCCGCGGGCGAGCCGGGAAGCACGAGCCCGATGGTCGCGGGCTCGGTCTTCAGGCCGGCGAGGAAGACGACCATGAAGAGGCCTGCCGCGAGGATGATGTTCGCGACGACGCCCGCGGAGATGACGACCATGCGCTTCCAGGCGACGCAGCGCTGGTAGCCGTCGGGCGCTTCGCTGATCTGCCCGGGGTCGCCGTCGACCTGGCCGAGCATCTTGACGTACCCGCCCAGGGGCAGGACGTTGAGCCGGTACTCGGTGGGGCTGACGCCCGGGAGGATGGACGGGGGCGAGTGCAGGCTGCCGCCCGCGGCCTTGAGGCGTGCGAGGTACGCGGCCTCGGAACTGCCGCGCCGGATGCCCATGCCCTGGCGGTAGGTAAGGATCGCCGGCCCGAAGCCGACGGCGAAGGCGAGCACGCGGATGCCGGCCCACTTGGCCGCGAGGAAGTGCCCGAGTTCGTGGATGACCACGATCAGGCAGAACCCCAGGACCACGAGAAGAAAATCCAGCAGCATCGCGCCTCCGTGCACCGAGCGGGCTTGCGGATCAAGCCGGGCCATCGTACGGCCCGCGCGTCCCCGGCGCGGTCGTCCAAAAGCACGAGCCCGGGACGTGCCCGGGCTCGCGCGGAGAGTTCAGTCACTCGGCCGCGAGGCCGAGGGGGTGATGAGGCTCAGCGCCCGCCGGTGGCGTACTTGACCGAGCAGCCGTAGGGCTTGGTCTCGGGCATGGTGACGTTGGTGCCGGCGAGGATCTCGTCGAGGGCCTTGGCGACGTAGTTGGTCTTGCCCGGGCCGTCGGCGCCCTTGGCATCGTCGATGGCGCCGTAGTAGGCGATGGTGCCTTCCTTGTTGATGACGACCATGAGCGGGGTGTTCTTGGCGCCGTAGGCCATGCCGACCACGCCCGTCTCGTCGAGGAGGATGGGGTAGGGGATCTTCCAGTCGGTCTTGATCTTGGCGTTGTATTCCTTGCCCGCGCCCTGCAGGCCCGGGGCGCTGCTGCAGATGGCGAAGAACTCGACGCCGCGCGCCGCGTACTTCGCGTGCATGTCGTTGAAGGTGTTGCCCTTGTCGCCGTAGTGCATCTTGACGAAGGGGCAGCCCGCGTTGAACCACTGGATCACGACGACCTTGCCGCTCTTGAGGGCGTCGGCGAGGGCGTGCGTCTTGCCGTCGGTGTCGGGGAGGCTGAAGGCGGGCGCGGGGATGCCGGCGCCGACCTTCACGGGCTCCTTCGACTTGCCGTCCTGCTTGTCCTTGCGCTGCCCGTCGAGTTTGTCCTTGACTTCCTTCTCCTTGTCCTTGATCTCCTTCTCGATCTTCTCCTTCGGCACGTCCTTGGTGGGCTGCGCGGGCTTCGAGGGCGTGTACTGCGCCATCGCCGGCGCCGCCGTCATGCACAGCCCGCTCACCGCCACCAGACCGATCAGACTCGCGATCTTCATACGCTGCTCCTTCAGATTGCGGCGACACGCCGCCGAGATCACGCACCGCGCGGTACACCCGCGCGGGCGACCACACTCACTTCGCGCCGCGATCCTCCGCGGCGCGCACGATCACCTCATTCAGGTGGAACGTCCGAGCACCCACTTTGTTGCCGGATTCGATCCGAACAATACCCAAAACTCGTTGCCCGTCTTCTCCCCCAGCCGCGAAGTCGATCCGCAGTTCCTCGCCCGTGGCCTCGCCCTGGCGGAGCAGGTCCATCGGCGGAAGGCTGCCCTCGTCGGGAATGAAGGTCAGCCGGGTCGCCCCGGGGGCCTTGATGGTCAGCGTGACGCGGCTGAGGGTCGTTACCACCGACGCCGTCGCCAGCCCCTTGGCGTCGCTCCAGGGGCTGGGAAGGGTCCTGCGGGCGTCGTCGATGATCCGTGCGTCGGGCCCCCGGGCCGGGGCACCCGCCGGGGCGACGGGCGATGGCGTGGTCGTGGACGGCGCGGGGGGGGACAGGAGCGGGAGCGTCAGGGCGACCTGGCCTTCCTCGAGCAGGCAGACATCCTCGCAGACCATCCAGCGCAGCGCGGCCCCGATCGAGACGGTCGCCGCTCCGTTCGCACCGCCCTCGGCGGGGGCGGCGGGTACGCGCAGCGGGACCAGGATCGTGAGACGGTCTTCGTAGATGTGGTCGAGAATGTCGCCCGGCAGCACCTTGCGGGTGGGGGCGGGCCACTGCGAATCGCCGACCTCGTAGCCCGGCGGGAGCGACCACGTGATGCGCGGGCCGATGCCGGTGTCGTTCTGGCCCCGCCAGTACATGTGCCAGCCGGGCGAAATCTCGAACGTGACGGCCAGCGTGGCGGTGGTCCCGGGCACCAGGGCCTCGTGCTCGGCGATGAGTTTCGGGGTCGCACGCTGCTCGAACGAAGGCCCGAAGCCTCCCGGCTGGCCCGTCGCGAGCCAGCCGACGCCCATCGCGCCGGCGACGCCGAGAAGGCACCCGCAGCGCTGGGTCGTGGGACTGGACATCATTCCTGAGGAACCCTCACGGGCGGTCGGGCGCGGTCTGACGATCGCGCCCCGGCGCCGGTACGCTTACAGCATGATGGTACGACTGGCAACTTCCGTCCGTTCGTTCCCCCGGGTGATTCGGATTCTGGGCGCGTGCGTGGTGTTGGGCCCCGCGGTCTGGGGTTCGGTCGGGTGCGGGGGGGTAAGCGACAAGAGCATCAAGGACGTCAGTGTGGTGGAAGCGCGCCGGCTGTTCGACGCGGCGCAGCGTCCCGGGCGGGCGTCGACGCTGGCGATCGTGGACCCGCGCTCGCCCAGGGACTTCGCCGCGGGGCACATCCCCGGGGCGCGGAACATCCGCCTGGCGGACATGCCGACGGACGCGCCGATCGACCGGCGGCTGGATTCGGCGGACGCGATCCTGGTTTACGGCACGAACCCGGCGAGCATCCCCGCGCGGGCGATGACCAAGCGTCTGCTCGCGCTGGGGTACAGCGGGGTGCGGTTCATGCCGGGCGGGTTGGTGGAGTGGGAGCGGGCGGGCGGGCCGGTGAATCGGCTGACGCCGCCGGAGGAAGCCGCCCCCGCGGCGCAGGACTGATACGAATCACCGCTTTGGAACGCGCGTGATGTAGTCGCAGGCGCAGACGGA
>VFQQ010001893.1_pt1 | contig 26410 bp, 14 predicted proteins | sample 3512341 | NCBI WGS metagenome assembly VFQQ01 (sample SAMN10412373, study PRJNA504923) | tailings metagenome | isolation source: Relicate 2 Philex TSF1 revegetated site | place: Philippines: Tuba, Benguet | collected 2017-08-29
GTGCATGTCCAGCAGCACCGCGTCGGGCGTGAACTGCTGCGCCTTTTCGATGGCCGCCGTGCCGCTCTCGACCTCGGCCACCACCATGTGCCCCAGCGCCCCCAGCAGGTCCACCAGGGTGGAGCGCTCGAGCGCGTTGTCTTCGGCAACCAGCACGCGGATGGTCGTGGGCAATTCGGACATGGGTTACGTCTCGGAGGTTGTATCGCGACGGAGGGGTGCAGCAATGTGCGACTTGAGTTCGGCCGCTCGCAACGGTTTGCGCAAAACGAATTCCACCGCCTGGGCTTCCGACGTGCCAACCTGGGGCTCCCAGCCGGTGATCACGCCCACCCGCAGGTCCGGGAATCGGGCCCGCGCCGTCTTCACCAGCGACCAGCCACTGCCGTCCGGCAGACCGACATCGGTGAGGAGCAGGTCGAACGGCGGACCGGCAGCCTCGAGCGCGCGTTCTCCTTCCCGGACGCTGGCTGCGACCGTCACCGTATGGCCATCAGCCTCGAGAATGCGGCGAAGGAAGTCCCGCCCATCATCATGGTCCTCCACCACCAGAATGCGCTGAGGCTGGGTGGGCAGCAACGGCTGACTGGGAGTGGGACGGCCGGTCCGCTCCCGCCAGCGCGGGAATCGCAGCAAGACCTCGGTGCCACGCTCGGGGACGGACGTGATGGCCGCCGAACCCCGATGCCGGCGCGCGATGCCATACACCTCGGCCAGGCCGAGTCCGGTACCGCCAGCCCCCTTGGTACTGAAGAACGGGTCAAAGGCGCGCTCCCGGACTTCCTCGGTCATGCCCACACCGGTGTCGCGCACCGCAATACAGACCTCGTTGCCCTCGACGGCCGTACGCAGGGTGAGTGTTCCGCCCTTGGGCATGGCGTCGATGGCGTTCTGTACCAGGTTGAGCAGCGCCTCGCGGATCTCACCTGGCAGGCCTCGCATGTGCACATCGGCACCGAGCTGACGCTCCACCCGCACCTCCTGCGCTTCACTGCTGCGGCGCAGGCGCATGGGTTCGGTGAGATCCACCACCTCGTCGGCCAGTGCAGACAGGTCGATGACTTCATCGCCACCCACGTGCACCGGCTCCTGCCTGATGAAGCGCCCCACACGGGACGCGGTCGCTGCCCCGATCTCGGCCGCCTTGCGAATGCGATCGGCGTAGTCGCGCACGGCTTCGGGCGACTCCGCGTGATGGCGCAGCAGATAGGCCGCCGCCATGATGGGATTGAGCGCGTTGTTGACGTCGTGCATGACACCTGCGGCCAACTGCCCCACGGCCGCCAGTCGACGCTCACGCACCTGTTCTTCCTGTGAGGCCAGCAGGGCCTGCGAACGCTCCTCCACGAGACGTTCAATGGAGTCACTGGTGGACGCGGCCCGTGCCTGCAAGGCGGCCGCCTCCCGCGCCTGCTCCTGCACGCGCATTTCGAGCCGCGCGAGCTCCGTGACGTCCCACTCGACCACCACCACGCCACTTACGCGCCCACTGGCATCGCGCATGGGGGCCGCATGCGCTTCGACCACACGCCGCCCCTCGGGTCTTCGTACCTCGAGCCGCTGTCCGAGCACATGCTGCCCACCCAGTGCCCGCATGGCCGGCGTTTCGAGCCATTCGATGGGCTGGTGGTGCACCGGATCGTGCGGGGCCTCCTGCTCCCAGCGTCGACGCAACGTGTCGGACTCTTCGTCAGGACGCGCTGAATGTTCTGCCGACTGAAGCGCCGGGCGATTCGTCTCGTCGAGCGCGCTCCGCAGTTGCCCGCGCGCATCGGCCACGAGCACCCGGGCCGGCATCACCGCCCAGAGCGTGTGGTACTCGCGGCGCAGTGCCTCCAGCGCGTCCGCGCTGGCGCGTTCTGCCGAGATGTCGGTGGCGGACACCAGTACAGCGTCGCCGACGGGCACAATCCGGCAGCGGTGGCGCCGGCCCCCTGCCCCTTCGACGTCCAGCGCACACTGGGACATGTCACCCGCCGCCACCTGTTGCACCGCTTCGACCAGCGCCTGGCCAAACCCGAAAAGCAGGACCCGCCACGACTGCCGCTCCAGCGGCGCCTGCGCATCCCACACGAAGGCCTCACGCCCCATCCGATTGATGCCACGCGCAAAGCCGTCGCGCCCGCAGAGCAGCGCGGGCATGGGCAGCGCTTCGAGCCAGACGGCTGGCTGATCGATCATCGAATCCGGTATGGGGCTGCAGAGAGGGGCGGAGCGGCACGCACAGGAGCACGAACGCCAACACAAACACGAACACACGCACCAACGCACGCATCAACGCACGCAGGCGAGGCGCCGGCCGCGAATCTAGCCGAAAGGGACTCGACTGTCGAATGCACAGCGACGCGACCGGTCCAGCGGTCGGGCGGCACCCACCCCTCGTGCGCGTAGTGTAACTTATTGCGATGTCTCGCTTTCAGACGACCCTCCTCCGTGTGCTCGGCGTGCAGCTCGTAACCCTCGTGCTGCTGTGGCTGCTGCAGTCCCGCTACGCGAGCTGAACACCGCATGCATTGGATCAACTGGCTGATCGTCGCCGTGTACCTGCTGGTCGTCATCGGTGACGGCCTCCGCCGCACGCGCGGCACGAAAAATATCGAAGGTTATTTCCTGGCCGGACGCAGTCTGCCCTGGTGGGCGGTCGGGCTCAGTGTCATGGCCACGCAGCTCTCGGCCATCACCCTCATCGGCACCACCGGACAAGGCGCGACCGACGGACTGCGCTTCGTGCAGTTCTACTTCGGTCTGCCCATCGCCATGGTGCTGTTGGGTGTGACGCTGGTGCCGTTTCTGCACCGCGCCAAGGTCTACACGGCCTACGAGTATCTCGAGCGGCGTTTTGACGCCAAGACGCGCTCACTCACCAGTCTGCTGTTCCTGCTGTCGCGTGGCATGTCGGCGGGCACGATCATTGCGGCACCGGGCGTGGTGTTGTCCGCCATCTTCGGCTGGGATCTCACCTGGTGTGTCATTCTCATTGGTGTGCCCACGGTGCTCTACACCGTGCTCGGCGGCGTGGAGGCCGTGGCTTGGGCCGATGTGAAACAGATGGTCATCATCACGGTCGCGTTGCTGGCCATTGTGGTGGTGCTCGTCATGCGATTGCCCGTGCCGCTTGATGACGCGCTCCGCGTGGCCGGTGGCACCGGACGCCTCAAGGTCTTCGACTTCTCCTTCTCGCTGACCGAGACCTACACATTCTGGTCAGGCATTCTGGGCGGCACGTTTCTCATGCTGTCCTACTTCGGCACCGACCAGAGTCAGGTGCAGCGCTATCTCGCCGCGCGTTCTGTAGACGAGGCCCGCGAGTCGCTGCTCATGAGCGCGTACTGGAAGATCCCCCTGCAGGCCCTCATCCTGCTCATCGGCGTGCTGGTGTTTCTGTTCTACACCTTCTCGCCAGGGCCCATGCTGTACAACCCGCGGCACGATGCCCTGCTTCGCGAGAAGCAGCCGGCCGTGTACGCGGAACTCGAATCGCGCTTTACGGCCGCCACAGCCGGTCGTTTGCAGGCGGCGCAGGACGCGTCCACCATTGGTGGCAGCGCGCCGGTCAGGACCTTTGCTGAACTTGACCAGCAGGTGAACGCGGTGCGCAAGGACGCACTCGACGCCGCCGGTGCGGCCACGGGCGAAAATCCCCGCGACGTGAACTACATCATTCCGCGTCTCGTGCTCGATCATCTGCCACTGGGCTTTGCCGGCGTGTTTCTCGCCGCCGTGCTCGCTGCGGCCATGTCGAGCATTGCTGCCGAGCTCAACTCGCTGGCCACGGCCAGTGTGGTGGACTTCTATCAGCGCTGGTACAAGCCCGAGGCCAGCGACGCCCACCTGCTGCGCGCCGGCCGCGTGGCCACGGCGCTGTGGGGCGTGTTTGCCATGGTCGTGGCCGGCTATGCCGCCACGCTCGGTTCGCTCATTGAGGTGGTCAACCGCTTCGGCTCGTTCTTCTACGGCTCCATTCTGGGTGTCTTCCTGCTGGCCATGGTGAAGCGATCAAACGCGCTGGGTGCCTTTGTCGGTCTGCTGGCCGGCATGAGCGCGGTTGCGGCGGTGTCCTTCGGCGCGCCGCAGGTGAGCTTCCTCTGGCACAACGTCATTGGTGCGGTGGTAGTATTTGCCGTGGGTCTGCTACTGAGCGGCGGCCGTGCATCGGCTCAAGCAGTCAACTGATTGTCGCGGATTGCGCGGACAACAAAGGAAACCACAGGAAAGTTGACGGTGGTCGTTCTGATGGCGTGCAGGAGCCTTGAACGGAGTGTGATGATGAGTGGAATTCGAAGCGTACGTCGAGGGTTGTGGGTGGTGGCGGCACACCTGGTGTTGCTGATGTTGCCTTCGACACTGTGGGCGCAAACCGGTGAACAGGCTACGACGCTGACGGCGCCTGACTCGCTCCGGGTGTTGGAGGCCGCGAGGGCCCAGGTGTTGTTGTTCATCGATTTGTGGCGCGACACCTGGACCATGCGAGATTCGGTACTTGGCCCCAAAGCCGCAGAGCCGCGCGTCGATCGCCCGCGCCCCTCGTCTTTCATTGGCTTCGCACTCAATACGTCGTACAATCGTTGCCTGAGCGGCGATCTCCCGTGGCACCACCTGGGAGCGTTGGCACCTGTGCCAACACGAATTGTCGGCGCCAACAGCACCCGGGGCTACTGTCCCGGATGGACCTTCTACTCGCAGGCAGAGCCAGACGCCCACCGTGTCATCGATTCGCTGCTCGGCCCGGTGCGTATGGACACGGTGCGGCGTGCGCGCCTGCAGCTGCTCGCGCAGCTCGATGGGGCAGCGCGCCAGCTCCCGGGGGATGACTGGATTGCGGGGCAGCGCGTGCGGTTTCTCGTGGATCAAGCGGACTACGCGGCCGCGCAGGACGTGGCCTCCGCGTGCCGCGGGAGTTGGTGGTGGTGCACCATGTTGCGGGGCTTCACCAATGCGTCTGCTGGTGACGCCAAGAGCGCCATGGCCGCCTTTGTTGCCGTACGCTCAGCACTCGACTCGACATCGCGCTGTGCGTTGGAGGACATCGGTCCGCTGATTGATCCGGTGTATGTGGGGGCGTACCGCGCGCTCCCTTGCCCGGCCCGACTTGATTTCAACGTCAGATTCTGGTGGCTGGCCAATCCGCTCTGGAGCGACAGTGTCAATGTTCGAGAAGTGGAGCACTATCGCCGACGCATCGAGCTCATGCTCCGCGGTTCTCTGCCGCGCGACGAGCTTTTTCATCACACGGCGAATCGTGGTGGCGACGTGGTGCAGCAATTGGCCATTCGGTACGGCTGGCCAGCGTGGGTGGTCTACCCGGCTGTGGTGCAGCGGGCCAACGATGTCATGCTCGAGGAGAAGGGCGAACCGCCCAGTCGGCCCTACGCGATGTTGGAGTATCAACGTTCACGCACGCACGCAGCGCCCTCGTGGGAGAGTGTGCGCAGTCTTGATAGTGCCCATACCGAGTCGTGGATCCTTCACGAACCGGACACCACTTCACATGGCCTGCGCGGTGACGCGAAGTGGGCGTGGGAGCGGACGCATCGGTTCCGGCGACTCAACCTTCCGCCCGAGCGACTGGCCCAAGTCCGCCGCAATTCCATCATCTGGTGGCCGCAGGAGCACTTTGAGCCGGCGCGGCCGTTGGTGCAGCTTCACGAGCCACAGGTTGCGCTGCTGCGCCGCACGGGCGGCGTGCACGTGGCCGTGGCCATGCACGCCCGGTCCCCCCTCAGCTACGAGGACGCGCAGTACGGATACCGACTGCATCGCAGTGTGCAGGCCGATACGGTGCTCACTGCGACGGCGCTCCTCGGATTCTCGCCGGACTCGCTGTTCCGTGTCGCCGACACGACGCTACGCAGCGGCGGCGCCTTGGTGCTGCGCGGTACACTCGGCCTGACCCACCAGACCCCGCAGACTGCAGTGCTCGGTGCGGAGTTGCGAAGCAGGCTGCCGTCCGGCGGTGATGCGCGCACACGATTTGCCGTCACCGTACCTCCCGGACTGCAGGCGCTCGCTACCGACTCGGTGGCCATCAGCGCCCCAGTGCTGCTCTTCGACGAAGCCGGCGCGTCCAATGATCTCGATTCGCTGCTGAATGGCATGCGGCCCGAGGCGGAGGTGTCCGAAGGCGATCGCCTGCGCCTCTATTGGGAATCCTATGGCATTCTACCGACGGACACCGTGCAGTACACGCTCCAGTTGACACGTACCGACGCGCCGGGACGTGCGCGCCGGCTGGGCATGTCGCTCGGTGTCGCAAACGACACGCGCGGCACTCTTCGTGTGGAGTGGACCGAACCCAGCCCTGATCGACAGTATGTGCTCATCGGCCCACGCGCCTTTGGCCGCACCATCGGCCTCGACCTCTCCAATCAGACACCGGGCACCTACACCGTCGAAATCCGACTCCGCACGCGGGACGGACGTACCACCAGCAGTTTCACGGCCTTTGTCTTGAACCCACGCGGCGACGAACGATAAGCACTTCAACTGATCAACACGGATAGCGCGGACAACAAGGGAAACCACAGGAAGAAGACCCTATGACTTCATCCTGTGGTTTCCCTTGTTGTCCGTGCTATCCGTGATAATCCGTTGAGCGCGTCGCACTACATCTTGGGCGCCACCGGTACCGGCACAGCGTCCACCAGATTGGCCAGAATGCGCGCCCCGCCAGGCACACCGGCCGCCCACTGCCGGAACAGCGCGAGCGTCACGTACACATAGCGGCCCTTGCCCAGTGACGTGACCAGCAGCCCCCCGTCGTTGGCCGGCTCGTCCGGATCGTTCATGCGCAGCAGCGGCGTATAACGCCGGTCAATCACACTCGGCATGTACGTGGCCCGCTCCTGCACCCAGCCCGTCCAGTCGGCCGGCCCGATCCTGTTGGGCGTGGTGAGCAGCGGGTGTGTGGGCTGCAGCAGCGTGACCGGCGCCTGCTCCATGGTCACACGCGCCGCGCGCGGCGCCCACTGCAGCGGATACGGCGTGATGCCGGGCAGCGCATTCATGTTCTGTGCGCCGTATTGCACCACCAGCGTGCCACCGGCGCGCGCGAAATCCAGAAGCCGCGGGTTCTGCTTCACCAGCACCTCGCTGGCCTCGTAGGCGCGCGGTCCCACCACAATGGCCGTGAAGCGTGACAGGTTGGTGCTCGCGAGCAGTGCCGGCTCGATGACTTCCACCGGAATGTCGAGCTGCTGTAGCGCCTCGTAGCCCGTATCCCCCACGCCCTTGATGTAACCCACCCGCGCCCGCGCCGGGATGCGCACGTTCACCGCCGACAGGTACATGCCCGATCCGCCGTACAGCCGCATGGGTGCGATGTGATCGTACTGAATCAGATACGACGAATTCGTGCTCATGGCGCCGTCGTGAATGGCCATGGCCACCAGTTGCTGCTGCCCCTCCTTCACCGTGCCGCGGACGCGGAACCACACAATCTCCACGCCATTGGCCGGCAGCACACGCTCGCGCTCCACCGAATCGGCCTTGAGCCCTTCCGGCAGTTCCAGACGCACCAGCACCTTGGCCTCGTGCGGATACGCGCTCTGAATGCGCACCGGCACCATGCGCTCCACCGGTACACCGGCGCGCATGTACTCCATGGAGTTGGCCAGATTGACCGTGATGCCGGGCACGGCCGACACCGGTTGCTGCTGATCACCCTTCACCGGATCGGCCCAGCGATAGACCACGGGGGCAGTGATGGTCAGGTTCTGACCGGCAATCAGCAACGACGCCTGCACGCGCGTGGCCCGCTCATTCTGCTGCTGCACCTCATCACGGGCATCAATGGGCGCCTGAAACCAGTCCATGCCCTTGCGACCGTAGACCCGCCACCATGGCGAATCGGAGGCAAACGCTGCCGCCCACAGGGAGGCGGTGAATGTGCTGTCCGGCGCCAGCAGTCCACCGCTGCGCACAAAGGCAGACGGCATGCCCAGTCCCACCACGCTGGTGAAGTTCACCTGCACGGGCACACGCCCACGATTGAACAGGCGCACCGTGACGGGCAGCGAATCATTGACCTCCACCTTCACCGCCTCCCGCACCGGGAGCGTGGATTGCGTGGCGGTGGCCTCGAGTGCCACACCCGCCGCCAGCGCCAGTGCCTCCTCTGCGCGAGCCACCGTGGTGGAGAGTGCGTCCCACACTGCAGGTGGGGCTTCCTGCGCCGTGCGGGGCCCAAGCCGCGACGGGCGGCCGGGCTGCGATGTGATCAGCAAGGGCACACCACGCCCGCTGGCATTGCGAACCGCGCGCCACTGCCGCAGCACGTCAGCCAAGGGCTCCACGATCGTCGATGGATCCTGCGCGCGATACGCGGCACGAACGGCCGCCGTGCCGGCGAGCGCCGAGTCGAGCACTGGCTGCACGGCCGCGGGAAGCTGCGTCCGCAGCATCGCCCAGGTGGTGTCCACGCCATCAAACAGCGAGCGCTCACTGCGCACGTCGTCCGGCCCCACACGCGAGGCTTCACGCGAGAGATAGGCGTACATCACACCTTTGCGTTGCAGCACGCCGAAGCCCTGACTCTTGTGCTGCGAACGGCTCTCGGCCGACACCTCGTAGTAGCTGCGGCCAAGCAACGGATCGTATTCGCCGGTGTTGATGCGCAGGGTGGCGCTGTCCGGCACCTGACGCGCACTCCGGTAGAACTTGGACGGCGTCCAGGGCAGACCGAATTGCTGCACGGGAAAGCGAACCGTGTCACCCGCCAGCTCGTAGGCCTCGCGCGCCAACAGCCCGGACACCTGATGATGTCCGTGTCCGTCGCGTGGCGTGCCGCTGAAGAAGGCCACGATGACATGCGGACGGAACGCGCGCACCACACGCACCACATCGCCAAGAATCGAATCCTTGGGCCAGTGTTCGTAGGTTTCTTCGGCGTTCTTGCTGAAACCGAAATCATAGGCGCGCGTGAAGTACTGCCGCCCGCCATCAATGCGCCGCGCCGAAAGCAGTTCCTGGGTGCGAATGGCGCCCAACGCCTCACCCAGTTCATTGCCGATGAGATTCTGCCCACCGTCGCCGCGCGTAAGACTGAGGTAAGCCGTTTCCACATGCCGACCGCGCGCCAGCCAGGCGATAACCGGCGTGTCCTCGTCATCTGGGTGGGCTGCGACCGTGAGCACGCGACCGGTGGTCCCGATGCCCGCCAGCACAGAACCCAGCGCGGCCGCGCCACGCTCAGTGGTCGCCTGGGCCGCGAGTCGAACCGGGAGCGCCAAAACGACGAGCGCCGCGGCAACAGCCGCGGCGCTCACCACTTTCAGCAGGCCCCGGTGCGCCACGTCTCGCGTGGTGACAACCGTGCCATGGCGCATCAGCCCTGCGCCCCCGCCAGCGAGGCGCCGGAGGCTGGTACCTCGCCCGTGTCCATCACCGTGGCAATGATGCGCGCCTGCTCGGTCTGGTGCGCATCGGCGAAGCCCTCGGCCGGGCTCGCCCGCTCGGGGCGTCCCACGTAGCGCACACCAACTGCCGCACCCGCCGAGACTCGCAGACGCGGCTGCACGTAGGTCCATGCGCCCTGGTTCTTGGGCTCTTCCTGCGCCCACACCACCTGCTCGATGGCCGGGTAGAGGTCCATGATGCGCTGGATCTCATCGTGCGGCCAGGGATACAGCTCTTCCACGCGGACGAGCGCCACCGCCGGATTGCGCGACGGCGCAAGCGCGAGATCGTAGTACACCTTGCCCGTGCAGAACACGATGCGACGCACTTCATCGCGGCGCTGCGAGGCGATGGGGTCGTCGATGACCGGCTGGAATCCGCCCTGCACCAGGTCCTCGAGCCGCGACGCGGCCTGCGGCAGACGCAGGAGACTCTTGGGCTGCATGCAGATGAGTGGACGCCGCGCCTTGCGCAGCGCCTGACGACGCAGCAAGTGGAAGTACTGCGCCGGCGTGCTGCAGTAGGCCACCGTCATGTTGCCTTCGGCACAGAGCTGCAGGAAACGCTCGAGACGCGCGCTCGAGTGCTCGGGACCCTGTCCTTCGTAACCGTGCGGCAGCAGCATCACGAGACCGCTGTCCTGCCCCCACTTAGCGCGGTCGGCCACGATGAACTGGTCGATGATGGGCTGCGCCACGTTCACGAAGTCACCGAACTGCGCTTCCCACAGCGTCAGCGTATCGGTGGCCACCACACTGTAGCCGTACTCGAAGGCCAGAATGGCCGTTTCGCTGAGCGCCGAGTTGTAGACCTCGAAGCTGCCACGCGCACCCGGCAGATTGGCCAGCGGCGCGTACTTGCGGCCGGTGTTCGCGTCGTTGAGCACCGAGTGACGATGCGAGAACGTGCCACGCTCCGCATCCTGACCGGTGAGGCGCACCGACATGCCGTCGAGCAGCAGCGAGCCGAAGGCCAGGGCCTCGGCGTGGCCCCACTCGATGCCCCCCTGCTCACCCATGGCCTCACGACGACGCTCGAGTTGCTTGGCGAGTCGCGGATTCGGGGTGAGATCCTGCGGCCACTGCAGCAGCGATTCGTTGATGAACTGCAGACGTTCAGCCGGCACCACGGTGCTCACCGGGCGCGGCGTCGGAGCGCCTTCTGCCGGCCAGGGTGCGTGCTTCTCACTGCCAAGCAGCGACTGCTTGAAGCGCGCATGAATGTCCGCGTAGCGCTGCGCCACGTCCTTCTCCACGGCCGCCGCTTCGTCCGCCGTGAGCACACCCTCGCTCACAATGCGCTTGGCCCAGACCTGTGGCACCGTGGGGTGCTGACGAATGGCCGCCGTGCGCGTGGGCTGCGTGTACATGGGCTCGTCGCCCTCGTTGTGCCCGTGACGACGGTAACCCACGAGGTCGATGAGTACGTCCTTCTTGAAGGCCGCGCGATACGCGCAGGCCAGACGCATGGCCTGGATGCAGGCTTCCGCGTCGTCGGCATTGACGTGGAAGATCGGCATCTCGAAGCCCTTGGCGAGATCCGAGGCGTAGTACGTGGAACGCGCGTCCGACGGATCGGTGGTGAACCCCACCTGATTGTTCACGATGATGTGAATCGTGCCGCCGGTGCGATAGGCGTTGAGGTGCGAGATGTTGAGCGTCTCGGCCACAATGCCTTCACCGGGGAAGGCCGCGTCACCGTGAATGGCGACGGGCACCACACGATGCTCGTCACGCGTTCCCGGCTGCGCCGCGTCGCGCTGCAGTGCGCGCACCACGCCTTCCACGACGGGATTCACCACTTCGAGATGCGACGGGTTGGGCACGAGACGCAACTTGACCTCACGGCCTTCCACGTTGCGCACCCCGTTGTAGCCCATGTGGTACTTCACGTCGCCGGTGCCGCTCTCAATGGCCGCGTCGTGATGTCCCTCGAACTCGGCAAAAAGCGCCTCGAAGGGCTTGCCCATCACGTTGGTGAGCACGTTGAGACGGCCGCGATGCGCCATGCCAATCACGATCTCGTCCGCGCCCTCACGCCCCAGCGCATCCACCATCGCGTCGAGCATGGGAATGAGCGTGTCCGTGCCTTCGACCGAAAAGCGCTTGTAGCCCTGATAGGCGCGGCCGAGGAAGCGCTCGAGGCCGTCGACTTCATTGAGGCGACGCAGCACCTGCTTCTTCTCGTCCACCGTGAGCGGGCGCGTGAGGATGCCATCACGGAAGGCGCGACGGAACCAGTTGCGCTCTTCGTTGACCTCGAGGTGCCAGACCTCGTAGCCGATGCGGTTCTGATAGACCGCGCGCTTGCGATCGATGACGTCCTTGGCGGTGGCAAAGCGCTCGTCCCCAAGAGCCGCACCCGGGATCTGCGCCAGGTCGGCTTCGGTGAGCCCGTGGAATTCCGGGGTCAGCTCATCGGCGCCAGCCGGCGGCGTGCCAAGCGGATCGAGCTGCACGGCATAGTGCCCGAACATGCGGATGGCCTGCTGCAGGGAGGCAGCGGCCGCCACCTTGGCCAGCAGGGTCACGTCGGTGCCGGCGGTCCCGCCGGCGGCGGGGGTCGCAGCGGTCCCGAAGAGGGACTCGGCGATGCGGAAATACTGGCGCCACATCTCGTCGACGCTCGAGGGGTCGCGGCGGTACCGCTCGAACTGCTCGGCAAAAATGCCGTCGTTGAAAACGCTCGTGATGGCTGGCATAACCGTGAAATCTAGTGAGGAGCTGTCCGGAAATCGGAGCCTGCGCGCCGGCAAATGGCATCACGCCGGTTACTCACATTGCCCTACAACAATTACCAAACAAAAACCGAACTGACTACCACGGATTCCACGGAAACAAATGGAAAAATCAGGAAAACAGCTTCGCAGTTCATCCGTGCTGTTTCCGTTCCATCTGTGTCATCCGCGACAAGGCCTTTCCTGTAGCTGTCCTTTGTTTCCGTGGAATCCGTGATAATCAGTTGCCGAGCGGCAGAACCACAGTAAACACCGACCCCTCGCCCGGGCGCGATACGACTTCAATGCGGCCACCGAGCATGCTGGCCAGCCGCCGAGAGATGTACAGACCCAATCCCGTACCCCGATGCCGGCGCGACTGCACGTCGGCCAACTGGGAGAACGGCCGGAAAAGCCGAGACAGATCGGCCGCCGCGATGCCGATGCCCGAGTCTTTGACCGCGAGTCGCACTGTGGGCTGCGCGCTGCCGAGCGTGGGCGAACCGCGCGTCGCCTTGAGCTGCACCCGACCATGCTCGGTGAACTTGATCGCGTTCTGGCAGAGGTTGAGCAGAATCTGCCGCACACGCGCTTCGTCGGTGTGCAGTAGCGGCAGCGACGATTCGATATCGAACTCGAGATCGAGTCCTTTTTCGCGCGCCAGAGGTTCGAGGAACGGATGCAGTGAATCGAACAACTCAGGCAGCCGCACCGGCCCTTCGCGCAGCGACACTCGATCGGCCTCGAGCGATGCGTACGTGAGAATGTCCTCGATGAGCGCACCGAGATGTCGGCCCACCGTGCGCAGGCGCACCACCACATCGCGCTGCTCGTCGCTGAGCGGCCCGAGAATCTGATCCTCCAGCAACTCGCTGTAGCCCTCAAGCGCGGCGAGGGGTGTGCGCAGTTCGTGCGAAAGCGTGGCCAGCAGACTGGTCTTGGCGGCGTCGGCCGACTGTGCATCCTCGAGCAGCCTGGCCTTCCAGAGCGCCAGCGCCGCCAGATCGGCCAGCACGCCGAGCCGTTCTTCGTCCTGTGCATCGAACACCGGATGTCCGATATCGCGCACCACCGAGAGCACGCCAAACAGCTGCTGATTGGCCAAGAGGGGAATGAGCATGATGGGCCCCACGCCAAGTGAGGGCAGCAGCGCGGCAAAGAAGGGCGTAGAGGAGGCCGGTGACTCGAGCGCGAGCGTGCGATGTTCCGCCGCCACACGTCCCGTGAAGGTACCCGCCAGCGGAAAGCTCATGCCCATGAGGGCCAACGCCCGACCCGACGTGGCGACGTAGAGTCCGCTGTCGGCATGAATCTGTGCCACGGCCGCGCCACTGGCGCTGCCCTGCACCATGCTCAGGTCGCACAGCGTACTCAGCACGCTGGCGGCGCTCGTCTCGGCCGCAAGCGCCCGGGCGACCTCACGCAGGGTGTGCAATTCTTCAGTCTTGCGATAGTCCGAGTACAGCAAGTCGTCAGTCTGGGCCGGCAGGTCGGCCGAGTCACGGGGCAGTGGCATGCTGTAAGCTTGCACCATCTTGCGCGCATTCCAACTGACCTGCAGTTTCGGGGCGCTCCTCACCGATGCCCGGTGATGAATGCTGTCAAGACCCTTCTGTTCTCTCTCATGTCGTCTTCTGCAATTGGGTGGGGCCTGCGGGCTCTGCTCCTTCAAGTCGTGTGGCTGTTATTGGCCACCTCCGGCGTACACGCCCAGGTTACGGCCGACATCATCCGCGGACGGGTCACCAGCACCGACGGCCAGCCCATCGCAGGTGCCCGCGTGACCGGCGTGTCCTACTTCGGTGGCATCACCAAAGAGACGCGCACCAACCGCGACGGCCGCTATTCGCTCACCTACCCCAACGGCGAAGGCGACTACTGGCTGTCATTCTCCGCCATTGGCTACAGCGCGCAACGCATTCAGGTACGGCGTAACGCGGATGAGGAAGTACTGGTGGCCGACATCAAGCTGTCGGCTGCCCAGATGCTGCAGACGGTGACCACGACGGCCAACGCCGCGCGCACCCCGCCTCCGCGAACAGAGAACATATTCCAGAACGATGTCTCGGGCAGCGACCGCTTCATCGGCACCCAGGCCCTCTCGCCGGATCAGGCCGGCAATCTCGCGGCGATGGCTGCGGCCACCCCGGGGGTGCAGCTCATTCCCGGCGTCGACGGCAACCCCGACCGCTTCTCGATGTTCGGGCTCGACCCCACGCAGAACAATGCCACGCTCAACGGTCAGCAGGCGGGTTTGAGCAACCTGCCGCGTGATGCGGCGGTCAATACGCAACTGCGTGCCGGATACGACGTCGCCAACGGTGGCTTCAGCGGCGGACAAATTGCCGTCACCACGCAGTCCGGTACCAACTATATCGCACGCAACCTGAGCAGTGTGTTCAACGCGCCACAGGCACAGTTCAACGACGCAGTGGGGATGGCAAGTGCCTATCGCTTCATCTCCATTGGTGGACGTGCGTCCGGCCCGATTGTGATGGACAAGGACTTTTACAACGTGTCCTTCCAGTTCGACCAGCGAGATCAGCGACTACCCACTCTGCTCTCGAGTGTCCCGACGCTGTTCCAGAGTGCCGGTGTATCCGCCGACTCCGCGCAGCGCCTGCGCCAGATTCTCGGCAATCAGCGCATTCCGCTGACGGCCGGCGGACTGGGACGCACCTCCCCGCGCACCAACGCCTCGCTCATTGGCGCCTTTGACTGGGCGCCCAAGAGCCCAACCAGTGGACACGCCTTCACCCTGTCAGTGAACGGCAACTTCAGCAATGCGGGCCCGCAGTTTCAGGCCACCACGCAGACGCCCACCGCGCTCTCAGAATCCCAGTCCACCAGTCTCGGTGCGCAGCTCCGCCACACCAACTACTTCAACAACGGCGTGCTCACCGAGTCCATGCTGAGCGCGTCGTACAACCACAGTGAGAACGCACCGTACCTTGATGCCGCCGGCGGCACCGTGCTGGTGACCTCAACGTTGCCTGACGGCAGCTCGGCCACCCGTTCGCTGACTTTTGGTGGAGGACTCAACGCCGGCAGCACGTCGGGCAGCAGCTACAGTGCGCGCAACATGCTCTCGTGGGTGAGCAGCAACAACAAGCATCGTCTCAAGCTCATTACCGAGGCCCGACTGGAGGAGTCGGCGTCCGACCGGGCATTCAATCTGCGCGGGCGCTTCACCTATCAATCACTGGCGGACCTGGAAGCCGGCGTCCCTTCGTCATACAGCCGCAACCTCAACACCGTGCAGCAGTCCGGTCGGGCCCTGCTGGGGGCCGTAGCCCTGGGTGACGCGTGGCGTCCCACGCCCAACGTGCAGGTGCAGTACGGTGTGCGCGCCGACGGCAACCGGTTCCTGGATCGTCCGGCGTTCAACACGAGCCTCGACTCCCTGCTCGGTGTGCGCAACACGGCGGTGCCAAATCGCGTGTATCTCAGTCCGCGCCTTGGTTTCTCCTGGCTCTACGGTACCGCCGCACAGATTCCGTTCGGCGAGGGCTTCGCCACCGGACCTCGCGCCACCATTCGCGGTGGTATCGGCCTGTTCCAGAATGTCCGGGGGCCCGACCTCGTGAGCAACGCACTGGCCAACACCGGTCTCGCCAGTGCGCAGCAGCAGCTCACATGCACGGGCACCGCGACACCGGGTGCCGATTGGGATGTGCTGCTCAGTCAGGGCCTCGTTCCCGGCGCCTGCGCTGACGGGACCGGCGCGACCCTGTTTGCCAACAACACGCCGTCCATCACGATGTTTGCCCCGGGCTTTGTGCAGGAGCGCAGCCTGCGCAGCAACATCGGATGGAACGGGCTCGCCTTCGACAACCGTTTCAGCCTCACGCTCAACGTGCAGGGCTCGCTCAACTTTGCGCAGCCCGATTTTGTCGATCGCAATTTCCGTGACGGGCAGGTGTTCACACTGGACAATGAAGCCGGACGCCCCGTGTTCGTCTCGCCCGGCAACATCGACGTGTTCAGCGGGCTCATTGCCTCCCGCGCCGCGCGACGCAGCACCGCCTTTACCAGCGTGCAGGAGCAGCGCAGCGACCTCCAGTCACGCAGCGTGCAGCTGACGGCGTCTCTGGCGCCGTTCACCTTTGGCACTCGACGATTCCGTTGGTCTGCCACCTACAACTACCTCTATCTCACGCAGGAATACCGCGGGTTCAGCAATACGGCGGGTGACCCGTTCGCGGTGGCCTGGAACACCGCGGCGCAGCCGCGGCATGACATCAACTACTCGCTCAGCTACACCCTGGGCAACGCCGTGACGTTCAACTGGATTGGTCGCCTGCAATCCGGGCAGCGCTTCACGCCCATGATCTCGCACGATGTGAACGGCGACGGGCGCGCCAATGATCGGGCGTTCGTGTTTGCGCCGGGTGCAGGCACCGATGCCGCACTGGGCACCGCCATGCAACAGCTGCTCGACGCCGGGTCGCCATTTGTGCGCCGCTGCCTGCAAAGCCAGCTCGGACGGCTGGCCGATCGGCACTCGTGCACCGGCCCCTGGACGGCGGCCAGTTCCCAGTTGCGCATCGTGCCCAATCCCTCCACGGTGCGTCTCCCGCAGCGTACCACGTTGACACTGACCCTCAGCAATCCCCTTGCCGCCGCGGACCTGCTCCTCAACGGCGAGAACGGCTTGCGCGGCTGGGGCCAGCCGCCCTTCATCGATCAGTCGCTGCTCTTTGTGCGCGGCTTCGACCAGAGCACGCAGCGCTTCCGCTACGACGTCAATCAGCGCTTCGGTGCCACACGAGTGCAGCAGGTCACTTCACGCGCCCCGGCGGTGCTCACGCTGCAGATGAGTGTCAACCTCGCCCCCACGCGCGACTGGCAGAACCTCGACCAGCAGCTCGCGCGTGGACGCACACGGGCCGGCACAAAGATGACCGAAGCCTCGGTGCGCCAGATGTCGCCACAGATCTTCCCCAACGTCATGGCGCGCCTGCTGCAGGTGGGTGAACGCATCCATCTCACCCGCATGCAGGCGGACAGCCTGGCCACCATGAGCCGACGCTATACGCGGCTTGTGGACTCGGTGTGGACGCCGGCAGCCAAGCACCTTGCGGCTCTGCCCAAGGACTACGACAAGAGCGATGCCCAACGACGGCTCATCGAGGCGCGCGAAGTGGCCATCGGCTACCTCATCACCGCCGTGCCCAACGTGCGCCGCCTGCTCACCAAGGGCCAGTTGCGGGTGATGGACAACTCCATCGTGCAGCAGCTCGAGCCGCGCTATCTCGAGTTGCTCCGTGCCGGCCAGGTAGGCGGCGAGTTCTTCCTTCTCTTCTGAGGCCGATCATGACGCATTTCATCGGCACAAGGTGCGACAGGGTTCCTCGCCATGGCATGGCTGTCGCTCATGCCATCGTCGTGCTGATTCTGGGCGCCGCAACCACCGTCACAGCACAAACGACTCCTGCGACGCAGGCCGCACCAACACCCGACAGCACACCAGGCCGCCCCCGGGTCACCGTCCCCATTCGCCAACTGGCCCGGGTAGTTGTCAGCGACAGCAGCATCCTCATGGACGCATCGGCCGTCCGACACCTGCCCGGCGGCGGCGTCATTGTCAACGACACGCGCAAGAAGCAGTTGGTCGTCTTCGACTCGGCGCTGGGAAACCCGCGCGTCATTGCCGACACCAGCAGCAATTCGCCCAATCCCTACGGACTGCGCATCACTGGGGCGTCGCTCATTCCGTATCGTGGCGACTCGACGCTCTTCATGGACTTCGACTCGCAGGCCTTCCTCGTCATCGACGAACACGGCGCCTTCGCGCGGGTCATGGCTCCAGTGCGCGCCAACGATCTGTTCTATATCGGTGGCGGCAGCTCAGCCAGTTCGGCGTTCGATCCGCAGGGACGGCTGCTTTACCGGTCCGTGCGCCGCAACCAGGGCGTTGCCAATATGTTCGGCACGCAGGCTCCGGCGGGTGGAGAGTCGCGTACGGTCATCGCGCAGCCCGACTCGGCTCCCATCCTGCGCATGGACTTTGATCGGCGCACGGTGGACACGGTGACGCTGATCAAGGTCGCGCCCGAGAAAATGGTGCTGGTACGCACGCCGACCTTCTCGTCCACGCTCCCTTTGGTAAACCCGCTGCCCCTCACCGACGAGTGGACCATGTTGCCCGACGGTGCCATCGCCATCGTGCGTGGCCATGACTACCACGTGGACGTGCTTGAACCGGATGGGCGCATGATCTCCGGCCCGCGCCTTCCGTTCGACTGGAAGCGCATCACGCGCGAGGAGAAGCAGACCATTGTCGATTCGCTGAAGCGACAGGAAGACGAACGACAGGCGAAACTGCCTCCCCCACCGCCAACGGCACCAGGCATGCCGGCCATGCCACGCTTCCGATTCGACCCGGTGCCGGCGGAGGACCTTCCCGACTTCTATCCCGCCGTGCGACAGGGCCAGGTGCGCGCCGATCCGTCGGGTCGGATCTGGGTCCTGCCGGCTACGTCCAAGGACGCGAAAGCCGGATTGCTGTACGATGTGGTCGATCGCGAAGGCCGTCTCGTGGAACGCGTCCAACTGCCACAGGGGCGCACGCTGGTGGGGTTTGGCCCGGACGGCATGCTGTATCTCAATCACGTACGGAGTTTCAACAAGTCCACACTGGAGCGGGCCTGGGTGGCCCGCTGAGTGCGTCGGGGGACGCGGCCGATGGAACCTCCAGCGGCTGTGGAGTACATCTCAGCATGTCGCGTCCTCCCCTCCTGACGCTGTACGCGGTGGCCCTGTACGCCGCCGCATGCTTCCCAATCATTGCCTCCGCCCAATCGACTCCAGGGTCGGCCAAGGTCGATACGGCCACGATCCTCAACACCGCCCGGCAGCGCATTGCGCTATTCCAGGCCCGATGGCAGCAGGCCTGGATCCGCAGCGACATCAACGTCGTACCGGGCGAGACGGACAAGAAGGTGCGTACCATGCGCACCACCTATGGTCATTGCGATTACGTGTACGGGCGCGGCAGCGGCCGACCCATGATCCCCGTGTGGGGCGCGCCCGATACGGTCTTCACGCCCATCGTCAGCAACAATTCGGCGTACGCGCTCTGCCCCAGTTGGTTGCTGGGGGCGATGCATCGCGACATGGACGAGGCGCAATACCCGGATGCCGCCATTCGCACGGGCGACACGCTGCACATCCGGCAGATGCGGGAAGATCTCATTCGCTCGCTGGATGGATTTCAGGACCTGCTGCCGGAAGACGGGTTTCTGCGCATGCAACGCGTGCGTTTCCTGGTGGATGCGCACCGTTACGACCGCGCGGAACGTGCGTTGGATGCCTGCGGTGACACCTTTGCCTGCCTCTCGCTGCGCGGTTACGTGGCGCACGAGCGTGGCGACCTCCTCCGAGCGGACTCGCTGTTTGTGGAGGCGACCGCGCGCCTCGATGAGCTGAGCGCCTGCTCGTGGATCGATCTCCGGCAACTGCTGCCGGATCCACCGTCGGACAGCCCGCGTGACGAATACTCCTTTACGCCGTGCAGCGAACGCGACAAGATCGCGCGCATGTTCTGGTGGCTGAGCGACCCGCTCTTCTCCGTTGCCGGCAATGAACGACGCGCTGCACACTTCGCCCGTCGCATGTGGTTCGAACTGCATTCGGCCATGGACCGCGATCAGCGGCACGACTGGCGCAAGGACTACGGTGGCGACGCCGTGGAGGAGCTCATCACGCGTTATGGGCCACCAAGTGCCGCGCTCTGGATCGGTGAGAAGGAGGACCGACTGCACGACTCGCACGTGGGTGAGCTGCACGCCGGCCCCTACACCACCATGGAGTACACCTCGGGCAGACAGTCATTCACCCCCTCGCTGTCCGCCGTGTACAGTCCCTACACGGTTGGCGACAGCAGTTGGCAATTGCACCAGCGTGACAGCACGCACGATGCCATGGACCGCGGTCGCATCTGGTGGCCGCATGAGCACATGGCTTTCGACGGGCGCATTGCCGAGATGCCATTGGGTCAGGTGGCCATGCTGCGGCGCTACACGGGCGTTACGCTGGCGGTCACGCACAATCTGGTCGGGCGGGTCGACACCGTACTGACCAACTTGCGGCGGGATTCTGCCGAGGCCGTGCTGGTGGTCTCACCGGCGCCCGACACCATGAACACGCTGGGCAGCGGTCGGGTGCACCCGGGTGGATCGCTGTTCACCTCGGCGCTCATTCCGCCGGAGCCGGCGGTGGTGAGCGTTGAGGCCCGTCATCCTCGAATCCGTAATCTGTTTGGTCGTTCGCGCTTCGGAGTCAAACCACCGGCTGCACTTTCGGCTCTTGTGTCGGGACAGTTCGACATCTCCGCCCCGGTGTTCTACGACGCCGCGCGCGGGGGCACGCCACCCGACGCGCCTGGCATGTTTCCGCATATGCTCGCCACCACCATGCTCAAGCAGGGCGATCGCATCGGCATCTTCTGGGAGACCTACGGCATCACACCCGGCGACTCGGTGCAGTTCCGCGTGGCCATCGAGCGTACCACCCGCACGGGCTTCCTGCAGCGTATCGGCGAGGTCACGCGCCTGCGCGACGTGCCGCTGCGCGCACTCGGCATTGCCTGGCGTGATCCCGATACCCGCACCACCGTGGGTGATGGCCCGAGCATCATGCCGCGGGCCATTTCCCTCGATCTGGGCGACCTCGAACCCGGCGAGTACCGTGTGGTGGTCGAGGTGCGCGCGCCAAATGGTCGGCAGATGCGGAACGAGCGCCCGCTCACGATCGTCGGGCGCTAAGTACGCAGAGGACAGCAGTCCAGCTTGAACTGCCTAGTCAAGGAAGCACTCTCCTTCCCCTTGCCTGCACCCCTCTGCGCCCTCTGCGAACTCCTTCTCTCTGCGTGAGCTGTTGACGATCTGGCGGCACAACGGGACCCAGTGTCGCACGCAGACCGCGACTGCCGTTCTCTATTGCCTCAGAACTCGTAGGCCAGGGTGGCGAACAGCGCCCGCGCCGGCAGCACGAAGTAGCGCACGCGCCCCGAACTGGACACGGCGCCCGAGCCGAACTTCTGCGTATCGCCGAGGTTCTGCCCACGCAGCGTGAGGGAGCTGCGCCCAAGTGACACGCGGGCCGTGGCGTCCACCGTGTAGTAGTCGGGCAGCACCCGGTCCGGGCTCGAGGTGTTATCCAGGAAGGCGCGGCTCTGATAACGGCCCTCCAGCCCGAGCATCAGCCCATTGCGCGGCGTGACCTCCACGCGATGCGACGAGATGAAGCGCGGCGTAAGCAACGGCTCGACGTTGCGCCGGACCACCGGTACGCCGCGCGAGGAATCGGTAAACTGCCGGATGCGGTTCGTGCTCCACGTGGCGTTACCAGCCAACACCACCCGGTTGATGCCACGCCAGGCCACGTCCACCTCAAGTCCGCGGCGGTAACTGCTGCCCACATTCCGCCGCAGGATGGACCCGGACGCCGTTGGCGCCCCGATGCGCGCGATGTCGTTGCGAAAGTCCATGCTGTACAGATTGGCTGACAGGTCGAGCGTGGGGCGGGTGTAGTTGAGCCCCAGCTCGGTGTCGTGCAAACGCTCCGGCTTGACGCGCGTGAAGTCGCCGAAGTCCGCCACGTTGTCGGCGTTGAGATCGTCTTCGCCGCCGAACAGGTCGTTGCGCGCCGGTTCACGACTGGTGATGCCATAGCTCGCGAACGCCGACAGGCCCTGCGCCAACTGGTACGTGACACCCGCCTTCGGGTTCACGAAGGTCCAGTCGATGGCACGTCCGTCGATGCCGGCGTTCTCGGACGGCTCGTAGCGGAAGCGCGCCCAGCGACCCTGCACATCACCAAACCAGGTGGCGCGTCCCGCCGTATACGACAGCTTCACGAAGCCGCTCGCATCCTGCTTGTGACCCGTGTTGTCGTAGAGTTCGGTGGACGGCTGCAAGTACGCGCGATGTGCGCGCTGATAGGTGTTGGCGTTCACGCCGGTGTTGATGCGCAGCGCCCCGCGCTCGACGTTGTATACGCTCGTGGCGCCGTACCACGTGTGCGCCAGATTGTAGCGATACTTGTCGGGCAGTTCGAAATAGTCGTAGTTGCCGCTGGCCGAGTTGCGATACACGGTCGTGTTGACCGTGCCACCGTTGGACAGCGCCCGCGACCAGGCCAGTGACACCATTTGCTGACCGAACTTGTCGCGCTCACCGGGATCGAGCGGATTGAAGCGACGATTCTGTGCCAGTTCCGCCAGTGTGGCGCCGGTATAGGACAGCGTGTCTGCCAGCAGTCCCACCAGCGCCGTGAGCTTGACCGCATCGCGTTGTCCGAACCAGCCGGCGCCGAGGAATGCGGAGCGACCCATGACGCCACTGTGATCCCGGTAGCCGTTGGTGCGCAGGCCGCTCACGCGGCCATACGCCGCAAACCCGCCGGCCGTGAGGCCGGTGTTGAACCCCACCGTGGCACGCTGTGCCCCGAATGAGCCCATCTGCACCTGCGCATCACCTGCGGCGTCCCGGCGTGCCACCGGGACTGTCTCGAAGTTGATTGACCCGGCGTAGGATGCCGTGCCCGCCGTGCTCGTGCCCACACCGCGCTGCACCTGCACGCTCTGCACGTTGGACAGCAGGTCGGCGAAGTTGGCGAAGTAGAGGACCTGATCCTCCATGTCGTTGAGCGGCACACCATCGATGGTGATGTTGATGCGCGTCTGATCGAGGCCGCGCAGGCGCAGATAGCTGTAGCCCCACTGCGTTCCGGTCTCGTTGTGCGACACCAGCGACGGTGACGCATTCATGAGCAGCATGGGCACATCCTGCCCGAAGTGCCGCTGCGCGAGCGCCTCGCGCTCGATGGTTTTCTGTGCAATGGGCGCCGCGCTGCCGGCGCGGATGGCCTGCACGCTCACCCCTTCAATCCGCCGGGCCGCCGAATCGACGGCGGCGCTGTCCTGGCGCGCCTGGGCCAGAAGGGGCGTGAAGGCCGGCGCAAACGCCGCCATCATGGTGGAAGCAAGGAGGGCCTTGATAGGCCAGGCCCCGAAGGGCGGGACACCGAAGGGCTGGGCGATGCCGGACGTCGATCGCGCGTGGCGATCGCACGCCGGTCGCCGCACGCGCGCTGCGCGCGTGGCGGAACCACGTGTCATGTTGGGACTCCCTACGCCGGTACGAACCGGATCAGGTTCTGCGGGACTCTCTCAGCCTGTGCACACCAGCGGCACAGGCACCCCGGTCATGTGCGCGAACGCTAATTAGCTTTGCCAGCCATGACCAGTGTCCCGGCCCCGATCTTTGATGCCCTCTGCGGCTGGCTCGCGGCGCGCGGAACCTCGTGCTTCGAGATGCTCGGCTTCGTGACCGGCGTGCTCAACGTCTGGCTGGTCACGCGGCAGAGCCTGTGGAGCTGGCCGGTGGGCATCGTCAACGCCGCCGTCTACACCGTGGTGTTTGCCGGAGCCGGTCTCTACTCCGATACGGGACTGCAGGTGGTCTACCTGCTGTTGTCCGTGTACGGCTGGTGGCACTGGTGGCGCGGCGCCCCCGACCGCTCACCGCTGCGCGTCACGCGCGTGCCGCACGCGCAGCTGCTGCCGCTCGCGCTCATCCTGATCACGACCTGGATCGCGCTCGCCCTCATCACGACGCGCATCCCCGGCGCGGCCCTGCCCTGGGCCGATGCGCTGCTCGTGGCCGGCAGTCTCGTGGCCCAGTGGATGATGACCCGCAAACTGCTCGAGTGCTGGCTCCTGTGGATTGTCATCGATGCCAGCTACGTCGGCCTCTTCGTCTGGCGCGGCCTCACGCTCACGGCCGTGCTGTACTTCCTGTTCCTCCTGCTGGCCGTGCGCGGCCACCTGAGCTGGCGGCGCGATGTCCAGGCCTGAGGGGACGCCGGGCCCGCAGCATCATCATGCCGCACAGCGCCCACGGCGCGTCGTGCTGACCGGATCGGAGAGCGTGGGCAAGACCACACTCGCCGCCGACCTCGGCGCGCACTACGGTGCGCCCGTGGTGCCGGAGTTCGTGCGTGGCTACGCGCAGCGCATTGCCCGCCCCATTACCTACGACGACCTGTTGATCATTGCCACCGAGCAGGCCGCGCTCGAAGACACGCATCTGGCCGCAGCGCGCGCCACCGGCAGCGCGCTGGTGCTGCACGACACCGACCCGCTCAGCACGCTGGCCTACGCGCAGCACTATTTTGGGGGAGCGCCCAGTGCGGTGGAGCACATCGTGCGTGCGCGACGCCCCGATCACTATCTGCTGCTCGACATCGACGTGCCCTGGGTGCCTGACGGCGTTCGCGACCGTGGACATCGCCGCGCGGAGATGCAGCAGCTTTTCGTGGACACGCTCACCCGCATGGACGCCACCTTCACGCGCGTTCATGGCACCTGGCCTGAACGCCGAGCGTTGGCCATACAAACCATCGATCGCCTGCTGTCCGATCACGAGTAGTCGACCTTCACCCGGGTTCAGCCACCATGGCCACCACACCGCAGTCCTTCGCCAACCACGCGCAGTACACGCCGGTCTATCATTTCTTCGCGAGTCCACTCGCGCTGATCTTTGCGGTGTGGACCATCGTGCGTTTCGTGCAATCGCCGTCCGCCGACACGGGCTATTTTCTCGTGGGCGCCCTCGCTCTGCTCGGTGTCACCATGGTGTCGCGGCTGTCCCCGCTGCGCGTGCAGGACCGTCTCATCCGCCTCGAAGAGCAACTGCGGCATCGCCGCGTGCTCACGCCGGAGCTGGCGGCACGCGCCGAGGCCACGCTGCGCCCACGGCACTACATCGCGCTGCGCTTTGCAGGTGATAACGAGCTTCCCGCACTCGTGGAGCAGGTGTTGGCAAATCCGTCCATGGAGCCCAAGGCCATCAAGACCGCCATTCGCGACTGGCGGGCGGACTATTTCCGCGTGTGACCAGCACGCTCAGGGCGCCCTGACGCGGCGCGCGGCGGCTCGGTGCCCCACACTTCCACCGCCAGGCCGCCGTTGGTGGTGCGCAACAGAGACGTCACGCGCAGTCGCAACTGCCCCAGCAGCACACGGTCATTGGGCATGAAGAGACCCAGACGCCAGGCGCGACCGCCTTCACGGAGTACGTCGCCGAGTCGCGCGTAGAGACCGCGCAGGTCGGCGCCTTCACTCACGCGGTGGCCGTACGGCGGATTGGTGAGCAGCAGGCCACCGGATCCGAAGGCGGTCAGGTCGAGGGCGGACAGCGCGCCCTGCGCGATATCGAGGTCCGCCAGCACGCCCGCGCGCTCGGCGTTGGCACGCGTGGCGGCAATGGCCCCGGCATCGCGATCGCGCAGCACGATGGGCACTGAGACCGCGGGCTTCACCAGTTCGCGCGCACGGTCCCGCTGCTTGGCGTACAACGCTGCATCCGCTCCGGGCCAGTGCTCCATGGCAAAGGTGCGGTGCAATCCGGGGGCGATGCGCCGAGCACGGAGGGCGGCTTCAATGCCAATGGTGCCCGACCCGCAGAATGGATCGACCAGCGGCAGGTCGCCGTTCCACTCGAACACTGCCAGCAGCAGCGCCGCGAGTGTTTCGCGCAGCGGCGCCTTGGCCACCGCCTGACGCCAGCCACGACGGTGCAGCAGCGCGCCGGAGCTGTCGGCGCTGATGGTGCACTGGTCATGATCGAGGCGTACGACAAACAACTGGGAAGGCGACGCGGCCACGGGAACGTCCGGGACCTCGTCTTCATCATCGCGGGCGCGCAACTCCACGCTGACGCCCGGCACGGCGGCCTCCAAGCCACGCGCCACGCGCTCGGCCACCGCGTCTGAGTGATAGAGCCGCGACTTGCGGCAGGTGACGCGGAGCCGCACCCGGGTGCCCGGTGCCACGATGAGGGCCCAGGGCACACGGGCGGCTTGCTTCTCGAGCGTGGCGAAATCGCGCGCCACGAACTGTGCGAGGCGACGCAGCACACGCGTCGCGAGCCGGCTGTGACAGTTCAGCGCGAACAGCTCGGCCGGCGTGAGCGACAGGGCCACACCGGCGTCGGTCACCTGCAAGGGCGTGAGCCCGAGACCGAGGCACTCCTGCGCAAGTAGCGGGGCGAAGCCAGGCGCCGCCACCGCAAAGACCTCGAGCCGGGGAGATGTGCGATCAGGCCGCTTGCTGCTCACGCACCCGACGACGCCGGCCACCGAGGTATGGCACACGGGCGCCACGAGCCACGAGGAGCTGCCAGAAATCCTCCGCATCGAGCGGCGGCGCGAACAGGAACCCCTGTCCGAGCTCACACCCGAGTTCGAGCAGCTGCCCGCGCTGGGCCTCCGTCTCGATGCCTTCGGCCACGG
>VFQQ010001894.1_pt1 | contig 26404 bp, 18 predicted proteins | sample 3512341 | NCBI WGS metagenome assembly VFQQ01 (sample SAMN10412373, study PRJNA504923) | tailings metagenome | isolation source: Relicate 2 Philex TSF1 revegetated site | place: Philippines: Tuba, Benguet | collected 2017-08-29
GGCTTTCAAGACATTATTGATCAATACGTCAGGGGCGTAAATATTGATCTTATGTAATAGCTAACGGTGTAATTTCGAGGAAATGAATAGTTTGGATTCGTTATTTCTAACGTAGGCTGGGCGGAGTGGGGAGTACTAATAATTACGACGATAACAAGACTCTTACCAAAGGTACGGTGGTGATGCTACATAGTGGCCAACCCAAATGCTGGCGCTGGTAATTATTAGTCGGTATAGCGCAACCTTGCCAAGGTTGAGATGGCGATTGTCGGCTCGGTGGTGGCTCGAAATGAACAGGGGGAAAAATTGGGTTTTCTCCCTGTTGATGCTCCTTATATGCCCGAGGTACGCTTGGAGTTACAGATCGTAACTGAGGTTAACGTAATAAAATGCGCCTTGTGCACCTTCTGGTGAAGTAATGCTGTACTTCAGAACACCATAAAGTTGCTGGCCTTCAAGCTTATCTGGATGGCTATCAAAAAGATTGATTGCGCCAATTGAAACGCGCAGTTTCTTGTTGAAAGTGTAAGCAGCATCAATATCTGTTACCCATTGAGGGCTGAATGTCTGATCTAGTGCTGCATTAGTCGCATTACGAGATTTCCATTCGCCATAACGGCGTTGGGCGACAGTAACACTCCAGTTGCCATATTGCCAATTCGCGCCCAACACCAGCTTGTTTTCGGGTGTTCCATCTTCAATCAGGCCTTGGGTGTTACGCCCAATGATTTGGGAGCCCTGAATATTACCGACATCTCGCAAGTCGGTAATTTTTGTGCGAGTTTTGCTGAAGCCACCAGTCAGGTTAATGCGACCAAACTTTTCTAGCTCCCATAAATATTGCCCAGTCAACTCAATACCACGGGTGCGGGTATCTGCAACATTGGTATAGAAGGCGGCACTTTGAATGTCATATGGAGTACCAGCAAAAACCGGCCCAACAATATCCGCGCCTAATTGATCAGAGAGCGTAATGCGTTTGTCAATATCAATCTGGTATGCATCTAAGGTGATAGAGCCCCTTTCTATCGGTTTCCAGACAAATCCCAGCGAGAGGTTTTTGGATTTTTCTGGTTTTAGTGCCTGACCGCCCAATAATGCTGCTTCAGGACTATCAGCACGTAAAGTGCGTTGACGAACCTCTACCCAGTTACCGCTGCCTCTAGGTTGCTCAACAACTTGTACACTGAATGAGGAAAAGCCGCTTTGCACAAGCGATGGTGCACGATAGCCGGTGCTTGCCGTGGCACGGGTAGCAAAGGTTGGCGTAGCTTCATAGCGCAATGAGAGTTTGCCGTTGGTGGTGCGGCCAAAGTCTGAATAGTCTTCGGTACGGATGGCGGCACCTCCGCTCAGTTTTTTGGTGAATTGAGCCTCTGCATCAAAATATGCTCCTAGTACTCTGCGATCAAGTGAGCCTGCATCCACATTAGTCACGCCAGAGTAGTAGCCGGGAATCCGTCGGCCTGTTATTGGATCTACAGTGTTATAAAAGGGGCCATTTTGCCATGCAGCAGGGTCACCCTCGCTGAGCTTGTAGTTCTCTTTACGCCAGGTAATGCCGGCAGACAAGGTGAGTGGTTTGGCTAAAAAAGCATTGGCAATATCATGAGTCCAGTCCAGTGTGATATTCGTCTGGTCGAATGCGCGTTTCCCGGTGTAAATCGTCGAAGGACTTGCTGTTCCCCAACTGGCATTGATTGCATTTTGGTCAGTCGATTTGACGATATTAGTGCCATAGCTAATAGAAAAGTCGAATTTGCCCACATTCTCTGCATCAAAACGCAGGCCACCTGTTGCGGCATAGTCTTCCAGGTCATAGCGTGTGATCGGCACGCGTCCATCAGGATAACGAGCCAAGGCTACGCTGCCAAAGTTGGTGCGTAAGGTGGAAGGCGGGTCAAAAAAGCTTTCTGCATCGGTATTTTTATGACCATAACTTGCAAAGCCATAAGCACTTAGGCTATCTGTAACGCCAAACTCAGCATTGGCAATAAAATTGTATTGATCTGAGACATTTGCTGATCCCCAGCGCCATGTCCGGTTGGGATGATTTTGCTCCAATGGAGTGTTGATGCTGGTTGAGCTTGGGTAAAAAATACGGTTATCCGGGTTGGTATCGCTTGCCGGATCTTGGCTGCCAGCCTCAAAGCTTAATGTCAGAAAGCCATCATTGGGTAGGCTGAAACCTTTCCAGCCGCTGAGTTTGCGTTGTAATCCGTCACCCTTGTCATAGCCACCAAATCGGTAGCCGATATTGCCGCCATCTTCGGCATCCTTTAGTACGATATTAATGACGCCGGCAATAGCGTCTGAGCCATATTGCGCGGCTGCGCCATCACGCAGGATTTCCACTCGCTTGACCGCGACCAATGGGATCAGGCTAAGGTCAACTGCCGCAGCACCACGTCCATTGACCAGGCCTTGGCGAGTGACGTTGGCGCTGGTGTGCCGACGTTTACCATTGATCAATACCAGCACTTGGTCTGAAGCCAGGCCGCGCAAAGAAGCGCCTTGTGCGATTGAGCCGGCAAATGCACCTTGAGGCGATTGTGGATAGCTGAACGAAGGAGAAAGTGCAGTCAATGCGCCCGATAAATCCTGGGCACCGGTATTTTGCAATTGTTCACTGGATAGCACATCAACAGGCGCAGCACTTTCTAATGCTGTGACATCACTGCGGTGTGTACCGACAATCACAACGGTATCAAGGTTTTCCCCGGTGGATAAGTTTGTTTCGGCAGCTACAACTGGAAAGCTGAAGGCCGCAAGTACCATCGCGATAGTTTTTCGCGGAAACGTAGAGGTTGGTATCAAAACAGGCTCCCTATTATTGATTAATTAATATGATGGGTGCGCTGGGTTGTCCCTTAGCTGCACGGTACGGTTGCAAATAGCAATGTGCATACCAGTGCAGTGAATGTAAGGTTGATTGAGTTTTTTAGATGGTGGTAATAACTTAATCTATTGATTTTAAATTAATATATATCAGTTAAGGCGCTGAGTTAGCTTTGGGAAGATATCCAGCTTGGTAGCCTTAACTGTTTTTTAGTCAACATTCTTTGTGTTTTGCTTTAAGCATTCTGCTTGATATCAAACTATTGCTGTGTCAAGAGTCATGTGATTTGCCATATTAATGGCTGAGTAGATTGACAAATAATCGCACTGCTCCTGGCACACCTGCGGGTAATTGGCGAAAGAATGATAGAGGTGCATAGATAAAACGGCCCTTACCAAATTCAGTGCTGATCAGGCTGCCAGTGAGCTCATCTTCACCAGCATCATGCATGCCTAACAATATTTGATAACGTGGGTCGATGTCTTTTGCAAAGTAGAGGCCACGCTCTTGCACCCAGCCATTGAAATCTTCAGCAGTGATATGGTTGGGGTAATTGAGTAGTTTGTGTTGTGGATCAAGCAGTCGCACGGGAGCATCCTCTTCGCTCACCCTATCCCTGCTGATGGTAAATGGATATGGCCCCAATGGAATGGGTGGCTTTGGAGATAATGTGTTGTACTGCACAAGCAATATTCCCCCCGCTTGCACATAGTTCATCAGGGCGGGATGTGCTTGGGCAAAATGTTGATCAACATTGTAGGCACGGATTCCGGTGATGATGGCATCAAAGTGGCTAAGCGTTTGTGTGGATAGGTTCCGTGTATCCAGTTCTGTTACTTGGTATCCCAATTGGCGCAATGTCGCTGGCAGTTTGTCACCTGAGCCAGGAATGTAAGCAATCTGTTTGCCGCTTCTTTGCAAATCCAGTCTGACAAGTTGCGCATTTGTGTTTGGAAACCAGTCCAATGCAGGGATGTGTGGATAATCTATATGCACCTGGGAGAGATTAAATCGTTGTCCGTTCACATTCACTTGCAAAGACAAAGGGGAGGTGTTTGTATTGGCTGGAGGTTGGATTTTGAGTGGCAGGGTTTGTTTCTGGCCGGCAGAAACGCTGAACTCTTGTCTTAATGGCGTGATATGCCAGCCTGGAGGTGGCTCGACTTCAAGTTGTCCGTTGCTTGTAGGTGCCAGGCCATGCAAGTGCACATTGATTTCTTGTGAGTTGTCATCTGTGAATAAATAAGCCTGATTTTCCAATTCGATAGTCACGGGGGGAGTGACCTGTATTGGTCGTAGTACCTGACCACGCAATGGATCAAGATGTTGGTGCTGTATTTCATTGCGTAATGTCAGGAGATGCCCGTTGACTGAAAGCACGATTTCTACACTAGGTACCTGTGCTGAGAAGGGCTGCTCAAGCAGTTTGCGGTCAGTGAAGATGAAGCTTCCTTGAGTTGCAGGTTGCTCAAGCCAATAAGGCTGGCTGATGTTGGTTGGCTTTAGTGTTGAGGATACCTGCACGATTTCATCTTTTGGCAAAGGTTGAAGCGTGCGTTGACCATTAATCGATTCCAGGCGCACATTAGTGTTGCTACGTATCACCAGCTCGTTATGCACTGCGATGGTTTCCCCCAAAGAATAAAGCGGGGATTCTGCATAACTGCCAACCCAAATGCCAGCGCAGGCCACGATCAGTTGGCTAATCTCTTTTAGTTTCTGTTCACGCCAGATACTGGCAGGCAAAGACTGCACTGATTGATTCAACGCCAGTAATTGCGGGAGCGATTCTGCAGGGGCAGCACTATTGTATGTCTTGCTCAGTGTTTCAATTTGCTTGGTTATCTTTTTGCTGTTTGGAATGCGTTTCCAGCTGGTATCTATGCCTTCCATCAGGTCGTGGTTTGCAGGCGCGCCATCTAGCAAAGCGAATGTTTCCCAGACATGGCCTCGCAAGGGCAAGCTACCAAACCCCTGGCTCTTGTGATGATTACGGCTCAATGCGGCGATTTCGCCATAGCTGTAACCTAGTCTCGGGTTATAACTGCCAACATCAATGCGCAATTGGTCCGGCGCAGTGGTATCTCCACTACTGAGAAAAGATTTCCATGTGTTCCATAGCAGGCGTTTGGCTTGCCATGGTTTCACATCCCGCAGTTGCTCTGGAAATTGGGTCGGATCGCCTGCCGCACGAAATGCTTGTAATGCAAGACGAGAGGATGCTTGGTGGTGGCCATGTCCGGCACGTGCGTCACCAGGAAACCGGGTAATGATGACATCTGGCTGCAAGCGGCGTATGAGCCATACCATATCAGCAAGCACTGCACTCTCATCCCATATGCTTAGCGTTTCTTCTGCCCGCTTGGAGAACCCGAAGTCTTTTGCACGGCTGAAAAACTGTTCGGTACCATCTTCGCGTCGGGCAGCCAGTAATTCTTGTATTCTGATCAACCCTAGCGATGCATCCTGTTCATGACCTAACAGATTTTGCCCGCCATCCCCCCTAGTCAATGAGAGATATGCGGTACGGTAATGCTTATCTTGTGCGAGCCAGGCGAGTAGCTGTGTGTTTTCATCATCCGGGTGAGCAGCGATATATAACACGCTCCCCACGACGGCGAGCCGATCCAGGCGTTGGCCAATTTGAGCGGAATTGAGTACTTGGGCATGAGCCGCTGTATTGCAAAGCAGTAACACACCATATAACCAGCCTAATCGTCTGAAACGGCTCATTGCTTACTCCTTAAAAGTCATAACTCAGGTTGGCGTAGTAAAACGCGCCTTGATGGCCTTCTGGTGAAACAGTGGAGTACTTGGCAATGCCATATGGCCCTGTCCCGGTAAATTTGAGTTTATCGGGGTGACTGTCAAACAGGTTGAGCGCACCGATGGAAATACGGATACCTTTATCAAAGCGATAGCTCAGATCTAAGTCGCTAATCCATTGTGGGGAGAATGTTTGGTCGGTGCTTGCCGTTGTACCGCGCGTTGTATATTCACCATAACGGCGCTGATTAAATACGGCTTGGAACCCGCCCACGCTATAGCGAAACCCCCAGACAAACTTATTTTCTGGCACATTATCTTCAAGGACGCCAATTGCGGTACGCCCAATAATACGGCTAGCAGCAATAGAGCCCACATCGCGTGCATCTGTGATCTCAGTGCGTGTATGTGCAAAACCTGCTGTCAGGTCGACTTTGCCAAAAGGCAGCGAGAAGCGGTAGCGGCCTGCGAGTTCTACACCATCTGTACGTGTATCAAGAATGTTAGTGAAAAAGGTGGCACTATTGACTCCTGATATTCCTGAGGCAGTCAATGCTGCTATAACATCAGCCCCAGTCAGGTTTTCTGAGGCGGTGATTCTGTCCTTGATGTTGATGCGATACGCATCAAGGGTGATGCTGGCCTCAGGGATGGGCTGGAATACCAATCCGATGGACAGGTTCTCTGAGCGCTCAGGTTTTAATGCTGTACCACCCAATGCGGCGGCAGTGGCACTATCTGCTCTGAGTGTACGTTGCAGTGCAAAGGTACTGTTGTTAATCACTTGCACTCCTGATGCCTGATAGCCAGCTTGAACTAGTGACGGTGCACGATAACCACTGCTCAAACTACCGCGCAGTGCAAAAGTTGGCGTAAAGTCATAACGTAATGAGACCTTGCCGTTAGTCGTGCTGCCGAAATCTGAATAATGCTCTGAGCGCAATGCGACTCCAGATTGGAATTTTTTGGTGATTTGGGCTTCAGCTCCAATATAGCCACCAAACACACTACGGGTAATGCTACCTGCATCAAGTGGCGTGATGCCTGAGCTGGCTGGCGTATAAAACCCACCACTCGGGTGGGGATAGAAGCGGTTTTCAGAGGCAGCGGCTTCACCTGATTTCAGTTGGTAGCGCTCACCACGCCATGCGACACCACTGGATAAAGTCAAAGGCCCTGCAAGGTGAGGCAACGCAATATCTTTCGCCCAATCCAAGCTAAGATTGGCTTGTGAGTTGATGCGCGTTCCTGTATCGAAGCGAGTAGGAGAGCTTGGCCCCCAACTGGCATTCAGCGTATTGTAATAAATTGAATCTACTTCATTGCGACCATAATTTGCTGAGAGATCGAACCTGCCTAATGCCTCATCCTCAAAACGGAAGCCGCCAGTAGCGGCATAGTCTTCAAGACGATAGCGTGTAACTGGCCAATAACCATTGGGATAAACCGAGGCAATGTTACGACGATCATTTGGCAACACCAGCGCTGCTTCTGCATCACTATTCTTGTGTGACCAGGTTGCGAAAGCGTAGGCTGTCAGCTTGTTATTCAGTGGCAACTCACTATTAACGAGCAAGTTATATTGATCGGCAACCCGGCCAACGCCAAAGCGCCAATCACGAAAAGGGCTATTCGCCGGTACGCGCGTTTCAGGATTGGTATCGTTGGCTGGGTCAGATTCGCCTGCATCAAAGCTAACAGTGAGAAAGCCGTCATTAGGCAAGCTAAAGCCTTTATAACCGCTGAGTCTTCGTGACAGGCCATCGCCTTTTTTATATTGCCCCTGGCGATAGCCAATTCTTCCGCCTTCATCTGTACCTTTGAGCACAATATTCAATACGCCTGCGATGGCATCTGAACCATATTGTGCTGATGCGCCATCGCGCAGGACTTCGACACGCTCAATGGCATCGAGTGGAAAGAGACTGATATCAACTGGTACACCGCCCTTGGCAGCGTAATTCTGGCGTGTGACGGTAGATCCTGTATGGCGGCGTTTACCATTCACCAGAACCAGCACCTGGTCAGAGGCAAGCCCACGCAATGACGCACCGGGTGGTACCTCTTGGGCAAAAGCACCATTGGTGTTTTGAGGGAATGTAAATGAAGGTAGCAGGCTCGCGAGTGCTTGGCCTAGCGTGGCTGCCCCAGAGCCTTGCAATTGTTCTTGAGTGATGACATCCACGGGGGCTGCACTTTTCAACGCCGTGACATCGCTACGGCGTGTACCAATCACCACAACACTGTCCAGATTTTCCCCGGTGGACAGTGTGGGTTCGGCCGCGATTGCTGGCAAGCTCAACGTGGCTAGCGCAATGGCAATGGCACGATGAAGTGAAATAGAAACTGGTATCAAAATATGCTCCTGTTATTGATTTAAATTGTCGGAGCGCGGTTGGGTTGTCCCTCTGTGGCGCTAACTTGGCTCATAAGAGCAATCTGCATACCAATATCAGCTGCGGAAGGTGAGGGGAGGGCGAGGTAGGGCTGGTAACTTTGTCTAGATAACTGTTAATAATGGTAAATTTTTATTCAGTCATTGTTTGGGTAGTGTAAATGGCAGGCTGCTCAACAGAGATTTGTAGATGGTTAATAAACAGGTGGTGTTGACTTGGGCACACTGTTACATTTTGTTAAACACTTATCGGTGTTTTGTGATGACTGCACAGATATTAAAAAGACAGGGATAGCCGCTGCTATCCCTGTCTTATCGATGATGACTGATGAGTAGTTTAGAAGCGTACTGTCAGATTGACACCTGCAAAGCGGGGGTTGCCATAAGTGACGACATATTGACCACTGCCAGGGGCTCCGTTGGGGCGTCCGTGTACTTGGTATTTGCGATCGGTGAAGTTGTTGACAAAGCCAGTGACACTGATTTTATCGTTGCTACTTACCCAAGTGAGTCTTGCATTGCCGATAGTGTAAGCATCTTGACTTAAAATACTTTCTGCACTGCTTTGGCGATCAGCCAAAAAATACTCTTTACCACGATAGCTGAAGTCCCCAGACGCAATCAGCTTGCTACCGTTGAACAGTGGCAGAGTATAGTCTGCGCCAAGTGCAATGACTTGTTTTGGTGAGCGCACAAATCGATTGCCGCTGTAGTCACCTGCCACCACCCCAGTGTTTGGATTCACATTTTTGAAATTAGTATATTCTGTGTCCAAATACGAGAATGCAGCACGTAAATGCAGTTTTTCTGTCGCTTGGGCTTCAAGTTCAAGTTCTGCACCATTGACTTTACCTGCTGCACCATTGGTCAGTGCGGTAGTAAGCACACCGTTATTGACAGTAAGCAGATTAACCTGGATATCCTTATAGTCATAGTAAAACACGTTAGCATTGGCAATCAGTCGGTTGTTGAGCCAGTTGGACTTTACTCCAATCTCGTATGAGTCCAGTTTTTCTGGATCAACGGTCGTTAAGCCTGATAAACCTGCCGACAAACCAGTATTGAATCCACCTGAACGGAAACCCTTGGCGTATCTAAAAAATGCAAGGACGTTTTCATTAATCCTATATTCAGGCGTGAGGTCATAAGTCCATGCTTCCCAAGTCTTATCTTTACTGGTAGAGCCATTATTATCAGCACCTGCAAGAGGAACTAAGACACCTGCAGTGTTGATGCGCTGGGTCAAGTTCAGGTCAATGTCTTTTTTCTCTTGTGTCCAACGCAGACCGCCACCCAGGGTGAATTTGTCAGTAAAGTCGTATTTAACATTGCCAAATACGGCAACACTTTCCGTTTCATGAGTAAAGTTGATGTCACGGTATACAACATTTGTTGCGCCTGTCTGGTTGCTGGCACCGTTTGCGAGCAAGCCTGGTAATTTTGTGCGGACTGCTGAGTTGTCTAGGTATTCCTTGAAATAATGCGTACCTGCAAGCCAGCGTAACTTTTCTTCCTGCGGAGATGCCAAGCGGAACTCCTGCGCATATTGTCTGTATCGGCTATCAGCATCTGTACGCCCATTTGATTCGTATGGCGTATAGTCCGCATCCGTAAAGGTTTCATTGCGGATATAGTCATAGGCAGTGATGGAGGTTAGTTTATAGCCGCTAATATCCCAATTAAATGTAAGCGAAGCACCATCGTGGTTGAGCTTGTAATCTTCATCCACATTCAATGCAATGTTACGTCCACGAGGGCGTGTGTATCCGCTATAGGTTCCCACTGGCAATGAGCCGTTGCTACCATCACCCTTGAATTCACGAGCATGGACTTTCAACAATGCATCCAGGTTAGGGGTGAGTTGAGCTAGCAGTTGCAGTCTGATGGCTTTTTTATTCACATCGCCATAGCTATTGCCCGTCGCCAGGTTCTTTGTGAAACCATCGCGTTCTTCAGAATAAAAAGAAGCTCGGCCAGCAAGTCGTTCATCTACTAGTGCGCCACCTACAGCACCAGTGACAATACGTTCGCTTTTATCGCCAAACCCGACCGTACCGTAGGCCTCGGTATCAAACGTGGGTTTTTTCGAGATGATGTTGACGGCACCGGCAGTAGTATTCTTGCCATACAGCGTGCCTTGCGGGCCGCGCAGGATTTCGATACGTTCAAGGTCAAACAGTGGGCCACCACCCGCAATCGGGGCGCTCAGGAATACGTCATCAGCATAAATGCCTACTGGGTAGACCGTCGCGGCACCTGTGTCGCCGGTTCCTAAGCCACGAATATACCAACGCGGGCGGCCATCACCGTCCGGGTTTTTTGCTGCTGCATTGGGTACGAAGGTGGTGATGTCGCCAATAGCGCGTACACCATCAGCCGTAATGGTTTGAGTATTGACCACGGAAACAGCAACGGCTGCTTTTTGTGCGTTTTCTTCACGGCGTTGTGCCGTTACCGTTACCGCTTTCAGTGCAACCGGGTCTTTGGTTTCCGTCGCTTGTTTTTCTGAATCGGTTTTCTGGAGTTCTTCTGCGTTGATCTGGGGGGTAAAACCAAGCAGCAATATGGCTAGCCATATTGGCTTTAGTTGGTAATGCGTTGGTTGCGGATACATCGTTATTATTTCCTCACTGAGAACATTCAATATCTGGACAAATATTGCACTTTTCAGCCTTTTTTATTGATGCTGATGCGTGCACTGCGATGGTTATTAGCAGGGAGTATGCCTGCCATGGAATTGCTAATTATTTATTTAATGTATTGATATTAAATATAATTATTTTCTCGTTGATCACTGGGGCGTTGGTGGCGTGAGTTGTGCTGTTGCATTTGAATCAGATGGTTGAAGGGGTGTAAACACTAGTGTTTGAGTTTGAACACTGATTGATTGCAAGTTAGTGCAAGTGCCAAATACTGACGGGGAAAGCAACGGTGGTATTTGCATCATCCTTGCTGGCGCCACTGACATACCAATGAGGCGGATGGTTACCATCGTTATTAGCGATATTGGTATGAGGGGTATCTTCGGCCTTGCGTGTGTATTGTGAGGCGCCATTCACCGCAAAAAGCTTGATGGAGTGTTGATTGACTGTGTGTGCTTTTGTAAGTGAGCTATTGGCAGATTCTTGTGCTAGTGCTGAATTGGAAACGCCCACTATAAGGCCAAGTAATGCGACAAGGGCAAGATAATGTTTGGGAGGGATGGACGACAGTGTGTGCATGGATAGTTTCTTCACTGATTGCGTTATATATGCAATAAATATATTTAGGCTGTATTTGTTATTTTTTTAATCTAAAAATAGCAGGGAATGTACCAACTGTTGAATCGATAAGGATATTTTTAGTTTATTGATTTTTAAGGTGAATATTTTTATCTCTAACGAGGAGCTGCTGAATGAGGCACTTCTGCCTGTATGAGAAGCAGCAGAGGTGTTGGAGTTTGATATTGGGTAGGGATGAGGAGCGAGTGCGATGGGCTTGTTCGGCCCTCATCCAATCACAGGCGCAGGATGGGTGATGATATAAGCGATGGCTTAGGTAGCCATCGCTTATATCATCAGGCAGAGGCTGCTAGCAGTGTTCTAGTGCGTGCAGCTTCTCTGACTGCAGGAATGATCCACCGACCATAGTCGATAGCATCATAGTAAGGATCATAACCACGATTGAGAAAGGTGGTCACCCCTAGATCAACATAGTCGAGCAAGGCTGCGACTATGGTATCGGGTGTTCCTACTAACGCTGTTGTGTCGCCGTAAGCACCGGTGGCAACAGCCGTTGGCAACCACAGCGCACGATCATGCCGGTCAGCTTTTGCTGCGGCTGCCAGCAAGCGTTGTGACCCTACGCCGTTCTTGGTGAACTTGCGAAAGTGGGAATCAGGGGAGAAATCAGGATTGATCTTAATGGCTTCGAGAATCTTGTGGGCACGTTCCCAGGCCAGTGCTTCGGTTGGCCCAATAATTAGACGGACAGACAGGCTGATACGTGGTGCAGGCACACCAGCTTGTCGTGCTGCTTCGCGGATGGAGGCAATTTGCTGTGCAGTTTCTGCCAAGGGTTCACCCCAAATGGCATACAGGTCGGCATGTTTTGCCCCGATGCGATAGGCATACTCCGAAGAGCCACCGAATGAGATCGGGATATGAGGTTGCTGGTATGGCTTGACTGTAGAAAATGCACCGCGGATGCGATAGTAATTGCCATCAAAATCGAAAGGCTCTTTTGATGTCCAGGTTTTCCGCAGAATTTGCAGATATTCATCTGTCCGGGCATAGCGATCACTCTTTTCGCCAAGTATATCTCCTTCTTCCGGTTCTTCACGGATGCCGGTAATCGCATGCAGGCGGATACGGCCTTGAGAAAGCTGATCCAGTGTAGCGAAGGCTCTGGCTGCAACGGTGGGGGAGGTTAATCCCGGGCGATGGGCAACCATGAAGCCGAGTCGCTTGGTGTTTGCAGCAGCAAATGCGGCGATTTGCAGGCCGTCTGCCCTGGCCGGTGAACTGGCAATCAATACGCGATCAAATCCAGCTTCTTCATGAGCTTTGGACATGCGGAGGATGTGGGGAATATCAATTTGCCCCGATGTTGATTGGCGCGTTTCTGTCCAATCGCTAGGATTGAGCATACCAACAAATTCTATGGTCATAATCTTTGTCTCAATAGTGTGGTGGTGTGTGGCATTGCGTGCTTTCAATGGCGTTGAGAAAGCAATTTGAATGCAATGCCACGGTGTTGTGGTGTGAGCGCTAAAGTCTGTTCTTATAGACTTTTCCACCCTTCATGACCCATTGCACATCTTCAAGAGCACGAATGTTTTCCAATGGATTTTGTTTGACAGCAATAATGTCGGCAAAACGCCCGGTCTCAATGCTGCCAACATTCTCATCTGCCCCTAGCCACTTGGCAGGCGTGATCGTGGCACTCTGTATGGCTTGTATCGGCGTGAGGCCAGCTTCTACCAGAAAATGGAACTCCACCGCATTGGTGCCATGTGGTGTGATGGGGGCATCTGTGCCATAAATAATCGGAATGCCAGCCTTGATGGCGCGTGCAATATTCGCCTTGTGCTGGGCAGATGTCTCCTTGAGCAGTTTGAGTGTTAACTCGTTGGCCTGGGCTTCAATGGCATGATGCAATGCCAGGGCATCAATCGCCAGTGTCGGGGTGATGTGGGTGCCATGTTGCTTGAGTAGTTTCAAGCCTTCGTCATCCAGTAAGGAGGCGTGCTCAATGCTGTCTGCCCCCAGCCTGGCTGCCAGGCGTATACCGTCAGCGCCGTGTGCATGCACTGCGACCTTTTTACGGTAGCGATGTGCAGTGTCGATCACGGATTTAACCTCATCCTCACTGAATTGCGTGATTTGGGGATTGGTGCCACTCATGAAGCCACCCGTAATGCAGATCTTGATGAAGTCGGCGCCAAATTTGAATTGCTGCCTGACTTTTTGTTCAAATGCTTCTGCTCCGTTAGCAACACCAGGGCCATCCTTACTATCTTCTGGTGTTGTTGTGGCTTGTTCGCAGTGACCGCCTGTCGTGGTGAGCAAGGTGCCTGCGTCATAAATACGCGGGCCAGGAATATCCCCATCATTGATTGCATCACGTAGCGCAACACCGGTAAATGCTCTGCCACCCATATTGCGCAATGTGGTGAAGCCTGCCTCCAGTGTGATCTTTGCTTGTTTTGCACCGGTTAATGCGCCCCTGGCTGTGCCTACTTTAGGTCCATAGCCACCGAGGTGGACGTGTGAGTCAATCAGTCCAGGGAGCAGGGTAGTATCACCCAGATCCAGGATTTCAGCGCCATCAGGGATAGCGAGCTTGGTGCCTACGGCCTTTATTCTTTCACCCTCAACCAAGATAACGGGCTGCTCAATGATCTTGGCTGTTTTGACATCAATCAAGCGGCTCGCCTTGATGGCGATGAGTTTGTTCGATGTCGCTTGTACTGCGACTTCTTGCGGAGCGTCAGTATGTGCCATCCCTGTGTTGAGGGTCAGCAAAGTCGCGGCAATAGGGAGAAGAGTCCATCTTGTGATGGATGACTTGATGATGTGCATGCGGTTCATTCCTTACTCTTAATGTTGGCAACATTGGCTTGTGCAACACCTTCTGCTTGTTTCTTGTTCAGAATGGCAGTGTATTCACCGGGGTCTACCCCATTCAGGTAGTAGTTGCCCACGTGATGCAGACGCCAGCGGATAGGATCATGGGTGGTGTGCACGCGTGCATTGCGCCAGAAGCGATCAAGATTCCATTTGCTCAGGGAGGCACTTGCCCCCAGCAATGAGAAAATGTCACTGGAAATCTTTAAGGATGCCAGGTCTGATTGGGCGCGTGCAGATGCCACGGCGAGGATGAGTTCATCCTGCAGCTCTTTGTTCTCTGGGTCTTGATCATGTTGGTCAAATACCCCAGCTGCGTAGCTTAGTAGTGCTTCTGAAGCACGCAGGTCAACGGCATATTCGCCAATCTGCTTGATGATGTGCGGCTCTTCTGTTGCGCGCTCCACACCGCTTTCCACCCAAGGTCGCGAATGCTGGTTCAGGTAGTCAATGCTGGCTTCAAGAGCTCCCCTTGCAATGCCAGTATCAATGGCGGCATGCAGGATTTGTGGGAAGGTGAGGCCGGTACGTTTCATTGGCCCTTCGCGTCGTGCAATCTGAGCGACATCCAGTTCAATGTTATCGAAAATGACAGTGCCACTGACGGAGTGCTGTTGACCAAAGGCTTCCCAATCATCTACTAAAGTGAGCCCAGGTGTATCGCGATGCAGAAGCACACCTGCGCCGCCATCGGCAGCCGCAGCAGTCAGCGATATCCATTCAGCCAGGAAAGAACCAGTTGAGTAAAACTTGCTGCCGTTTAATACCCATGTTCCATCTTCACGCTGTTCAATCCGTGTTTTCAGGGAAAACTTGTTTTTCCCTCCCACTTCTGCAAGCGCATTGCCCAGCCGCTTGCCCGCCAATACATCCTGAATGACGTGTTCACGAAACTCCGCGCCATAGCCTGGAAATCCGCCACGCAGCATGACATTGTGAATTTGCAATAGTTGGCCAACGCCTCCATCAGCCACTGAAATTAATCGCACAGTCTCAACGATGGTCGCAACAGATGCTCCCAGCCCACCAAACTGTCGAGGAACGCCAATGGCAGTTAAACCACTGGTAGATAAAAGCTCGGCTTGTTGTCTGGGAAGCTCATGATTTTGTGTCGGATCTGATGCTAATCGAGCAATGTCTTTTGCTACCTCTTTAGCAACTGCAATCGCTTCTGCTTCAGATTTCAGGAATGCCGTGGTGGGCTGCTCTTGGGCGATATTTCGTTCGGCCTTGCTCATTTTTCAACCTCTGTTCAAACGGATACTGATCAAAAAAATGCCCTGCATATGGGGCAGATGTGGCTGGGATTGAGCAAGTTCTGCGCCAGCCTTGTTTTGCTGCTGCCTCGACGCGGAAAGTGTGTTTTGTCGTGAGTGAAGTGTTGCTGTGAGTTGTTTTGCTGTTGCGTTTTGAGCAGTTCGTGAGTGAGTTCTGTTTGATTGGAGTCAGCAGGATGGGGGACTGATTGGCAGATTGTCTATTTTCAATAGCTTGGAAGGGTAGCAGCGCTGGCACGAGTATTGCTGAAACTTGCCAGCTTGGTTTTGACGTGTTTGCCAATATCAAGAGTAACCAATGTCCAGTATTGCTGGGCGCGTCAATTTGATTCAATGATTAGGATGACATCATGGCAGTAAAGATTCTTTGGTACCTGACTTCACCCGATGGACCATATCCATGGGAACCGGAAGGGCGTTGGAACACGGGTTTTGACCAACTGAAGCAGATTGCGGTGGCGGCCGACAGGCTTGGCTATTATGGTTCGCTGATGGGCTCCAGCCCATATGAAACACTTGCTGTTGCAGCCTCATTAATTGATGCGACCAAGCGTTTGCGCTTTCTAGTTGCGCAGCATCCAGGCGAGGTGTCACCAGCGGTACTGGCCAAATGGGCGTTAACTTTTGATCATTTTTCCCATGGTCGTTTGCTGTTCAATATTGTGAATGGCAGCGATGAGGGCTTGGCCACCTTGGGTATACATTATCCCCATGATGAGCGTTATCAATTCAGCCTGGAATATTGGCAAGCATTCAAGAATTACTATGCTGGAGATACCAGTGGCTACAACGGCAATTTTGTTAAATTGACACCACGTAATGCGGCTATCGTTGATCATCCATTGGCTGGATGGCATCCACCTTATCAGCCTACCGGTATTCCATTATGGGGAGCTGGTACATCAGGCCCTGGGGTTGCGCACTCTGTGCAATTGCTGAATGTATACCTGAGTTTTGCCAACACCCCCCAAAAGCTAGGTGAGAAGTTTGCCAAGGTAGCAGCCGAAGCTGCCAAGATTGGCCGAACCCTGAGCTACGGTACACGTTTGCAGATTATTGTGCGTGAAACAGAAGAGGAAGCATGGGCGCACGCAGAGAGCCTACTGCAGCGTACATCGCTACAAACTGCCTTAAATAGCATCAATCGCAGATTGCCCGCTGGGCAGACCATCGATACTTTTGTCAGCGATGATCCGCAAATCCAGCGTAATCTGGAGACGATTCGCTCTGGCCGTTTGCCCAAGGCGCGTGATCTTGAAATCTACCCTAATGTCTGGGTGGGTCCAAGCTTGTTTGGCTTCGATATTCTGGGCCCATCATCAGGCACTTATCTGGTTGGCAGTGCCCAACAGGTGGCGGAACGCATTCGTGAATACGAGGCGCATGGTACTTCTGCCTTTATTTTGTCAGGCTTCCCCTTGATTGAAGAGGCACATCGCGTGGCAGATTTGTTATTCCCGCTGCTCGATATTGACCATGGTTTTGAACTGCCGCAATTGGGAGTTCAACCGAGAAAGCCAGCCGCACTCAATTCGCCGAAGCAGGATTTGGCTGCCTAAGTCTCTAATCATTGGCGGCGTAGGCCGCCAACTCTTTTTGCTGAATCAGGAATGCAATGAACAAGCCATATTCCCGTCGTGACTTTTTGAGCCATAGTGTTGCCCTAGGAGGTGGATTATTACTGGGAAATCTATTGAGTGGATGCGGCAATCAAGACACATCAGCCTCCAGTAACCTAGTCTCCTCAGCTACGCCTGTGCGTGGGGGACGTTTAAGGGTTGGAATTATTGATGGTGACCAGGCTGGTAACCTTGATGCGCACAAGCCTAGTGGTGGTGGCATCATTCGGGGCTGGGCCCTGTACAGCAAGTTCTGGGAGTGGGGTGAGGATGTCAGCACACGGTTAGCCTTGGCTGAGTTTGCAGAGCCCAACGAGAATGCCACTGCATGGACGATTAGAATCAAGCCAGGCTTGGAGTTTCATCATGGCAAAACGATAGATGCTGATGACCTGGTGTTTTCAATTCTGCGCCTGACCGACCCTAATCTGGCATCACCTTATGCAGGCTTGATTGGTGCGATAGACCGTAATGCGGTGCGCAAGCTGGATAACCGTACTATCGAGATTCGCTTCAAGGAAGGCCGCAGTTTCTTTCCGTTGGATGAGACATTGATCAGTTTTGGGGGCATTGTCCCGGTGGATTATGACCCGATCACTAATCCGGTGGGGGCAGGCCCATATCGGCTGAAAAGTTTTATTCCCGGCCAGCGTTCGCTTTACACGCGATTTGAAAACTACTTCAAGCCAAATCAGCCTTATGCCGATGAGCTTGAAATTATTGAGTTCAAGGATCAGGTTTCACGGGTGGCTGCCTTGCGTGCAGGCCAGATTGATATAGCCAGTGCCATTCAGGCTGAACACACCGCCTTGCTCAAGGCTGATAGCCGCTTGCGTTTATACGCTTCGCCTACTACATCATTTGCCGGGTTTAATTTAAACCTCGCAAAGCCACAATTGCAGGATGTGCGTGTACGCCAGGCTTTACGCCTGCTTGCGGACCGGGAAGAGTTGGTCAAGCGTGGCTTGAATGGTTTTGGCCGCATTGGCAACGATCTGTACTCACCGCACGACCCTACTTTCAATCATGAGATTCTACAGCGTCAGTATGATCTGGATGCGGCTCGCGGCTTGTTGCGGCAGGCTGGGTATGACAACTCCCTGCAATTGGAACTCACTACTACGCCGGGCGCTGGTGCCAATGCTGCCTTGGTCTATGCACAACAGGCAAAAAAGGCCGGGGTTGAAATCAAGGTGACCCAAGTGGATAGCTCTGTATTCAATGGTCCGCAGCGTGAGAATTGGGTAGTCTCGCCAGCATCAACGCCAGCACGCGGTTTCCTGGCAACTGCCTTACATAATGATGCACCTGATGCGATCTATAATCGCACCAATTTCCATGATGAGCGTTTCAGTGCCTTGTATTACCAGGCACTGGCACAACCTGATCTTGAAAAGCGCAAGGTCTTGATCCACGAAGCACAGCGCATTCAGCATGAGCGTGGTGGCTTGGTCATCTGGGGGTTCAGTGATGTGCTGGATGCTGCATCCAGTCAGGTAGGTGGCCTGGTGCCTGAGCAAACGACCTTTGCTTCATGGCGTTTTGATCAGTTGTGGTTGAATCATGCATAGCCCCAACTTGCATACAACATCTACTATTTTGCCTGCCTGGTTTTCATGGTTTTTGGGTAGGCTGGGCTATGGCCTGCTGACAGTTTGGGTGATTAGCCTGGTTGTGTTCTGGGCTACCCTGATTCTGCCTTCTGATCCTGCTCGTATCATCCTCGGGCCAGAAGCACCACTGGAAAGCGTAGTAATACTGCGCCACCAGCTTGGGCTGGATCAGCCGATCATCACGCAATATCTCAATTGGTCTGCCAGTGCGCTGCGCGGTGAATGGGGTACGTCGCTGGATTCGCAACAGCAAGTGAGCGATATTTTATTGACGCGTTTTGGTAATAGTACTGTTCTATTGCTTGGCGTGTTAGTTGTGGTTGTGCCGATTGCATTGCTGCTTGGGGTCACGCTGGCACTGTACCGGGATAGCCAATTTGATCGTGGTATGCTCTCTGCGCTGATATTTCTGAAGGCTGTCCCAGGGTTCCTTCTGGGGATTGCGCTGGTGTTGTTGTTTTCCATGCCAGGCGTCAATTTTTTGCCTGCAGTGGCGATCCTGAATCCTGATATCTCAATCTGGTCGCAGCTATCCTCTTTAGTGTTACCTGTGTTCGCCTTGAGCTTGGCTGCGCTGCCTTACTTAACGCGTCTTGTGCGTTCATCCATGATTGAAGCTTTGGAGTCAGACTATGTCAATGCTGCCCGGCTGAGAGGCGTGCCGGAGTGGCGCATTATCTGGCTGCATACCTTGCCTAATGCATTAGTACCAGCTGTGCAGGGGGTAGCCTTGACCTTGCGTACCCTGGTAGGTGGTGCTTTATTGGCGGAGGTGATATTCAGTTTTCCCGGTATTGGTGTCACCTTGAATGCCGCTATTCAGATGCGTGACTTGCCATTGGTCCAAGGCATCGTGCTGATGACTACTGGGGCTGTTGTAGCAATCAATTTGTTAGCCGATTTGATCACTGTGCTGCTTACACCAAAGCTGCGGACAGCTAGGCATTCAATATTTATCCAGAGAAACCGCAGAGGCATTCAGCCTTGGTGGCGGCGTTCGCTGGCGAAGGCATGATGATGTCCAAATTTCAGCAAAATTATTTCGCCACAACATTATGGCATGAGCCTCGAGTTCGCAAAGGGAGCGTATTAATGCTGGTGGTATTAACCCTTGCCTTGCTTGGCCCTTGGATTGCCCCTTATTCTCCGCTTGAAATGATCGGTGGTATTTATGGTCAGCCTGAGAAGGTCGCGCTACTTGGGTATGACTTTCTTGGGCATGATGTCCTGTCGCGAGTTTTATCGGGCGGCTGGTCAATTTTGTGGATGTCGTTTGCTGCTTCCAGTGTGGCTTTGGTGATCGGATCATTACTGGGAATTTTGGCAGGTTTTTCACGCAAGCGTCTTGATCAGGTGATTACCTGGCTGGCTGATGTTGCCCTGGCATTTCCTGATTTCATTCTGGTGTTGCTGATCATCTCAATGTTGGGACGCCAGCCGTGGCTCATCGTATTAACTGTCTCCGTGACATTTATCCCCAGTGTGATCCGCTTGTCACGCAGCAGTACGGTTTCTGTTGCCAGTCAGGAGTTTGTCGAAGTCGCCCAGATGATGGGGTTTTCAAGGCGTCGTATCCTGCTCAAGGAGATATTGCCCAACATATTGACGCCTTTGCTGGTGCATTTTGGCAATATGCTGACATGGTCTGTTGCATTGCTCGCAGGCTTGAGTTTTCTTGGTTATGGCATTGCCCCTCCAGCCGCAGATTGGGGGCTGATGATTAATGAAAACCGTGCGGGGTTCCTGATCCAGCCGTGGGCGGTGCTTGTGCCAGCGCTGATGATTGCGGTGTATGCCTATGCAGCCAATATTATTGCCGAGGGTATTGGGCGTAGTAATGCACGAATAGGGGAGCGCTCATGAGCAGGGTGGCATATCAGGTGATTGATCAAACAGTGATTGCCCCAACCATCTCCTTGGTTCCTGAGCCAGTGCAAGTTCTGGATGTCCGTGATTTACGCGTTGAGCTGTTGAGTGGGCGGGTCATTATTGATGAGGTGTCTTTTACGCTACGGCAGGGAGAGATTATCGGGCTAGTGGGTGAGTCAGGTTCGGGCAAAACAACGCTGGCCACTGCTTTGTTATCTCACGCGCGCAAAGGGGCGCAGATCGTTGCCGGGCATGTCTCTATCAATGGCATATCTGTTCTTGATCTGGATGAACAATACTTGCGACGGGTACGAGGCAGCCTCGTGGGCTACGTCCCTCAAGATCCCGCCATGGCACTCAATCCTGCTTTGAGGGTGGGTACATTGTTGCGTGAGACATTGCTGGTCCATGAACCAGGGTTATCACGGTCAGTATCCCGGGATCGATTGTTGCAAACCTTGCACGATGTCGGCTTGCCGGCAGATGATGATTTCTTGCGGCGTTTTCCCCATCAGCTTTCCGGTGGTCAACAACAACGTGTGTTACTGGCTTTGGCTTTTGTACTGCATCCCCAATTGATTGTGCTGGATGAGCCAACGACTGCATTAGATGTTACGACCCAGGCACATATTCTGCAAACCTTGCGAAGGTTATGCAAAAGCCAGGGCGTTGCTGCCGTGTATGTTTCACATGATCTGGCGTTGGTAAAGGGATTGGTTGACCATGTGATGGTGATGTATGGCGGACGTATTGTAGAATCGGCGAGTAAGGAAGATCTGTTTTCTCATCCGACCCATCCCTACAGCATTAGCCTGCTTGAGGCGATTCCGGACATCAAGAAAAAACGAGCTGACAGCCTGGCAAGGCGTGATGAGAATGTTGGATTGATATCCTTGTCAGCACAAGCGCTGGCGGAGAACGAGCCGTCTGGTCGTTTGTTACAAATCAGCCAGTTGAATGTAGCCTATGATCGCCAAGTGCTATTTGATGTGTCGCTGCATATTCACTACGGGGAATGCCTTGCCCTTGTAGGTGAGTCCGGGTCGGGAAAGACAACCTTGGCCAGAGTGCTGGCGGGGCTTGGTGAAAATGCCTACGGACACATTCATTACGCCGGACAACCATTGAGCTTCATTGCCAATGAGCGTGATCCTGGTTTACGGCACCAGATCCAGTACATTTTTCAGAACCCGTATCGATCTCTCAATCCAAGGCAGACAGTGGCACAAAGTCTGGCTGCACCTCTTCAGCATTTTTTTGGTTTGGGCGGCCAGCCGTTGCAAGACAGGATTGCACAAGTGCTGAAGCAAGTATCTTTACCTGTGTCGATAGGGGATGCTTATCCAGGTAGTTTGTCCGGCGGGGAGCGTCAGCGTATATCCATTGCACGTGCCTTGCTGTGCGAGCCTAAATTGATTATTTGCGATGAGATCACATCAGCGCTTGATGTATCTGTTCAGGCGTCGATTCTGGCACTGTTGCGCGAATTGCAACGGTCGGGAGTTACCTTGCTGTTTGTTACGCATGATCTTGGCGTGGTGCGTGCGATTGCCGATCGGGTTGTTGTATTACAGCATGGCAAAATAGTGGAGCAAGGATTGGTGGATGAGGTGCTGGATGCACCTAAGGCCGACTATACCCGGACCTTGATTGCAAACTCCACCTCTTTGCTGTGAGAGGAGGCTTGGGCTGGTATGGTCGTTCAGGCTTGAGAAAGGCGATTGATGCTGATGTGCGGCAGTCGCATGATCTTGTCTATCGCCAGCCGGGCCAGTGCCCAGGCTCGCTCCTCGCGCATGAGGGCTTTTTCTGATTCTGTGTAAGGCAGGAACTGACCGCCAAATGTCAGGGAGTGGCGCACTGTGTTTTGTTCGTTCATGTAGGCCTTGACCACATCTTGTACGCGCTCTTCACGGCTCTTGTATAACGAGGACATTGCTGTGTTCCTTCCACTGGGATATTGCTGTATCTCTATTCATGTTACATGGCGTTGTTCAGGCCGCGCCAGTGCTTTTCTCAATTTTTGTTTTCTACGGGATGTCATGTGATGGAAGCGGTGGGATTCGAACTCACGAAGCTCATCAAGGATTAAAGAATTCCTACACATCAGTCAGAAGTGATCCGCTGGCGGCAATGGTCGCGGCTGCATACACTACATGAGATATGTCACATGAATATCTTGAGGAGGTACGCATGCGCGTGATGAATACACTTTATTTAATACTGGTACTTGGGTTGCCGCTTCCTGTGCTGGCAGAAAACATAGGGCCATTAACTGGTGATACCGAAGATATGGCGACGACGGGCAAGGTGAAGGCTGCATTAGCCAAGGATGTGATGCTGAGTGCTCTTGATATCAAGGTGAAGTCCGATGACCTGGGTGCGGTCCATTTGAGTGGCACTGCGAAGTCGCAGGCCGAGGTAAGCCAAGCGGCGATTGTGGCAAGGAATGTCAGCGGTGTTGTATCGGTGCAGAACGATATCGTGATTGATGCGCCTGACACAAAAATAAAGTAATGATGAAAGGGGATGTATCAAAGCCAATAGGCTGAAATCGCTTATTGGCTTTGATATGTTAACTTGAGTTAGTGCGCCCAATCTATATCGGCAGAGTCACACTGGGTCAATGACGGCTCATCGGCCTGCGAGCAGGCTTACTACCTTATTCCCTGCACTAACTGGAACATTATATACCGCTTAGCGTTGATGCCATGCCAAGGGCGTGCCTTGCTGCGGCTGTTCCCAGCTGCCGCCTAGTGCGCGGATCAGGTTGACCGTGGCGCGTGCGCGCTCGCCGTCCAATTGCAACGTTACCCGCTTTTGTTGGAGCAGGGTGCGGTCTGCATCAATCACTTCAAGATAACTCACTAGGCCTTCGCGATAACGGCTTCGCGCCAAGTGGCTGGCGCGTTGCGACGAGGCGACGGCCGTGTCCTGTACTTCGGACTGGTTGTTGAGGATGCGCAGGCTGGCCAGGTTGTCCTCGACCTCGCCAAAAGCGTTGAGCACGGTCTGACGGTATTTGGCGACGTCTTCCTCGTAGACGGCGCGTGCGCGTTCCAGCCCGGCTTCGCGGCGGCCGCCGTCGAAGATCGGCATCGAGAGCATGGTGCCGATCAAGGGGCCGAGCAGGAAGGTGCGGTTGGACCACTCGAACAGGCTGCCTAGCTCGGAAGATTCGTAACCGAGCGCGCCGGTGATGTTGAGGCGCGGGAAATAGGCCGCCTTGGCGACGCCGATGCGTGCATTTGCCGCTGCCATGGCACGTTCAGCGGCTGCGATGTCAGGCCGGCGTTCCAGCAACGAGGACGGCAGGCCTGCGGGCACGTTGATGCTGATGCGTTGCAACGGAAGCGCTGCCAGGCTGAATTCCGCCGGGGATTTGCCCAGCAGGATGGCGAGGGCGTGTTCGGCAATCGCGCGGCGGCGCGTCACGCCCAGTTCCTCCGAGCGTGCGGCTGCGAGTTCGGTCTTGGCGCGCGCCAGTTCCAGTTCGCTAATGTCGCCAGCGTCGTAGCGGTGCTGGGTCAGCTGCACGGTCTGCTCGCGCAGCTTGACGGTGTGCTGGTAGATGTCACGCTCCGCATCCAGCTCGCGGATAGTGAAGTATTGCTGCGCCACATCCGCCTGCAGGGATAGCAGGACCGAGCGCAGCAGGGCGGCGCTCTGTTCCGCATCGGCCTGGGCGGCGTTGACCAGCGAGGATACGCGGCCGAACAGGTCTGCCTCATAGGCGAACTGCGCCTGCGCGCGCCACAATGTCTGTTCGCTGCCGTTCTCGGTGCGCTGGGCATCTGGCGATACGCGTTGATGCCCGGGGCTGATGCCGCCGCTCAGTTGCGGGTAGCGGTTGGAACGCTCGTCCTTGAACAAGGCGCGCGATTGCGCCAGCCTGGCGGTGGCGGCCTGCAGGTTCTGGTTGGCCGCCAGGGCCTCGTCCTCCAGGTTGTCCAGGGTGAGGTCGTTGAAGACCTGCCACCACTGGCCGCGGTGGTTGAGTTCCGCCGGCTCGGCAGTCTTCCACTGGCTGGACTGTTCTCCAGTCGTATGAAGGGAGGCTTCCTTGAATTGCGCCGGCGTTGCCACCTTGGGTTTTTCATAGACCGGGGCCACTGAGCATGCCGCCAGCAGGAGCGTCGCGGTTAATAACGATAATGTCTTGGTCGGTTTCATCGTGGTGTGCTTTCTAAATCAGATGGCTGGCCACCGGGCCGGCAAGATGTGGTTTGTGTTCCGTTGCCGAGTGCAATGGACGGCCTCCGCTCAGTTTGCGCAGCAGCACGTAAAACACAGGCGTGAGGAACAGGCCGAACAGGGTCACGCCCAGCATGCCGAAGAACACGGCGATGCCCATGGCGTAGCGCATTTCCGAACCCGCGCCGCTGGACGTCACCAGCGGCACCACGCCCATGATGAAGGCGATGGAGGTCATGAGGATAGGGCGTAGACGCAAGCGGCTGGCCTCGATAGCTGCCTTGACGATGCTGCTGCCTTGTAACTCCAGCTCGCGCGCGAACTCGACGATGAGGATGGCGTTTTTCGCAGATAGTCCCACCAGCACCATCAGCCCGATCTGGGTGAAGATGTTGTTATCGCCCTTGGTCAGCCAGACGCCCGTGAGCGCCGCCAGTATGCTCATCGGCACGATGAGGATCACCGCGAGCGGCAAGGTGAGGCTCTCGTACAACGCCGCCAGGACTAGGAACACCAGCAGCACGCTGATCGGGAACACCCAGATGCCAGCATTACCCGCGAGGATCTGTTGGTAAGTCAGGTCAGTCCACTCGAACTTGATGCCGGGCGGCAGGGTCTGCGCGGCTATCCTTTCCACGGCTGCCTGGGCCTGTCCGGTGGAATAGCCGGGCGCTGGCCCGCCGTTGATGTCAGCGGCGGTATAGCCGTTGTAGCGCACCACCATTTCCGGGCCGTAGGTGGGCGTCACCTTGACCAGCGAGGACAACGGCACCATGTCACCCGCCATGTTGCGGGTTTTCAGTTGCAGGATGTCCTCGGCCTTGGCGCGGTAGGGCGCATCGGCTTGCGCGCGCACCTGAAACACGCGTCCGAAGCGGTTGAAGTCGTTGATGTACAGCGAGCCGAGGTAGATCTGCATGGTGTCGAACACCTCGGTCACCGGCACGCCCAATTGCTTGGCCTTGGCGCGGTCCAGGTCCACGTTGAGTTGCGGCACGTTAATCTGGTAGTTGGTGAACATGGGGCCCAGTTCCGGCGCCTTGGAAGCCTCGGCGACGAAGGCGTTCACCGCCTTGTCCAGCTCGGCATAGCCCAGCGCGCCCCTATCCTCGATCTGCAGCTTGAAGCCGCCGATGGTGCCCAGGCCCATGACCGGGGGCGGCGGGAACACGGCGATATAGGCGTCCTGGATCTGGCCGAATTTCTCGTTCAGAGATTGCGCGATCGCGGCGGCCGACAATTCCTTGCTTTTGCGTTCGTTGAACGGCTTGAGCGGCGTGAAGACGATGCCGGCGCTAGAACTATTGGTGAAGCCGTTGATAGAGAGGCCGGGGAAGGCGACCGCGTTTTCCACACCGGGCTGCTGCAATGCGATCTCGCTCATGCGGCGGATGACCTCCTCCGTGCGTTCCAGCGAGGCGCCGCTAGGCAGTTGGGCGAAGCCCACCAGATATTGCTTGTCCTGCGCCGGCACGAAGCCGCCGGGCACAATCAGGGAGACGCCCACAGTCAGGCCGAGCAGCACGGCATAGACGCCCATGGCCGTGCCCTTATGGTTGATGATGCCCTTGACTCCCTTGCCGTAGTTGTCGGAGGCAAGGCTGAACAGGTTATTGAATCTGGCAAAGAAGCCGCCCAGCCAGCGGTCCATAAAGCGCGTGAGCCAGTCCTTCTTGTCGCCGTGGCCCTTGAGCAGCATGGCGGACAGGGCAGGGGACAAGGTCA